>Ga0192242_10165_pt1 | contig 31570 bp, 46 predicted proteins | sample Koala_Koa27_J3_FD_131235 | JGI IMG/M metagenome (GOLD analysis project Ga0192242, IMG submission 131235) | Enriched cells from koala feces incubated with labeled cellulose particles, San Francisco Zoo, California, United States - Koala_Koa2-7_J3 ...
AGTATGTCAATGCCTCCCCCTTCATCATGTTCATAGGAAAGATGTTTTGCCACGTTGATCGCGACGAGGGCGCAGCAATAGTAAGCAAAATACATTCTGCCAAAGTATTGGATTTGGACGACTGCTCCCGCGAAGTGCAACAACGCTTCATCCGCCGTTTCAAATCATTGTCCGACAACGGTTACGAAACCTTGATGCAAATGAACGACGACGGAGAACAAGTACACATCATGATGAAAATGAAAAAGGACATCATTCGCGAACTACTCATCGCCAGCATTGAAGACGGTGAATGCTCACTGGTGAAAGTGAATGGGAAAATACGGAAAAAAGATATAGCCCAACTGATAAACGAGCAAACAAGCAATAAGAAACATGGACGCCGCTAACTTTAAACAACAATTTCTCCCCTGCCACCCTAAGCTCTACCGGGCAGCTTTCCGACTGATGGGCAACGCCCAAGACGCGGAAGACATGGTGCAGGAAGCGTATCTGAAATTGTGGAACAAGCGCGACGAACTGACCAACGTACTGAACATCGAAGCCTATTGCGTCACCCTCATCAAGAACCTGTGTTACGACGCCCTGCGCCGCAGCCAACTGAACGAGGACGGACGCCCGCCCGAGGAACTCCCCCTCACCACGGACACCAACATAGCCCGCGAAGTGGAGCAACGGGATGAAGTGAACCACGTGAGAAAGCTCATCAGCCAACTGCCCGAGCAACAACGAAAGGTGATCGTGCTGAGGGATATAAACGACTGTTCCTTTGAAGAAATAGAACAAACCACGGGACTGAACGCCATCAACATACGAGTATTGTTGAGCCGCGCCCGCAAAAAGATACGTGAACAATATAATGAAATAATGAACTATGAAAGTAAATGATATAGAAAAACTATTAGCCCGATACTACGATGATGAAACCAGCGAAGCAGAAGACAGGGAACTGAAACGGTTCTTCACCGAAGAAGATGTTCCGGCTCATTTACTTGCCGAGAAAGAAATCTTCATGCAACTGAATGCTGCCGCCCATTCTTCGGATTCCGGCATAGCCACAAGGACAGAAGAAAGCGAAGCCCCCCCAATTCCCGAAGGACTGGAAAGCAGACTGAGTGGCATGATAGACGAATGGGACACGCGCGAAAGACGGGTACTGAAAGTAAAAAAGCATACACACACCCTGCGCCTGCAATGGATAGGAAGCATAGCCGCCAGCCTGCTCATCCTGTTCTCCGTGGGAATGTATCTGTACAAACCATACACCCCTCCCACTCCGCAAGACACCTGTGCCACTCCCGAAGAAGCCTATGCACAGGCACAGAAAGCACTTATCATGCTATCCACCGGGCTGAACAAAGGAGTGGAGACGGTAGAAACAGTGCAGGAAACCACTACCAAAATTCAAGAGAACGTAAACGAACAATTAAACCGAATAAACAACATAAAGCAATGAAACGTACATATATTATTACCTTATTATTATCCTTGTGCTCCCTATTCACTTATGCACAGGACTCTTATTTTGACAAGTTCGCCGATATGGAAGGTGTCAGCTCCGTCTATATCTCGAAGGCAATGCTCAGTCTGATGCCCAATATGCAGGCGGACGGTATAAACATAGGCGAAGTAGCTTCGAAGTTGGATAATATCCAGATTCTGAGCAGCGAAAAGCCCGAAATCATAGCCAAGCTAAGGAAAGAAACCGCATTTATCAACCCGAAGAATGGTTACGAGGAGCTGATGCGCATCAATGATGAAGGAGAAAAGACCATCATTTATCTGAAACGCGATAAAAGCGGGAAAAAGGAATTCGTACTACTGAATAATGAGAAGGAGGAGTTTACCATCATCGTCATCACAGGAAACTTGACGTTGCAGGAGATACAGGGGATTATTAATAAGAACTAACTTAGTTCCCTCCCGCTCTTAAAACTACTCTTTCTACACATCTAGTTAACATTTACCGTAGGGGCGGATTGAATCCAAGGGCACTGAAAAAGTATTTTTTGCTATCCTTTTGCTGTAGGGGCGGGGTTTGCCCGCCCGAAAACAGTTCACTTTGTGTATTCGGGCAGGCAAACCCTGCCCCTACAATGGACGAAAGCGTTACTGAAAATGTGAACGAGATGTGTAGAAAGAGTAGTTCTCAAAATAGGAAGAAGACACTCCAACTACAGAGATATCAATTACAGTTCCCTTACAGTTATAGGAATATATTTCCTCCCTATAGCAAACAACTTAAACTTACTTCTTCACCCTCTTTTGCGTAGGCAAAGAAAACTCATGCACCTCTGTCACCGCCCCATTACTCTCCGTGGCATAAACTCGGAAATCCGCTTGCCCGTCTTTCAACTTCTTTCCGCCACGGATCGTTGCCGTATATCGAATCTGATTCCCCACCGGCATATAACTCACCTGCACCGACGGCGAAATCAGCAAATTCTTCATCCCGCTGGTCTCCTCAACCACCGGAGTAATATTATAGGCCGGCACATCCCCATTATTCACCATATCAAACACCAGCTTACTATCTTCCTCCGCATCAATCACATGATTCCGGTTATCATCAATAAAGCGCAGGTTTATAATTTGCAAACCCGAAGCAGGCGGAGCATCCTCATAGTAAGTATTATTCTCATAACGGGACGAGCTCTCATAACGGGGAGTAGACGGACGAGTTTTTATATAATACTCATCTACCACATACTCATCTTCCCTGGGCGTAGTCACCGCATTGCCCACTGCAGCTCCCGCCACCGTGCCTATCAGCGCACCAAATTGTGAACCATTATATCCTCCTGCCCTATCGCCCACAATAGCCCCCAACACACCGCCAATAGCCGCACCTGCTTGCACGGCAGCCGGATTGCCCTGCATCCCATAAGGCGAGCAGGCAGAAAAAATACCGGCGGTCAATAACACTATAAATATTGCTTTTCTCATATTCTCTAACTATTTATCATCCTTTTATACAGACAAATATACTTTTTCCGGCGGACAATAACCTCTTTTACAGTGTTAAAGTTTCATTCTCGTCCTTTCAAGTTTGGCTCCCCACAGTTATGGAGAGCGCTCCTCATAGCCGTGGAGAGCGCTCCTCATAGCCGTGGAGAGCGCTCCCCATAGCCGTGGGGGGGCCAAACTTGAAGGCACGAAAAAGAGTTTTGATAAGGCTAAATAACAAAAGAGATGCCGGAAGAAGGAATCTTTTTCCCTATCTTTGCCGTAAACAACAAATAGGCAATGGAATTAAAAGCAAAATATCAGCAACGCATCGACCAGGCGGACCGGGAACTGAAAGAAGTAAAAAAACAAGATTCTGCGCATCAGCAGCCTGAGGGTGCTATTATTCCTGGCGGGAATCTTTGGCGTGATTTACTTCTATAGCGCGGGAGCAGCCACGGTATGCCTCGTCATAGCCTGCACTTTCGTACCCTTCCTGGTGCTGGTGAAGTATCATAACCGGTTATTCTTCCGCAAAGATTGGCTGGAAACGTGCATACGGATCAATCAGGATGAACTTGCCGCGCTGGATGACAACTATGAAGCTTTTGACGGCGGAGAGGAATTTATCAACCCTGCCCACCGATATTCTTATGACTTGGATCTATTCGGAAAGCATTCCCTGTTTCAAGCCTTGAACCGCACGTGCACTTCGTTTGGAAAGAACAAGTTGGCAGAATGGTTACAACAACATTTAGAAAAGAAAGAGGAGATAGAAAAGCGGCAGGAAGCAGTGAAGGAACTCACTACTTTCTTTGATTTCCGCGAGACGTTCCGCATCACCGGATTGCTATATAAAGGAGCGACAAGCGACCGCGAGGAAATTAAAGAATGGACCGAAGCCCCCGCTTATTTCAGCCGGATGTGGTGGAGCCGCCCTGCCGTGTGGCTGGTGCCGTCCGTCAATATCCTGCTTGCCGCTTTGGGGTTGGCAGGCATTATCTCGATGAATTGGTTCGGATTCGTATTCGGCGCATTTGTGGTGGCGAGCTTTGGATTAATCAAGCACGTCAGCAACCTGCAAAGGGTGTACGATAAGAAGTTGCGCATCCTGTCCATCTATGCGGAACTCATCAGCCTGATAGAAAAACAAGAAATGCAGGCTCCCTTGCTGAAAGAACTGAAAGCAGAATTCGGCATAGACGGCAAACTGACTACAAATATCCTGAAAGAACTCTCGCGCGAACTGGAGAGGCTGGATTTACGCAATAATCAGATACTTTATGTGTTATTGGAAGTCTCCCTGTTCTGGCAGCTCCGCCAAGTGATGCGCATCGAGCAATGGCGGCAAAAGTATGGTATGCATCTTCTCCACTGGCTGGATACGCTGGGACAGATGGATGCCCTTTGTTCCATGGCAAACTTTGCATACAATCATCCGGCATACACGTATCCCGTGATAGCGGAGAAGCCCTTTGTCTTCCTTGCCCAAGAGATGGGACATCCGCTGATGCCCGCCCGGTAATGTGTGACCAACGAGGCGGAAATCCCCGCACGCCCGTTTTTCGTCATCATCACCGGGGCGAATATGGCTGGCAAAAGTACCTATCTGCGCACCATCGGCGTAAATTATGTGCTGGCGTGCATCGGCAGCCCTGCCTGTTGCTCATCACTGGAGATATATCCCGCCAAATTGGTGACCAGCCTGCGCACATCGGACTCGCTGACCGATAATGAATCTTATTTCTTTGCCGAACTGAAACGTCTGAAACAGATCATAGACCGATTGAACAGCGGAGAAGAATTGTTTATCATATTGGATGAAATCCTGAAAGGAACGAACTCCATGGACAAACAAAAGGGCTCATTCGCCTTGGTACGCCAGTTGATGGAACTGAAAGCAAACGGCATCATCGCCACGCACGATTTATTACTGGGGAAATTGATAGAACATTTCCCGACGGAAATACGCAATTACTGTTTTGAGGCGGATATAACGAATGACGAGTTGACGTTCTCGTACAAGCTGCGCAAAGGCATTGCACAGAATATGAACGCATGCTTCCTAATGAAAAAGATGGGGCTGATCATCAACGACTAGCCCCACCCAACAATTTATCACATTAACGTCTTAAGCAAATAAAGCTGACCTTCACAGGCTTTGCTTTATTCTTTCATAACATAAAGAGTCATAGAAAATTAAAATTCATTTGTACTTAGACAACCCATAAATGCGCTTGCATCCTTGCCTGTATAGTAGAATACAGAAGATGCAGGCTCATAAGTATAGGGAATAAAACGGAATAACTGAACGGCTACAAATTTCTTATCATGAGAAACCATGTAGTCCATTCTCACATTTCCGTTTGATTTTACTTTCACGTCGTTCTTTGTCTCGAATGTTTTCTTTTCCAAAGTATCGGTCAGAGCTTGCAAGTCGCATACGTCAAAGAAGCATGAACCTTCTTTCGCCACACCGCCGGTAGGGGTATATACCCACTCTTTGCTTCTCCAAAAAAGACGGAACACAGCCAGCAGGAACAAAATAGTACCTCCTGCCATAAACAGCATACTGATGGTGGAGGAGGAATCGCCCATCTTGAGGGAAGTGACAAAAGCACCTGCACCCACCACACATAAGATGGCAGAGATGATAACAGAGGAAATACTGGTACGCTTTACAATATCGGGATGTGCTGTTGAAAACAAAGTTGCTTCAGCAGAAATAGTATGATTCATAATGATTTTGATTTTATACTTTACTAATAAAAATACAATAACTCACGCATGGTTACACCTCGCCTATAGTAAGACAGAACCACTTGATTAATAAGCAGTAAAGAGTAAAATCCTAAATAAGAATACGTCTCATGCCAAAGATATAATGCTCGCAAGCATTATCCCAGCTAAGACTGCGGGAGGTATCATACACACGGGTATGACAGTTTGCCAGATTGGCCATACGGGTAGCCATCCTGCGCAACAGGTTCTTTATAAATTGGGTGGTTTCAATTGATGAGAAGCGATACATACGCTCGGCAGACGTGCTGACGCGATGTGCCAAGCTGTGGGCATCTCCTATTTCTTCCATATCTGCTACGCCCTTATCTCTGGCAATAGGCACAATAGCATCGGTGTTTACAGTATGATGAGAGGCATCATTCGCCGCATTGTGCACAGCGCATATTCTTATCGAACGGGCTGTAGTAGCTGCATCGATATGTGTTGCCTTAGCACACACTATGGCAAACAGAAAAATAATATGACTGTTACGAATCCTTTCATTCCTCTCTCTTTTTCTGGTTACAAAGATAGCATAAATAACGTTTTCATTTCCACTTCATACAATAATTAACAAACAACAATGGTTTTTTGTTCAAGAACGGATGAAGCATTATGAAGGATTTGCCTTCATACAAGGCGGTTGATACACAGGCTTTTACGGCATCTTGAAGGATTTGAAGGATTTTTGAAGCTTTTATTATTCGGGGTGTCAGGCAGGATTATTCCTTATTCATCAGCAAAAGAAATGGATATGTGTCCTAGGCATTCACCTCTCCCCCATTACGGTCTACTCCTTCTACACACCTCCATTAACATTCCCAGTAATGCCGTTATCCACCGTAGGGGCGGATTGAATCCGCCCGATAACACTCCGAAAGGTGTATTTGTGGATGTATCCAGGCGGAAGCATTCCGCCCCTACAGTGGATGGAAACCTTAGCTTGACGGCTATGGGGCAAACCTCGCCACCACGGGTAAATGTATAGAAGTATAATACGAGATACATAAAAAAAGCCATAGCTTTTTCGAAGCTATGGCTTTTATTATATATAGTGTAATACAGATTACTCAGCTTTAGGGGCTTCCTCTGTAGTTTCAGCTACCGGTGCTGCGGGGGCTTCTGTAGCAGTTGCACCCTTCTTAGAACGACGAGTACGAGTTGCTTTCTTAGCAGTTGCAGTCTTAGCCATGTTTTCATCATAGTCTACCAACTCGATGAAGCACATTTCAGCGTTGTCACCCAGACGGTTACCAGTCTTGATGATACGAGTATAACCACCCGGACGATCTGCTACCTTTACAGAGATTTCTTTGAACAACTCCGTTACAGCAATTTTATCTTGCAAGTTGCTAAATACAACACGACGTGAGTTCGTAGTGTCATCTTTAGACTTTGTGATTAAAGGCTCAACGAATTTCTTCAAAGCTTTAGCTTTTGCAACAGTCGTAGTGATTCTTTTGTGCTTGATCAAAGAGCAAGCCATGTTAGATAACATAGCACTTCTATGAGAAGCAGTACGACCTAAATGATTGAATTTCTTATTGTGTCTCATTTTTTATTCTTTATCTAATTTATACTGAAATATCTGTTCCAAACGACAGATTCAGACTCTCGAGCAAATCATCAAGCTCCGTGAGCGATTTCTTTCCGAAGTTTCTGAACTTCAACAGGTCGGTCTTATTAAACTGTACCAAGTCACCCAATGTTTCTATATCGGCAGCCTTCAAACAGTTCAAAGCACGAACTGAGAGATCCATATCAACAAGCTTAGTCTTAAGCAGCTGGCGCATGTGCAATACTTCTTCATCAAATTCTTCATTGCCATCCACATCTGATGTTTCAAGAGTGATCTTTTCGTCAGAGAACAACATAAAGTGATAAATCAATATCTTAGCAGCTTCTTTCAGAGCTTCCTTCGGATGAATGGAACCATCGGTAGTAATTTCCAATACCAGTTTTTCGTAGTCAGTCTTCTGCTCAACGCGGAAGTTTTCTACCTGATACTTTACATTACGTATCGGTGTGTAAATAGAGTCGATGGGAATTACATTGACATCAGTACAGTATTCACGGTTTTCGTCAGCCGGAACATAACCTCTACCCTTGTTAATTGTAATATCCATCTGCATTGTTGCTTTTGAATCTAAATGGCAAATAACCAATTCAGGATTTAACACTTCAAATCCAGTCAAATACTTACTTATATCACCTGCCTTAAATTCACTAGAATCCTCAACGGTAATGCTTACCTTTTCGTTTTCAAATTCTTCTACTACTTGCTTAAATCTGACTTGTTTCAGATTTAAGATAATGTTGGTTACGTCTTCTTTTACACCGGGTACAGATGCGAACTCATGTTCTACACCTTCGATCTTAATCGTGTTGATTGCGAATCCTTCCAATGAAGAAAGAAGAATACGGCGTAAAGCATTACCTACGGTAATACCGAAACCGGGTTCGAGTGGGCGGAACTCAAATTTTCCAAATCTGGAGTCCGCTTCCAACATTAATACTTTATCAGGTTTTTGAAATGCTAATATCGCCATGAAATTAATTATTATTTAGAGTACAATTCAACGATCAAGTGTTCTTTAATGTTTTCAGGAATGTCTGCTCTTTCAGGTATATGTAACAATTTACCTACCTTAGAAGTTTTATCCCATTCCAACCAAGGATATTTGCTATGGTTGAATCCTGCAAGTGAATTAGCAATTACTTCCAATGATTTAGATCTTTCGCGTACACCTACGATCTGACCGGGCTTTACAGAGAATGAAGGAATATTAACTACCTTTCCATCTACTGTAATGTGCTTGTGGCCTACCAACTGACGGGCAGCGGCACGAGTAGGAGCAATACCCAAACGGAACACCACGTTGTCAAGGCGAGCCTCTAAGCTCTGCAACAAGATCTCACCGGTAATACCGTTAGCGCTTGCAGCCTTTTCAAACAGGTTGCGGAATTGTTTTTCCAATACACCGTAAGTATATTTAGCTTTTTGTTTTTCTGCCAACATGATACCGTATTCAGAAGTCTTTCTTCTTCTGTTGTTACCATGCTGTCCGGGAGGATAGTTTTTCTTAGATAAAACTTTATCTGCTCCAAAGATTCCTTCACCGAATTTACGGGCAATTCTTGATTTTGGTCCAGTATATCTAGCCATTTCTTTTTCTAATTTAATTGTTACTAATGAACTTAATTTGTTGCAGCCGCGATTACAGAAAGGAAGTGCAATCCATTATTAACAAAATCAAGTTACATATAAAAATAGGTTATCTATTAAACTCTTCTTCTCTTCGGAGGACGACAACCATTGTGTGGAAGCGGAGTTACATCGATGATTTCAGTAACTTCGATACCAGCTCCATGTATAGTTCTGATAGCAGACTCACGTCCGTTTCCAGGACCCTTAACATAAGCTTTCACCTTTCTCAGGCCAAGATCAAACGCAATTTTAGCGCAATCTTGTGCAGCCATCTGTGCTGCATAAGGAGTGTTCTTTTTAGAACCTCTAAATCCCATCTTACCTGCAGAAGACCATGAAATAATCTGACCTTCACTGTTTGCCAGAGATACAATGATGTTGCTGAATGAAGAATGAACATGCAACTGTCCATTAGCATCAACCTTCACATTTCTCTTCTTAGCTGCGACTGTTTTTTTTGCCATATCAACAATTATTATTTAGTAGCTTTTTTCTTATTTGCAACTGTTTTCTTTCTTCCCTTACGTGTACGAGCATTGTTCTTTGTGCTCTGACCACGAACCGGCAGACCAATACGGTGACGCACACCACGGTAGCAACCAATATCCATTAATCGCTTAATGTTCAATTGTACTTCTGAACGAAGATCACCTTCCACTTTGTATTCAGCACCAATGATTTCACGGATTTTAGCTGCCTGGTCATCTGTCCAGTCTTTTACTTTCAAATCTCTGTCAACACCAGCCTTATCCAGGATTTTTGCTGAACTGCTGCGTCCAATACCATATACGTAGGTTAACGCAATCTCGCCTCTCTTATTCTGAGGCAAATCTACACCAACTATTCTTATAGCCATATACTAAATTATTTTTTTTGCAAAAATAATAAATTATCCTTGACGTTGTTTATACTTAGGATTTTTCTTGTTAATAACATACAAACGGCCATTTCGTCTAACGATTTTGCATTCCGGCGTACGTTTCTTTAATGATGCTCTTACTTTCATATCTTATTTCTTTTTTATTTGTATCTAAAAACGATTCTTCCTTTAGATAAGTCATAAGGAGATATCTCTACTCTGACCTTATCCCCGGGTAATATTTTAATGTAATACATTCTCATCTTGCCAGAGATATGAGCAGTTATCTCATGCCCGTTTTCCAGCTCAACACGAAACATTGCATTAGACAATGCTTCAACTATAACTCCATCTTGTTCTATTGCGGATTGCTTTGCCATATTAAATTGCTTTATCTCCTAATACTTGTTCGACATATTCAAATGAGGACAAAATATCTGCCTTCCCAACTCCTATTGCAACTGTATGCTCAAAGTGAGCGGCACATTTTCTATCTCGTGTACGTACTGTCCAGCCATCTCTCTCCATTACTATCTGTCGAGCTCCCAATGTGATCATCGGCTCGATGGCTATACACATACCTTTCTTCAATAGAGTGCCATATCCTCTTTTCCCGTAATTGGGCACTTGCGGGTCTTCGTGCATATCTTTACCGATACCGTGTCCCACAAATTCTCTCACCACTCCATAAGTATTTGCTTCGCAATGTTGCTGAACAGCAAAACCTATATCACCCAAACGCTTTCCATGAATGGCATTCTCTATTCCTAAATACAAAGCCTCTTTTGTTGTTTTCAAGAGTTTCAATACTTCGGGAGCAACTTCTCCTACACAGAAAGTGTAAGCTGAGTCTCCACAGAAACCATTCATATAAGTACCACAATCCACAGAAACAATATCACCTTCTTCCAAAGGGGTATCATTGGGAATACCGTGCACAACCTGATCATTCACCGAAGTACATAATGTACTGGGAAACGGATCACCGTATTGATTAGGAAAACCTTTGAAAGTAGGGACAGCGCCATTATCTCTAATGAATTCTTCGGCCACCTTGTCCAGTTCTTTGGTTGTAACACCAGGTTTTATCAATTTAGCGACTTCAGCCAGAGTTTTACCTACAAGTAGGTTACTCTGACGAAGCAGCTCTATCTCATCATCTGTCTTAAGAAATATCATCTCAGACTAATTAATATGCAGCAACATTACCGGCACGCCCCTTAATTCTTCCGGAATTCAACAGACCGTCATAATGGCGCATCAACAAATGGCTTTCAACTTGCTGGAGTGTATCCAATACAACACCTACAAGAATCAACAATGATGTACCACCAAAGAATTGAGCGAACTCAGCTTTTACTCCAAATATACCTGCAAATGCAGGGAAAATAGCAATAATAGCCAAGAAAACAGAACCCGGCAGAGTAATACGAGACATAATTGCATCTATATACTCAGCTGTATTCTTACCTGGTTTTATTCCCGGAATAAAACCATTGTTTCTCTTCATATCTTCTGCCATCTGGTTCGGGTTTATTGTAATTGCAGTATAGAAGTATGTAAATACAATAATCAATATTGCAAAAACAAAGTTATACCAGAAGCTAGTATGATCTACAAATGCACGTACAATACCACTTGCTGTAGCAGCGTTTGAAAAACCAACCAATGTAATAGGAATAAACATGATTGCCTGAGCAAAAATGATAGGCATTACATTAGCAGCATTTACCTTCAAGGGAATATATTGTCTGGCACCACCATATTGCTTATTGCCTACGATACGTTTTGCATACTGTACGGGGATCTTACGAACACCCTGAACCAAAAGAATGGCGCCTGCAATAACGAACAATAAGAATACAATTTCCAATAAGAACATGATAATACCACCTGCACCCGGAGAGGCCAGACGTGAAACGAATTCCTGGAATAAAGACTGCGGCAGACGGGCAATGATACCAATCAAGATGATGAATGATATACCATTACCGATACCTTTATCTGTTATTCTTTCTCCAAGCCACAAAATAAACATACTTCCTGCTGCCAAAATGATGGTAGAAGTAATAATAAAGAATGTCCAATCTAATGAAGCATTAAGTGACGGGCCTGCTTGCATCTTAAGGTTAAGCAAGTATGAGGGAGCTTGGAAAACCAAAATTGCAATTGTCAATATACGAGTATATTGATTGATTTTTCTTCTACCACTTTCACCTTCACGTTGGATTTTCTGAAAGTAGGGAACAGCAATCGCCAAAAGCTGAATTACAATTGATGCCGAGATATATGGCATGATTCCCAATGCGAAAATAGACGCATTAGAAAACGCTCCTCCAGAGAACATGTTTAACAAGGCTAACAAACCTTCACTTGTTTGTTTATGCAACTGAGTTAACATAGCCGGGTTAATACCTGGAAGAACCACGTAAGAACCAAACCTGTAAATTGCAACAAATAATATAGTAATGAGGATCCTTTGTCTCAGATCCTCAATTTTCCATATATTCTTTAATGTTTCAATAGATTTTCTCATTGAATCAGAGTTTTACTGCATTACCACCAACAGCTTCGATTGCAGCTACTGCACTTTTAGAGAAAGCATTAGCTTCCACATCAAGCTTCGTAGTCAAACTACCGTTACCTAGTACTTTTACCAATTGATTAGAAGAGATGTAACCAGCTTCAATAAAGTCACTCATTCCTACCTTAGTCAGATTCTTAGCTTCAGCCAATTTCTGAATAGTTTCAAGATTGATTGCTTTATATTCTACACGATTAATATTCTTAAAACCAAACTTCGGAACACGACGTTGAAGAGGCATCTGTCCACCTTCAAAACCGATCTTCTTTGAATAACCTGATCTTGATTTAGCACCTTTATGACCTCTTGTAGAAGTACCACCTAAACCAGAACCAGCGCCACGGCCGACTCTCTTTCTAGTCTTTGTTGATCCTTCTGCAGGTTTTAAATTACTTAAATTCATATCGTAATTAGTTTTTTTATTAACAATGAATTACTTAACGATGGCAACCAGGTGCTTAACCTTATTAACCATTCCCAAAATTGAAGGAGTTTCTTCGTGCTCAACCACACGATTCATTTTGCGAAGTCCCAGTGCGTCGAGTACTCTTTTCTGATCAGCAGGAGCACCAATTCTACTTTTTACTTGTTTAATCTTAATAGTTGACATATTTCCTCCTTATCCTCTAAATACTTTTTCCATACTTACACCTCTGTTCTGAGCAACCATGCGAGCATCTCTCATTTCACCCAAAGCCAGAATTGTAGCTTTTACCAAATTGTGCGGGTTAGAAGAACCTTTTGACTTAGCCAAAACGTCTGTAATACCTACACTTTCCAAAACGGCACGCATTGCACCACCTGCTACCACACCTGTACCGGTAGAAGCCGGTTTGATGAATACTTCAGCACCGCCGAATTTAGCTGTCTGTTCGTGAGGAACTGTACCTTTCAATACGGGGACACGAGTCAGGTTCTTCTTAGCTGCTTCTACACCTTTAGCAATAGCAGCTGTAACTTCACCTGCTTTACCAAGGCCCCAACCAATAATACCGTCTTCGTTTCCAACAACGACAATTGCAGAGAAGCTGAATGTTCTACCACCCTTTGTTACTTTAGTAACACGGTTGATAGCAACCAATCTGTCTTTTAACTCTATATCGTTAGTTATCTTAACTCTATTATTAACTGCCATAATTGATTAAAATTTAAGTCCACTGTTACGAGCAGCGTCAGCTACTTCTTTGATTCTCCCATGATACAAGTAACCATTACGGTCGAATACGACAGTCGTAATACCAGCTTCCTGAGCTTTTTTAGCGATCAGTTCACCAACTTTAGCAGCCTGTTCTTTCTTAGGCATAGCTTCCAATCCTAAAGATGAAGCTGCTGCCAAAGTCTTACCAGACAAGTCATCGATAACTTGAACGTAAATCTGCTTGTTACTTCTAAACACACTCATACGCGGACGTTCAGTTGTACCTGAAATCTTATTGCGTACTCTATATTTGATCTTGATTCGTCTTTCTAATTTTGTTGTCATGATAATACAATTTTATGTAAATTATTTAGCACCGGCTGACTTACCAGACTTTCTACGAATTTCTTCGCCAACAAACTTAATACCTTTACCTTTATAAGGTTCCGGCTTACGGAAAGAACGTATTTTTGAACAAACCTGACCAAGCAGCTGTTTGTCACAAGATTCCAATATAATAAGAGGGTTCTTATTTCTTTCTGACTTAGTTTCTACCTTGATTTCAGGAGGCAACTGCATAAAGATATTATGAGTATAACCTAATGCGAAATTAATAATATTACCATTGTTTGAAGCACGGTAACCTACACCGACAAGTTCCAGTTCTTTTTTATAACCTTCAGAAACGCCAACAACCATGTTGTTTACCAATGAACGGTACAAACCATGAAAAGCATGTCTTTGCTTTGTGTTATCCAATATTGCGTTTTCGTTTTCTGTCAACACCACATGTCCATCTTCAATTGCAACATTGATAGAGGGATCAACAAATTGGCTAAGTTCGCCTTTAGGACCTTTTACAGTAACTACATTATCCTTCAGAGTAACTGTTACTCCAGCAGGGATACTAATGGGTAATTTTCCTATTCTTGACATTGCTTATCCTCCTATTAATATACGTAGCAAAGAACTTCACCACCGATTTTCAGGTCAGCTGCTTCTTTGTTAGTCATTACACCTTTGGAAGTAGATATTATAGCAATACCTAAACCATTAATAACTCTCGGCATGTCTTTGTAACCAGTATACTGACGCAAACCCGGAGAAGAAACTCTGATAAGCTTCTTGATAGCGTTTACTTTGTTTACTGAGTCGTACTTCAAAGCCACTTTGATAGTTCCCTGAGGACCATCTTCTACAAACTTGTAGTTCAGAATGTAGCCTTTGTCGAAAAGGATCTTAGTGATTTCCTTTTTCAAATTTGAGGCAGGCACTTCTACTACTCTGCGCTTTGCACTAATTGCATTTCTCAATCTGGTGAGATAATCTGCGATTGGATCTGTCATATAATAATTAATTAAATTAATCAGGACTACCCTGACAATATTTAAAAATAAAAAGAATTACCAGCTTGCTTTTTTAACGCCCGGGATCAAACCATTAGAAGCCATTTCGCGGAACTGAATTCTTGAAATTCCGAACTGACGAATATAACCTTTAGGACGACCGGTCAATTTACAACGGTTATGCATACGAATCGGATTGGAATTCTTAGGAAGTCCCTGTAATTTCTGAGCAGCTTCAAAAGCTTCAGCAGGATCACCAGAGTTAACAATCTTCTTCAACGCAGCACGTTTTTCAGCATATTTGGCTACAAGTTTGGCTCTCTTTACTTCACGAGACTTCATTGATTCTTTTGCCATAATATATTAATCTTTTTTTGAGTTTTTAAACGGTAAACCAAATTCCTTTAACAAAGCAAAACCTTCTTCATCTGTCGGAGCGGAAGTTACAAAGGTAATATTCATTCCGAGAATTTTAGTAATACTATCGATATTTATTTCAGGGAAAATGATTTGTTCCTGAATACCCAATGTATAGTTACCTCTTCCATCGAACTTGCTTTCGATCCCCTTGAAGTCACGGATACGCGGCAAAGCAACGCGAACAAGTTTTTCCAGGAACTCATACATTCTTTCACGACGCAAAGTTACCATTACACCAATCGGCATTTTCTTACGCAACTTAAAGTTAGCGATATCTTTGCGTGAAACTGTTGCAACAGCTTTCTGACCAGTAATTGCTGTTAACTCATTAATAGCAACTTCAATAATCTTCTTGTCAGCAACGGCCATACCCAAACCTTGATTGATAACAATCTTCTTAAGTACAGGGATCTGCATTGTTGAAGAATACTGGAACTGATTCTTCAATGCAGGCGCAATGCGCTCTGCATATTCTTTCTTAAGGCTAGCAGTATTACTCATTATTTAATCTCCTCTCCCGATTTTTTAGCATAACGAACAAATGTTCTTCCATCAGAACTTTCTCTTCTTCCCACACGTGTCGGTTTGCCTGTCTTAGGATCAACCACATTCAAGTTAGAGATATGTATAGCAGCTTCCTGCTTTACGATACCACCCTGAGGATTCTTTGCATTAGGTTTGGTACTCTTAGATACCATATTGATACCTTCTACAAGTGCGCGTCCTTCTTTAACAAGAACTTTCAGCACGCGGCCAGTTTTACCCTTATCTTCTCCAGAGTTTACGTAAACTGTATCGCCTTTTTTAATATGTAATTTACTCATTACTTAAATCTTTTACAAAATTAAAGTACTTCAGGTGCAAGTGATACCACTTTCATGTTTGCAGCACGCAACTCTCTTGCAACAGGGCCAAAAATACGACTTCCTCTAATTTCACCTGCATTGTTCAACAATACGCAAGCGTTATCATCAAAACGAATATAAGAACCATCAGCACGACGGATTTCTTTCTTTGTACGTACAATTAAAGCCTTTGATACTGCACCTTTTTTAACATCACTAGAGGGGATTACACTCTTGATAGAAACTACAATGACATCCCCTACAGAGGCGTAACGTCTCCTTGTTCCGCCCAAAACGCGGATACAAAGAGCTTCTTTAGCGCCACTGTTGTCACACACTGTAAGTCTGGATTCTACTTGTATCATAATTACTTAGCTCTTTCAATTATTTCAACTAATCTCCATCTCTTAGTTTTGCTCAAAGGACGAGTTTCCATGATGTGTACTGTATCACCTACATTACATTCATTCTTTTCATCATGAGCATGATATTTCTTTGTCTTAGACACGAATTTACCATAAATAGGGTGTTTTTCTTTAAACTTAGCAGCAACAGTAATGGTCTTATCCATTTTATTGCTTACTACAACACCCGTTCTTTCTTTTCTTAAATTTCTAGCTTCCATGAGGACCATTATTATTTATTAAGTTCTCTCTGACGCAACTCTGCTTTCATGCGCGCAATTGTTCTGCGCAATTGCTTAACCTGTGCAGGATTATCCAGCGGAGAGATAGAATGATTTAACACCATCTGATTGTAATTGGCTACTTCAGCTTCAATTCTTTCTGCCAATTCATTGGTAGCTATTTCTCTAATTTCTGCAATCTTCATAATAAATTAAGCATTTTGATTTTGAGCATCGTAATCACGTCTAACTATAAACTTGGTAGTAACAGGAAGTTTCTGTGCAGCAAGGCGCAGAGCTTCTTTAGCTACTTCGAAAGGAACACCTTCTGCCTCGATAATAATACGACCCGGAGTAACCGGAGCCACGAAGCTTTCTGGAGCACCCTTACCTTTACCCATACGCACATCAGCAGGCTTACGAGTGATAGGTTTATCCGGGAAAATACGGATCCAAATCTGTCCTTGACGTTGCATATATCTTGTTACCGCAATACGTGCAGCTTCAATTTGTCTACCTGTGATCCATTTAGTCTCTAAAGATTTGATACCAAATGAGCCGAAAGCCAATTGGTTTCCTCTTTGAGCATTTCCTTTCTGACTGCCTTTCTGCTGTCTTCTGAATTTTGTCTTTTTCGGTTGTAACATAATTCCTAAAATTCAAATCCGTTAGCGATTGTTTTTCTTTCTTTTGAAGTTCTTACCACCGTTGTTGTTGCCATTTCCACCACGACCGCTTTCTTTAGTCTGAGTAAAGTTAGGGGCCAATTCTTTCTTGCCATATATTTCACCACGACAAATCCAAACTTTGATACCCAGCAAACCAACCTTTGTCAATGCTTCTGCATGACAGTAGTCAATGTCTGCACGGAAAGTATGCAACGGAGTTCTTCCTTCTTTATACATCTCAGAACGAGCCATTTCTGCGCCATTCAAACGTCCTGAAATCAACACTTTGATACCTTCAGCACCCATACGCATTGTATTAGCGATAGCCATTTTAATGGCACGGCGATAGGCAATTTTACCTTCTACCTGACGAGCGATGTTGTTAGCTACGATAACAGCATCTAACTCAGGTCTTTTCACTTCAAAGATATTGATCTGAATATCTTTGTCTGTGATCTTCTTCAACTCTTCTTTCAGCTTGTCAACTTCCTGACCGCCTTTACCAATGATAATACCCGGACGGGCTGTACAAACTGTGATTGTCACCAATTTCAGTGTACGTTCAATAACAATTCTTGAAACGCTGGCTTTTGCAAGTCTGGCATTCAAATATTTACGGATTTTGCTGTCTTCCAACAAAGCATCACCATAATCGTTGCCACCGTACCAGTTAGAATCCCATCCTCTGATAATTCCTAAACGGTTGCTTATCGGATTAACTTTCTGTCCCATCTAGTCTTAATTTTGATTATCATTAGTACTCATAGAATCAACGAACAAAGTCACATGATTTGAACGTTTACGAATTCTGTAACCTCTTCCCTGCGGAGCCGGACGCATTCTTTTCAGCGTTGCACCACCATCAACATAAATCTTTGTTACAAATAATTCGCCACTTTCTGCCTTACGTTCGTTTTTCTGCTCCCAGTTAGCAATAGCAGAGCGCAACAGTTTTTCCACTCTTGCAGAAGCCTCTTTAGAAGAAAACTTCAAGACACCTAGTGCACGGTTCACTTCCATACCACGAATCATGTCAGCCACGAGACGCATTTTACGTGGAGAAGTAGGAACATTTTGCAATTTTGCAAAATACATGGTCTTAAGGGCTTCTTTTCTTTTTTCAGCCGATATTTTTTTTCTTGCTCCCATTATTTATTACTTTATTATTTCTTCAGATGATCCTGCTTATTTTTTCTTGTTACCAGCATGGCCACGGAATGTACGTGTAGGTGCAAATTCACCCAACTTATGTCCTACCATGTTTTCTGTAACATAAACAGGAATAAATTTATTTCCGTTATGAACTGCAATTGTATGCCCTACGAAATCAGGCGAAATCATTGAAGCTCTAGCCCAAGTCTTAACGACATTCTTCTTGCCGCTTTCATTCATAGCAAGCACTTTGCTTTCCAGTTTTACGTTAATATATGGACCTTTTTTTAATGAACGACTCATAATTTACTCAATTAATCAGTTATTACTTTCTTCTCTCAATAATATACTTAGAAGACTGTTTCTTCGGAGCTCTTGTCTTCAAGCCCTTAGCATACAAGCCTGTACGTGATCTTGGGCGACCTCCTGAAGCGCGTCCTTCACCACCACCCATCGGGTGATCAACAGGGTTCATAACAACACCACGGTTGCGAGGACGACGGCCTTGCCAACGAGAGCGACCTGCCTTACCAGAGCTTTCCAATCCATGATCTGAGTTACCAACGCTACCGATAGTAGCCTTACAAGCACTAAGTATCTGTCTCACCTCACCTGAAGGCAATTTGATTACACAATACTTACCTTCTCTTGAAGTTAACTGAGCAAAATTACCAGCTGATCTTACAAAAGCTGCACCTTGACCCGGACGTAATTCAATATTGTGAATTACAGTACCCACGGGGATGTTTTCAAGCGGAAGTGCGTTACCAATCTCAGGCGCTGCATTCGCTCCAGACATCAATGTGCTACCAACTTGCAATCCATTAGGAGCAATAATATATCGTTTTTCACCATCAGCATAAAACAACAAAGCGATACGAGCCGAACGATTCGGATCGTATTCGATAGTTTTAACCACTGCGGGAACACCGTCTTTATTTCTCTTGAAATCGATAAGTCTGTATTTTCTCTTGTGACCACCGCCCATGTAGCGCATTGTCATTTTACCAACGTTGTTGCGACCACCTGATGAACGCTTTCCAAATACAAGAGACTTTTCTGGTACCGATGCAGTAATCTCTTCAAAAGTACCAATAATTTTATATCTTTGCCCCGGTGTTGTGGGCTTAAATTTACGTACTGCCATCTTTTTTTTAAATATTGCTATAAAAATCAATAGTATCGCCTTCTTTCAATGTAACGACAGCTTTCTTATAAGCATTCGTACGACCATTGATAATGCCAGACTTTGTGTAGCGGCTCTTATTCTTTCCAGAATATCTTACCGTATTCACATCAACTACTGTAACATTATACAAAGCTTCAATCTCTCTCTTAATTTCCAATTTGTTAGCCTCAGGACGTACAACGAAACCGAAACGGTTTAATTTTTCGGTAATTGCAGTCATTTTCTCAGTAACCAACGGTTTAATAATAATTCCCATTATCTAAGCCTCCTTTTTAAATTAAGATAAGATATTCTCGATAGCCTTGAGCGAGCTTTCTGTAACAACAAGAGTTTCAGCATCCAATACTTTGTAAGTATTTAATGCAGAAGCAATTGCTACATTAGCGCGTTCTATGTTACGAGCTGACAAATATACGTTTTTATTAGCTTCCGGCAAAACCAGCAGCAACTTTTTGTCAGCAATTTTAAGGTTATTTACCATAGCAACGAAATCTTTTGTCTTCGGAGCTTCAAAAGTGAAGTCTTCAACAATAACGATTGCGTTTCCTTGAGCTTTATAAGACAAAGCTGACTTACGAGCCAATGTCTTAACTTTTTTATTCAACTTAAACCAGTAGTCACGAGGTTTGGGACCAAACACGCGAGCACCACCCACCAATACCGGAGAGTTGATATCACCACGACGAGCACCGCCACCACCTTTTTGACGACCTAATTTACGAGTAGAACCGCTGATTTCGCTTCTTTCTTTAGATTTATGAGTTCCCTGACGTTGGTTAGCCATAAACTGTTTAACGTCCAGATAGATAGCGTGGTCATTGGGTTCAATTCCGAAGATAGATTCGTTTAACGTAACCTTTCTTCCGGTGTCTTCACCTTTAATATTTAATACGTTAACTTCCATTATTTCTCAATTATTACGATTGAACCTTTGCAACCCGGTACCGAACCTTTAATCAAAAGAAGATTGTGTTCCGGAATCACTTTTAATACCTGTAAGTTATGTGTAGTAACGCGGTCGCCACCCATCTGACCACCCATGCGCATTCCTTTGAATACTTTTGCAGGGTAAGAACATGCACCAATAGAACCCGGTTTACGAGCGCGGTTGTGCTGACCGTGAGTAGTTTGACCTACACCACCAAATCCATGTCTTTTAACTACACCTTGGAAGCCTTTACCTTTAGAAGTACCAACCACATCAACATAAGTTGAATCATTGAATAATTCTACTGTAATAGTGTCTCCCAAATTCAATTCTGTTTCAAAATCCTTGAACTCGGCCAAGTGTCTCTTTGGAGTTACACCAGCTTTCTTAAAGTGTCCCATCAAAGGCTTGGTAGTATGTTTTTCCTTCTTGTCTTGGAAACCTACCTGAACGGCTGCATAACCGTCTTTTTCAACACTCTTAATCTGAGTAACTACACAAGGACCAGCTTCGATAACAGTGCATGGTACATTTTTACCATCAGCACTGAAAACGGATGTCATTCCGATTTTCTTTCCTAATAATCCTGGCATTTCAGTTAATTTTTAAATTTCTTAAACTTTAATTTCTACTTCAACTCCACTTGGCAACTCTAACTTCATCAGAGCATCTACTGTCTTAGCTGTTGAGCTATAGATGTCGATCAATCTCTTATAAGAAGAGAGTTCAAACTGCTCACGTGACTTCTTGTTCACGAAAGTTGAACGGTTCACTGTAAAAATACGCTTGTGTGTAGGCAATGGAATAGGACCACTAACAATAGCGCCTGTAGCCTTCACTGTTTTAACGATCTTTTCAGCAGACTTGTCTACCAAGTTGTGATCGTAAGATTTCAGTTTAATTCTAATCTTTTGACTCATTGTCTTTTTATTAAAAAATGATTAAATATAAAGAAGGGGATCGGATTAAGAGTCATTCGCTAACCCGTAGCCCCTGCTTTTTTTTCTTATTATACTAAGTCTACGCGACCTTTCACTTCTTCAAGTACAGACTTAGCGATAGAGCTAGATACCTGAGAGTGGTGATCGTATGTCATAGATGAAGTTGCACGACCTGAAGTGATAGTACGCAAAGCAGTTACATAACCGAACATTTCTGCCAACGGTACCATTGCTTTAACGATACGAGCACCTGAACGGCTGGACTCCATACCTTCTACCTGACCACGGCGTTTGTTCAAGTCACCGATAACGTCACCCATGTTTTCTTCCGGAGTTACAACTTCCAGCTTCATAATCGGTTCCATCAATACAGGACCTGCCTTAGCGCAAGCGTTCTTATAAGCTTGAATTGCACAGATTTCAAATGACAACTGGTCTGAGTCAACCGGGTGGAATGAACCATCCTTCAAAACTACTTTCAGTGAATCAAGCGGATAACCTGCCAATACACCATTCTTCATTGCAGTAGTGAAACCTTTCTGAACTGAAGGAATAAATTCTTTAGGAATATTACCACCCTTCACTTCATCAACAAACTGCAAACCACCTTGCTTGAAGTCTTCATCAACCGGACCGATTGCTACGATGATATCAGCAAACTTACCACGACCACCAGACTGTTTCTTGTAAACTTCACGAAGCTCAACGGTCTTAGTGATAGCTTCTTTATAAGCAACCTGAGGACGACCTTGATTACATTCTACCTTGAACTCGCGTTTCAGACGGTCAATGATGATATCCAAGTGCAACTCACCCATACCTTCGATAACTGTCTGACCAGACTGTTCGTCTGTATGAACACGGAATGTAGGGTCTTCTTCAGCCAACTTAGCCAAACCGTTAGACAGCTTATCCAAGTCTTTCTGAGTTTTAGGCTCAACTGCAATACCGATAACCGGATCAGGGAATTCCATAGATTCCAGTACGATAGGAGCAGTTTCATCGCACAAAGTATCACCAGTACGAATATCTTTGAAACCTACACCAGCACCAATATCACCAGCACCAATCAGTTCAACAGGATTCTGCTTGTTTGAGTGCATCTGGAACAAACGTGACACACGTCCCTTCTTTCCAGAACGGCTATTATAGATATAAGAACCAGCTTCAACCTTACCAGAGTAAACGCGGAAGAAAGTCAAACGACCTACATACGGGTCAGTTGCAATCTTAAACGCCAAAGCTGATGTTTTTTCATCATCATCCGGTTTACGATCTTCTTCTGTACCAGTATTGGGGTTTGTACCTACAATATTCGGAGTATCCATAGGAGAAGGCAAGAATGCACAAACATAGTCAAGCAATGTTTGAACACCTTTGTTCTTGAATGAGGATCCACAGAACATAGGAACAACTTCCATCTTCAAAGTTCCTGCACGCAAAGCACGCAAGATTTCTTCTTCAGTGATAGTAGAAGGATCATCAAAGAATTTTTCCATTAAAGCATCGTCGAATTCAGCAACTTTTTCGAGCATTTTTTCTCTCCATTCGTTAGCTTCATCCACCAAGTTTGCAGGTATTTCTTCTACATCATAGTCAGCGCCCATAGTTTCATCATGCCACAAGATAGCTTTCATCTTGATCAAGTCAACAACACCTTTGAAACTTTCTTCAGCACCGATAGGGATTACTACAGGGCAAGCATTTGCACCTAACACATCCTTCATCTGACGCACTACTTCAAAGAAGTCAGCACCTGAACGGTCCATTTTATTAACATAACCGATACGAGGTACATTATATTTATCAGCCTGACGCCATACTGTTTCTGACTGGGGTTCTACACCACCAACAGCACAATAAGCAGCAACAGCTCCATCCAAAACACGCAATGAACGTTCTACTTCAGCAGTAAAGTCAACGTGTCCCGGAGTGTCAATCAAGTTAATCTTATAAGTATCGCCTGCATATTTCCAACGAGTAGTTGTTGCAGCAGATGTAATAGTGATACCACGTTCCTGCTCCTGCTCCATCCAGTCCATTGTAGCTGCACCATCGTGAACTTCACCAATTTTGTGAGTCAATCCAGTGTAGAACAAGATACGTTCAGAAGTAGTTGTCTTACCGGCATCGATGTGAGCCATGATACCGATGTTACGGGTCAAATGCAAATCATTTTTAGCCATTTTTCGTCCTTTACTTATTTAATTATTACTTGATTAGAATCTGAAGTGAGCGAATGCACGGTTAGCTTCAGCCATACGATGCATATCTTCTTTACGTTTGTAAGCACCACCTTGTTCGTTGAATGCGTCGATAATTTCAGCAGCCAATTTATCAGCCATTGATTTACCACCACGCTTACGAGCGAAAAGGATCAAATTCTTCATAGAGATTGACTCTTTACGATCAGGACGAATTTCAGTAGGAACTTGGAAAGTTGCACCACCTACACGGCGAGACTTCACTTCAATCTGCGGAGTTACATTATCCAAAGCTTTCTTCCAGATTTCCAAAGATGATTTTTCTTCGTTAGGAAGTTTTGTTTTCACTGTTTCCAGTGCTGCGTAGAAGATTTCATAAGATGTATTCTTCTTACCATCATACATCAAGTGGTTTACAAACTTAGAAACCTTTTGATCATTAAATACCGGATCCGGAAGGATCACGCGTTTTTTTGGTTTTGCTTTTCTCATTTTTTCTCAAAATAATGTTTTTGTTTGGGGCTGCACTTTTTCCGTTTACTTCAACGCTTCCTCCGAAGCATTTACTCAACCTTATAGCTTATTCCAACAAACCAAAACTTAAATTTAAAATACTTTTTTTTCTTTTCTAAAGAAGGAATTCAGCTAATTACTTCTTACCTTTTGCTGCGGGAGCTTGTCCTGGCTTCGGACGCTTAGCGCCGTATTTAGAACGTCTTTGTGTACGACCAGCCACACCAGCTGTATCCAATGTACCACGAACAATGTGATAACGTACACCCGGAAGGTCTTTCACACGACCGCCACGAACCAATACGATTGAGTGTTCCTGCAAGTTGTGTCCTTCTCCCGGAATGTAAGAGTTCACTTCCTTAGAGTTTGTCAGACGCACACGAGCAACTTTACGCATTGCTGAATTCGGTTTCTTCGGAGTTGTAGTATACACACGAACACAAACACCACGTCTCTGAGGACATGAATCCAGTGCCGGAGATTTACTTTTCTCAACCAAAACCTCTCTTCCTTTTCTTACTAATTGTTGAATAGTAGGCATTTTGTTTGATTTTTAATTATTATATATTGTTTATTAATTTGCTATACTAACTCCAAAACTATACATTTTGGGCTGCAAAGTTACGAATAACATTTTAATAAACAACACTTTCGACCAATAAAAATAGTCTATCCTTCAAAAAAATGTTTTTGAAAGACAGACTACTATGTTATTTCTACTACAAAAAGGTCTTATGCCTCTCCTTTGAATCCACTCATAGGGGGAATGAAGGTTTTCCCATCCGGTCCGCTGTTGCCACCATTTATTTCTTCAGGCATACGGATAGGACCGAAATTCCTTTCGTATTTCGCTACATTTTCCTGCAAAGCATACATCAAGCGCTTGGCATGCTCCGGTGTAAGCACGATGCGGGATTGTACCCCAGCTTTAGGCAACCCCGGCATTACACGCACAAAATCGACAATAAATTCCGAACTGGAATGTGTAATGATAGCAAGATTTGCATAAGTACCTTGAGCCACTTCTTCTTTCAGCTCTATCTGGAGCTGATTATTATTCTTTTCGTTTTCCATGATTTTATTCTTTATTATTATAATAGGTAAATATCTCCATTTTTATGTTCTACCCACACCCTTTTCACTGGTGGAGCACAAATATAGAAATTTATTTTCAATCACACCACAACCATCTCAATCTTTTCAGTAATCCTTGCATGACTCTACACAAAGAACAAAGTTTATCTAAAAAAGACGCCCTGTTTGTTTGGAATAAGCAAAATGAAAACTTACCTTTGTGTCATAGAATGTACTGTTTCTATATAGTAAAATAAAAGAGCTAAAGATAGTAGAACGAATTGAAAGTACATTGTAGGATGTACTATCTAGTTATTCCCATTAAAAAATTAGCAGGGTAGGTTTGACACTTGGTTCATCGACATATATTAATTCACGACTGCTAATCCATACAACTAAAAATGGGAGTAAAATACACATTCAAGGAAGTAATAGACAATTTAAATTCGGAAAAAGACAAAGTCAAAGGACATTATCCCCGTATTATTTCCCAAGGCAGCATCAGTACACAAGATATGATAGAAGAATTATCGCACAATTCTGTGGAACGAGCTACTGAACTACAAAAATCAATCACCCTCATAGAAGATTTTATTGTACGAAAATTAAAGGAAGGCTACAACGTTTGCCTGACAAACTTTGGTACTTTCTCTCTTTCAGCCGAGAGTAAACCGATGCAAATAACAGATGATACGCGGGCAGAATCCATCCAGGTAAAAGGAGTGAATTTCCGTACTTCACCTAAAATTAATCGTAAACTTAAAGACACGACCTCCGAAAAAAAGTAATTCAAAATGCAACAAGAATTAAAACAAATAGTACTCAACGTGCAACATGGGGAGTACCTAAATAATGCGTTCGTATACCAAAGAAGGATCAATATATTACTCCAGCACTCTATTCATTTACCGTAAAAGTAACAATAGATCAAATCATTAATCATCTCAATAAATCTCATCAACAAGCAGTAAATATTTTTTTTAAATAATAATTTTATGAAAAAACAATTTATCCTAGGACTACTTATGTTTCTTCCAGTCCTATTCACTTCTTGTGCAAAGTATTTCGCAGAAGAAGAGGAAGAAGCCGATCCTAAAACCATGACTACACTTCGTGTAACCCCACGCAGTGGTGGTGAAGCCCAACTGGAGTATCCAATCAAAGTCTACGCATTTAATTCAGAAGGGAAGTGTGTCGGTCAACAAACGATAGAGTCTTCAGAAGGTTCCCCCTCAATCTCCCTTGCATTACCTAAAGAAGATTGCCGTATTGTAGCTTTATCAGGGATTACAGAAAATGAATATGATTTTCCTGAGCAACCTTCACTAACCGATGTCATTAGAATGAAACAAGGCAATAAGGCTAAAGTACCATTAATGATGGGAAATGCCACAGTCAATTTAGGTGCTAAAACAACAGCTAATGCTAGTCTTACGTTGAATTATGTAGTAGCGCAATTAAAGATTGCTTTATCCAATATCCCAAGCGGTGCTTCAAATGTTAAAGTGGAAATAACGTCTTCTTACTCCCAATTATCTTTTAGTGGAAAATATGAGAATGGTAAAAATAGTGTTGTTGCACCATGTGAACAATCAAGTGACGGAATATGGGACACTGGAACCTTTTATACTTTTGTAGGAAGCGAAACGAATACAATTTTTTCTATCCACATGATCCCCCTCAATAAGGAAGAAGAAACATATGGGTACACATATAATAATAACATCCAAGCTGGACAGCCTTACATCTTAAAAGGTAACTATGAAAAGCTAATTATATCAGAAGGAAATATCAGTTTTGGAGGTTGGAAGGACCCCATTAATGTAGATTTTAACTTTGGAAAAGATAGCGAGGAAAGCAAGCCGGGTAATGATGATGCGGATAATATTAATTCAAATGATGCATTTACCGATGATAAGATTCCAGACGTAAATAGCATTTGGAATGGCTGTCTTGTAGTAGAGGTTACTCCTAATTCCCAAGGAAATGAGGCTGAAGTAATGCTAATGGGAATAAAGAATGCGACTAATGCCAAAGGCAAAGAAAAGATGCTTAAAGTAGATGCAGATGCTGCTATAAATAAATATAGCATAAACGGTATTTATAATTGGAGAATACCGACGGAGGAAGAAGTTAAATTACTAAAAAAGAAATATAATAATAACCTATCAGATATAAACAAAACTTTATCAAATGCCGGAGGAAAAGGACTAGGGTTAGATGATATACGCTATTTTTGTAATGATGCAATATATACTTTCAACTTCAAAGACGGTGGAATAATCTCTCGCACTGGTACAGGAAATTATTATCTACGTCCAGTAAAGACTATTCATATCACTAAAAAATAGCTATGAAAGCCACTCTAGTTATTCATAGAAAACAAACGAGGCTGACTCCCGCAAAGGAATCAGCCTCATTCTTAGTATTTATATATAGAATTATTCTACTTCACTATAGTCAAGTACATTCTTACGATTAGCAAGAATACGATCATACTCTTCTTTCGATCCGACGATAATCTTTTCAAATTCACGTTGACCGGTACCGGCAGGAATCAAGTGACCACAGATCACATTTTCCTTCATACCTTCCAACTTGTCAATCTTACCGTTGATAGCAGCTTCATTCAAGACCTTAGTTGTTTCCTGGAATGATGCAGCCGACATGAAGCTTGAAGTACCCAAAGCAGCACGAGTGATACCTTGCAGAATCTGAGTAGATGTAGCAGGAATAGCATCACGTACCTCAACCGGTTTCAAGTCACGGCGTTTCAGCATACTGTTCTCATCACGCAACTTACGGGCAGTTACAATCTGACCCGGTTGCAAGTTCTGAGAGTCTCCAGCTTCAACAACGACTTTCTTACCCCAGATACGGTCATTTTCCTCCATGAACTCTTGCTTGTCAACAACCTGTTGTTCCAAGAAGCGGGTATCACCCGGTTCATCGATTTCAACTTTACGCATCATCTGGCGAACAATAATCTCAAAGTGCTTATCATTAATCTTCACACCCTGCAGACGGTAAACGTCTTGTACCTCATTTACGATATATTCCTGTACAGCCGTAGGACCTTTAATAGCAAGGATATCAGCAGGGGTAATCGCACCGTCAGATAACGGAGTTCCGGCACGTACATAGTCGTTTTCCTGAACCAAGATTTGCTTAGACAAGTTTACTAAGTACTTCTTCACTTCGCCAGTCTTAGAGGTTACAATGATTTCACGGTTACCACGTTTGATCTTACCCATTGTAATCTCACCGTCAATTTCTGAAACCACGGCAGGATTAGACGGGTTACGAGCCTCAAACAACTCAGTAACACGAGGAAGACCACCGGTGATATCACCAGCCTTACCTACAGCACGAGGAATCTTCACGATAATGTCACCAGCTTTCACTGACTGACCGTTTTCAACCACCACGTGACCACCCACAGGCAAGTTATAAGTACGGATCAAGTTTCCATCTTCCGTTACGATGTGAGCCGATGGAACTTTGGTCTTATCTTTAGATTCGATAATGATGATTTCACGCAAACCGGTAGCTTCATCTGATTCTACCTTATAGGTTACGTTTTCAACCACACTTTCAAATTCAATCTTACCGGTAGCTTCTGTGATAATAACAGCGTTGAACGGATCCCACTTAGCAATCAGTTTACCCTTTTCAACAACTTCACTATCAGCAGCATACAGTTTAGAACCATAAGGTACGTTATGAGTTGACAGGATGATTCCGGTGTTTACATCGATAAAGCGTACTTCAGCCAAACGACCTACTACTACTTTCACAGCTTCACCTGTTTCATCAACAGTGTCAACCGTGCGAAGTTCTTCAAATTCCAAACGTGCATTATTCTTAGCAACAATACTTGCATTAGCAGTCATGTTACCCGCAATACCACCGGCATGGAATGTACGCAATGTCAACTGAGTACCCGGTTCACCGATAGACTGAGCAGCGATAACACCGACAGCTTCACCTCTCTGAACCATACGGCTTGATGCCAAGTTACGTCCATAACATTTAGCACATACACCCTTCTTAGATTCACAAGTCAATACTGAACGGATTTCAACGCTTTCAATCGGAGAATCTTCTATTTCCTGTGCAACGTCTTCTGTAATTTCCTCACCACCGGCCACAATCAGCTTACCCGTAGTAGGATGAACAATATCATGTACAGAAACACGTCCGAGGATACGTTCATACAGAGTTGCGATAACTTCATCGTTATTCTTCAATGCTGTACAAACCAGACCACGAAGTGTTCCACAGTCTTCTTCATTAATAATCACATCATGCGATACGTCCACAAGACGACGAGTCAAGTATCCGGCATCGGCAGTCTTCAATGCGGTATCCGCCAAACCCTTACGAGCACCGTGGGTAGAGATAAAGTACTCCAACACTGACAAACCTTCTTTAAAGTTTGAAAGAATCGGGTTTTCAATAATCTGTGCACCCTCAGCACCGGCTTTCTGCGGTTTCGCCATCAAACCACGCATACCAGACAACTGACGAATCTGTTCCTTAGAACCACGGGCACCGGAATCAAGCATCATAAATACTGAGTTGAAACCTTGATCGTCGTTCTTAATAGTCTTATAAAGAATATCAGACAAGTCGCTGTTTACGTGAGTCCATGTATCAATAACCTGGTTATAACGTTCATTGTCGGTAATGAAACCCATGTTATAGTTCATCATGATCTGTTTCACTTCCTCGTTACCGCGTTTTACCAGTTCTTCTTTTTCCTTCGGGATAATAATATCACCCAAGTTGAATGACAAACCACCCTTAAACGCCATGTAGTAACCTAAGTTCTTGATACCGTCCAGGAATTCACAAGCACGAGCCACACCCACAGCCTTGATAACATCACTAATGATATCACGCAATGACTTCTTAGAGATAATGGTATTCAGGTAACCTACTTCTGCCGGAACGATTTCGTTTACAATCACACGGCCTACAGAGGTTTCCTTCATCATTACATCTACAATGTTACCGTCCTTGTCCAAGTCTTTCACTACTACGCTAATGATAGCATGGATATCTACTTTACCTTCATTGTAAGCAATTAATGCTTCTTCCGGTCCGTAGAATGTCAAACCTTCACCCTTAGCGCCTTTTCTCAGTTTAGTAATATAGTACAAACCAAGTACCATATCCTGTGCAGGTACAGTGATAGGAGCACCATTGGCAGGATTCAAAATATTGTGTGCCTGAAGCATCAACATCTGTGCTTCCAGAACTGCTTCATTGCTCAAAGTCAAGTGAACAGCCATCTGGTCACCATCAAAGTCGGCGTTGAACGCAGTACATGCCAACGGGTGTAACTGAATAGCTTTACCTTCAATCATGTGCGGCTGGAATGCCTGGATACCCAAACGGTGCAGAGTCGGCGCACGGTTCAGCAATACCGGGTGACCTTTCATTACATGTTCCAGGATATCCCAAATAACAGCTTCCTTGCGGTCTACAATCTTCTTAGCAGATTTCACAGTCTTCACAATACCGCGTTCAATCAACTTACGGATAATAAACGGTTTGTAAAGTTCAGCAGCCATCAATTTAGGAATACCGCATTCACCCATCTTCAATTCAGGACCAACAACGATTACCGAACGGGCTGAGTAGTCAACACGCTTACCCAACAAGTTCTGACGGAAACGTCCTTGCTTACCTTTCAAACTATCAGACAGTGATTTCAACGGACGGTTAGCATCTGTCTTCACTGCACTTGACTTACGTGAGTTATCGAACAATGAATCGACAGCCTCCTGTAACATACGTTTTTCATTACGCAAGATTACTTCGGGAGCCTTAATTTCAATCAGTCTTTTCAGACGGTTGTTACGGATAATCACACGACGATACAAATCATTCAAGTCGGAAGTAGCAAAATGGCCACCATCCAACGGAACCAACGGACGAAGTTCAGGCGGGATAACCGGTACGATACGTACAATCATCCATTCAGGTTTGTTACGTCCACGTGATGCACGGAACGATTCAACAACCTGCAAACGCTTCAAAGCCTCATTCTTACGTTGCTGTGAAGAGTCATTGCTTGCCTTGTGACGCAATTCGTATGACAAAGCATCCAAATCCAGTGTTGAAAGCAAATCATAAATAGC
>Ga0192242_10167_pt1 | contig 31530 bp, 36 predicted proteins | sample Koala_Koa27_J3_FD_131235 | JGI IMG/M metagenome (GOLD analysis project Ga0192242, IMG submission 131235) | Enriched cells from koala feces incubated with labeled cellulose particles, San Francisco Zoo, California, United States - Koala_Koa2-7_J3 ...
TCAGCGCTTATGAGGCGGCGATCAAGTTGGCTGCTGACTTTGGTCTTGACCCGGACAAGCCGCCCTCTGCCGCTGCGCTCCAAAGACCGAAACGCCCGATGAGCAGGGCATTTCGGGAAGATGAGATGTATTGCCAGAGGGTGCTTTGCGACTATCTTCATGTTCTGGAGGACTGGAAGGCGCGTTATGCACCTCCGTCCCCAGAAGCGGAATGGGATGATCGCTTTGGGGAAGCCTGCCAGATGCTCGACTATGTGGAGTATCTGGCAGATGTCCTAACTTTTGAGGAGCTGGAAGTACAGGTAAAAGCGGTAGAGATGTTGATGAAGGATGGTACTGTTGCCGCTCTGGAGGAACGTCTGCACCGGATTAAGGAGGAGAAGCACGATGAAAAACGGGAAGCAGTATGACATGAATCTGCCTCTGTGGTTTGACGGTAAGAGCATCAATGAGGCTTTGTTCTGTGATGAGTTTTTGGGAACACACAAAATCATCTTCGCAAATGGGGCTTTCTTTACGCCGGATGGCAGAGTGACAGATACCTTGCCATTACGAGGGGAGATTTTTGAGGAGCTTCGGTGTTGTGCGGTCAACAATATTCCCCGAAAAATCAACAATATTCTGGAGGTTATGAAGCTGGCAGCACAGGTAGAAGATTTTCCTCCAGAGGCGGATCGAATCCATGTATCGAACGGAACCTTGAAACTGGATGGCACATTTACAGAAGGCAGGCCAGACATTGTGAGGAGCCGACTTCCGGTGGCATATCGACAGGACGCACCAGAGCCAAGCCTCTGGCTTCAATTTCTGGCGGGGCTGCTCTACCCAGAGGATATTCCTACCTTACAGGAGTTCATTGGTTATTGTCTGATTCCGAGCAACAAGGGTCAGAGGATGATGGTAATCAAGGGAAATGGCGGCGAGGGTAAGTCTCAGATCGGGACAGTCCTTGGAGCGTTGTTCGGGAATAACATGAAGGATGGGAGTATTGGTAAAATCTCGGAAAACCGCTTTGCAAGAGCTGATCTGGAACACATTCTGCTCTGTGTAGATGATGATATGCGGATGGAGGCACTGCGGCAGACAAACTATGTCAAATCCATTGTGACAGCACAGGGCAAGATGGATCTGGAGCGAAAGGGAAAGCAGAGTTACCAGGGATATATGTTTGCAAGACTGTTGGCATTCAGCAACGGCGATTTGCAGGCGTTATATGATCGGAGCGACGGATTTTATCGCCGACAGCTTGTATTGACAACAAAAGACCGGCCTGCTGATCGGATAGATGACCCTGATCTTGCCGAAAAGATGCAAGCAGAGGCAGAAGGAATTTTCCTGTGGGCATTCAAGGGCTTGCAACGGCTTGTCTCTAATAACTATAAGTTTACAGAGAGCCAGCGTACAAGGGATAACCGGGAAGCCGTCAAGCGGGATAATAACAATATTTTTGATTTTCTGGAGTCCGAAGGTTATATTCGGCTGAAAGCGGATGCTTCTATCAGCTCCAAAGAGTTGCATGAGGTTTATCGGATGTGGTGTGAGGAAAATTCCCTGACACCGTTAAAGTCGCGCAGCTTCAGTGACGGCATGATAGCCAGTCAGGAGAGGTATAACCTGGAGCATTGCAATAAAATTACGAATGCTGCTGGTCGCCGTGTATGGGGCTTTATGGGAATCGAAGCAATAGCCAGACCTGATATGAACGGGTTTTCCAGTATTTCACCATGTACGTACGTACCGGAGGACTGGCGGGATTGAAATTCCCCCTTTTCCTCTGTGTACGTATGTACGCAGCGATTTACCGCAGTTTTCTCTTTTATACAGCCTAAAGCCAGCCTGCACTACCCTGAAAAACGGGTTGCAAAATCAGGGCAAATGAAAACAGTGAATTAATTTGCTGTATTCAGAACAGGTGTTACGAAAATGCGCTTTACTGAGAGGTGAATGAACTTTGCTGGTTTGTAGGTGTTTGTGTGGAATCGTGTAAAAACACACACTATCGTAAACACGGAAATATCGCCATATGGACAGGAGTTCATCCGGCAATCAGAAAAACGCAAATAAGAGTCAGTGTAAATCACATCATCCCATGCGACCGGTTCACCAAAGAGTGTAATCGGTTGTTTTTATGGGAAAATCGGAGGTAATTATTATGCAGTCAAATATCAGAAATGAAATCAAGGCGCACATTGTGCGTGAAGGTATGACCATGCAGGAAGTCGTTGACCTGCTGGCTGATGAGTATGGTTGGAGCGATTCAGTTTCCAATCTATCCGCAAAATTACAAAGGGAATCCCTGCGTTATCGGGAAGCCGTACAGCTTGCCGACGTGATGGGATATGACACAAGGGGTCCCCGCAAAATCGGAGATTTTGTGGGGAGAGGAGGAGCAGCGGAGCGAGTGAGCTTTCGTGCTTGCACGGAAGCGAACGATACGAAGCTTGTGACGACGAGGAAGAAACGGAGGGATAGTTGATGGAGAAGGCACAATACGGTATCCTGCGCTTTGCCAAATATAAAGGGCCGGAGATCGGCAATATCGAGGCCCACAACGAGCGCACCAAAGAAAAATATGCCAGCAACCCCGATGTGGACACCAGCAAAAGTAAGCAAAATTTCCACTTGGTGACGCCCAAGAGGAAATACCGAGCCGAGGCAGAACGCCAGATCACCGAAGCCGGTTGCCGCACCAGAAAGGACAGTGTCCGTGTGGTGGAGACGCTGGTCACGGCCAGTCCGGAATTCTTCAAAGGGAAAAAGAAGTCAGAGGTCAAAGCCTATTTTCAATATGCGCTGGAGTTTATTCAGCAGCATCAAGACCCGAAAACAATCATATCTGCCGTGGTGCATATGGACGAGAAAACGCCCCATATGCACCTTTCTTTTGTCCCGCTGACGCCGGATGGCAGATTGTCCGCCAAGGACATTGTGGGCAACAAGAAAAAGCTGACCTGATGGCAGGATGAGTTCTGGAAGCACATGGTCAGGAAGTACCCGGAGCTGGAGCGGGGCGAGAGCGCCAGTCGGACAGGACGTGACCACATCCCGCCGAGAGTGTTCAAAGAGATGACCCAGCTGACCAAACAGCGGGAGAAGCTGGAGACGCTGCTCACCGGCATCAATCCCTTTAACGCCAAATCCAGAGCGGGAGAGATCTGCAAATTGTTGGACACCTATATCCCCAGCGTAGCGGCGATGGATACACAGCTCAAGAAATACAATGTCGCCTTTACGGATACCGTCAGGGAAAACAAAAAGCTGAAAAAGAGCAATGCACAGTTGAATCAGTCTCTGACGGATGCCACGAAACAGAGCTCCCTCAAGAAGCTGGAAGACGCCAAGCTTCGGAGGGATTATGAGGCAGCGGTCACTCTGCTGGATCGTATCCCTCCAGAGATCGTGAACGCCTATGCCCGGATGTCTGCCGGAAGGAGGGGAAAAGCCAATGAAGAAGTATTATGATAACGCAAGGGATAATGCGGCATTCGAGCGCTGCGTGGATGTGATGGCAGGGCTGATGCTGAAATATGGGTGTCAAGTCCTGGAACGCCATAAGAATGCAGCTAAGGAGCAGGATGCAGTTTACGACAATGAGCCACAGGAAGAAATTTTACAGAAAGCAGCCTGATTTATAGAATTTATGCGTTGCGTATTTGCGTAGTATATGCTATGATGGATACGCAACGCATACTTTTTGTCATGCATACGAAGGACGCTGCCGATGACAGGTTTTGTAGTGCGCCATGCATACAAAGGGAGTTGCAGGCGGCAAGTCCTTTTGCTGAGGTTAATGGAGATAAGGCTATGGAATTAAAAAATAGAATCAGGGAACTGCGAGAAAGTACAGGCATGAACCGAAAGGAGTTTTGTGAGTTCTTTCAAATTCCTTATAGAACGGTCACAGATTGGGAGTTGGGTAACAGACACGCACCGGAGTATGTGATACGGTTGCTGGCCTATTATATTCAAGCGGAAAACATTCACAAGGAGGCAAACGAACAATGAGCCAATCCAATATTATCATGTATACGACGGAAGATGGTTTGACGAAGATTGAGGCCACTTTTGACGAGGATACGGTCTGGCTGTCTATTGATCAGATGGCGGAATTGTTTCAACGAGACAAATCAACCATTTCCCGGCATATTAAAAATATTTTCACTGAGGGTGAGCTGCGGCCAGAAGCAACTGTTGCAAAATTTGCAACAGTTCAAATGGAGGGTGGTCGGCAGGTATCCAGAAATATCGAGTATTATAATCTTGATGTTATAATCTCTGTCGGTTATCGGGTGAAGTCTCTGCGAGGGACACAATTCCGCATATGGGCGAGCGGTATCCTGAAAGAGTATATGAAAAAGGGATTTGCACTGGACGATGACCGGTTGAAGCGATTGGGCGGGGGCAATTACTTTGATGAGTTGCTGGCTCACATACGGGATATTCGTTCTTCTGAAAAGGTGTTCTGGCGCAAGGTTCTGGAGATTTATGCTACCAGCATTGATTACGATCCAAAGGCGGAGTCCTCTATCTTATTTTTTAAGCAGGTGCAGAACAAAATGCACTGGGCAGCGCATAAGCATACGGCGGCAGAAATTGTGTATGAACGAGCGGATGCAGATAAGGAAAATATGGGGCTGACTTCCTGGTCAGGGAAGCAGATCAGACGTGCAGATACAGAGATCGCCAAAAATTATCTGACACAGCCGGAACTGGATGCGCTGAATAAGATCGTGTCGGCATATCTGGACATTGCAGAGGTTCGCGCCCTTGAGCATGAACCTATGTATATGAAAGACTGGCTGGAAACGATTGATGATTATCTGAAAATGACACGACGGGATATATTGACTACAAAGGGACGTGTCACCCATCAGCAGGCGATCCAGAAAGCGCATGAAGAGTATGCAAAATATCAGAAGAAGCAGGATGAACTGCTGTCTCCTGTCGAACAGCATTTTATAGAGAGTATAAAAGAATTGGAGGCCCTGGAATAATTGAAGAAACAGACAAAGTGCTATATTTATACGAGGGTATCCACTTCCATTCAGGTGGATGGGTACAGTCTGGACGCCCAGCGGGACAAACTGCGGAAATACGCAGAATATGAGGATATGACGATTGCCGGGGAGTATTCCGACGTGTAAACACGAAAAGGATACAATTTAACGCTTAAAATGTTGTGCAATACCGCGAAATAAGGGGCTTCCGGCAGGGTAATTGACCCGCCAGAAGCTAATTTTTTTGCTTTCTACTATTTTTGCCGAGCAGCCACGCCGGTCAGGGTTGCAACCCTACAACCGGGAAAAATTAAAAAGTATAAAAAATTAAAAGGTTCTAATGTGAGCTTACGCTCGCTTTTCTATGGCAATCAGATTATTCTTCACATACAAACGAAAATCCGCAGGGAATACAGGCTCATCAGAAGAAACCGGGATATGTATGCCTTCTGCCAGATTCGATTCTGCCAGGGATATTACGTTGTAGTCATCTCCATAGATGAAAGAATTCAGATGGAACAAATCGACAAAGCTTTTAAAGCCATCCAACCCTGAACCTGCCATAAAGAGCGAGAACCATGCTTTTTCCTTTTCGATGACACTGCGAACGGCGCGGTTCCTGGATTGTGGAGCATCTGTCATCATGTATCGAATCTCCTGCAGTGTTAAGTCGATTCTGTCATAAAAGCCGCTTCGTCCGCCTCGTGCTGTATTGATTGTCGGGATTTTATGTACTGGCCAGAGCATATGGCCACCGATTGTCCTTGCGTGAAGCAGCATTTTTCCAATCTCTGCGTCAGTCATGCCGCCTTTTGCGTGTGCCCAAGCTCGTGATGGACCGATGTAATCGGAGCTCATTCGATTGCCGAATTCATCCTCAAGGCAAAGCAATCTACCTAGCCTGTTCTTCTTTAGCCTGTGGTGATATGGCGTATGATTGCAGTCAGTCATATCATAAAAATCAATCAAGTCATCGTATAGTTTATCGCAACTGGCGTCCGGATCTACATAGTCGTAGGTTTTTCCATTCACACGAATTTTCCCACCATCTGTGGAAGAATATCCGTCTGGCTCAAAGTTGTCGTCTGTCAGCCCAACAGCTGCCGTCAAATAGCAATAATTCTTGTCCATATGGAGCCTCCTCGTCCGCCGGAATCAAAATGATACGGAAATTCCCTTATGGTCTGACAGGCTTTTATCGAGATTCCATTCTGTGATGGAAACAGCTGCATCGCCTATAAAGCTTTTTGAAACGGCTATGTGGTCGATACATTCTGGTCTGGTTGCTGTGAGTAAAATTATTCCGGTTTCGACAAAGCACTCCAGTATTGTGGATTTTCCGGTGTTGCTCGGATAGTAGTTATCGGCGAAGCTGCAATTATAATCGCCCAGGAAACATATCTGGTGTCCATTGGCAGCCAGTCTCCTTAAATCGGCCATTTGACCGCATAGCTCATCTGCGAAAAAAGGCTTTCTGTGTCCGTGTATGCCAATGATGGAACCGTACACCAGCAAATTACCATACTCGGTGTCCAACACCATGCAGATGGCAGTAGTCTCATCATAAGTGCTGTGCTGCCGGATACATGGATATTTTGAATAAATTATCACCCACCGCTCAGTAGGTACATAATGCACAGGCATCAGATATGGCGGCAACTCATGAGCCAGAGGCGGCTCAGTGGAATAGCGGAAGGGATATCCTGACAGCTGTATGCGTTCATCCGCTTCCGTCAACACAAGAATATCTGCATCTTCATATTGGCAGACAGAAATGATGGAGTCTAATTTGCTCTTATGCTCCAACCGTTCAACATTCCAGGTCGCTATCTTCATCAAAAACCTCTTTTTCTGAACCTCCGCCAAATACAGCCAGACCGTCAATCGGTATTCTGGCGCGGATAAATTCTGTCAAATCATCATCGCCTACAAAAACATCTCCGTTCATGGAACAGGTCATTTCCTTTTTGGTTCCATCGGAAGCGGTAAGCGTCAAATGCCAGCTACCGATGTCTGTACATAACATGAGCAGCGGATTTGAGTCTGCATAGTCAGCGAGCTTTGATAATATCGCGGCGGCGCGTTCCTTCCCGATGCTCATCTGTATCTTTTTTCCAATAGGATAATGATTGTCGCCGAGAGGACCAAACACTCTCTCAGAGAACCAAATTCGTCCGGTTGATGAGATTGCGAGGCGCTGTTCTACTGGTTCGTCCGGTTCCGGACAAGGACCGTAGCAAAGCAGGTCGGAAATAATCTGAGCTTTCTGCAGACGTTTTCGGTAAACATAAAAATCCTGTTTGAAGAATAGTCCTTCCACCTTGTCATCATGCTCACTCAAATCCAAAACGACATCTGTTTTCTCAATATTTTCAAGCACAGCGTGGAAGAGGATGAATAAATCCATGAATTCCAACTGCTCGAGTTCCTCCGCGCAGGCAGCCATTGCAGCCTGGTACACGGTTGTATTTGTCCCGTTTGGCAGCGTGAGAAGATATTCGGTTGTTTTGTCTGCTACTGATTTTACAATTGCTTTCATACGATGCCTAAAATTCTCCTTGCAGTGCCATTTTAAAATACTGCTCATTCGCTTTCATTTTTTCTACGAAACAATCATAGTCATTAGCTTCATATGGGATTTTGAGACCGTGCTTTATAACACAGATATTTTCCCTAGGCGCTACGTCCTTTTCATAGGTTGAACCCTTATTCAACCATAGCTTTCTATCCTCAGACTGTCCTGCTTCTGGATAGAGATAGTAACTTACCTGTGCATCGAAGCGAAACATATACGCAAGCACCTGTAGATAATCGCGGTTTCCAATGTTATCAATCGGCTTGTATTTAGCGTCAGCAATGATTCGTTTTTCACTATTCCGGCTGATGAAATCTGGGTAGATCAGGCCAACATTCCCGGCGAAAAGCCGTTGCGCTCCTTGACCAGCCTTATTCATCGGATGGTAGAATATATCGCCAATCAGAGAGTTTACATATTCTTCCCATAGCCAGGCACCGTCAAACAGAATCCCATATATGCGTCGGGTACCCATGCCAATCTGATGCTTTTGCTGCTGTAAAATCAGAATACACAAGTGTTGCAAGGCGCGATATTCTCGATAATAAGCGTGTCCGATCACGTTATGTTTGTTTTCTGTAATTACTTTTGCCCTGTCGTGAGGCCCATAGTTTGGTGTCGCATCAATGACGAGCTTTACCTCATCCCGTACTTTCGCAAGAAGGTAATACCCATAGGGTTTTCTCTTAATGAATTCGATTGTGTGCCGTATCAGCTCCATCAGTTGATTATCATAAGAATATTCCCGCTGACTGTATGCCACCTTTCCCGTAAATGGCGTATTCTTGGTTATGTGTCTGGCAATATCTATTGTACCCTTTACAGCACTGTTGTTATAATCATAACGAATATAAGTCTTAAAGATTCCTTTCCACATTGCTATTCTGAGATAGTAGGGAAACAAGAACAGCAATAAATTGAACAATCGGCTATCCTGATCCACATCTGTTTCCAAGTCAACGATATTCGGAAAATCCATCACCTGTTCCAACATATATTGAAAGAAGAAATCGTTTCCATCTTTCGCAAATCGAGATTGGATTACAAGCCTTTCATTACCACAGCCCAGAAAGCCCATGACATTTCCTGACCGATAGGAATCGTTAAAGCTCTGAAGAATAAGCTGGTCTTTTGTAATATCTTCAGCATCATCAATGGCTTCTGGAAAGATAAAAATTCCCTCGCGCTCAAGCTGTTCAAGCGTCTTATCCGCGATTTTAGTGGTCAGGTTTGGTATCTCAGAAAAATTCTCTTTCCGTGCCTGTGTATTATCCTTAATCCTGAATTGCTTCATTGACATCACCATCATTCGGCTTCTTATAACCGTATGCCTTTGCAAATTTGTCCATGATGCCTTTTTCGTCATACATTCCCTGAATGTAATCTTGCAGGAGCGGCTGGAGATAGTCTGTCCATAACTGATCAAAGTCAAGCGTTTTGAGCTTTAAGAAATACGAAGCACCAATCTGATAGTTTTCATTTAGTTCAGCTACGTTTGCAATTTCTTTGTTTAAGGCACTCATGCGGCGAATAGCTTCTGCCTCAAGCTCATCATCGTCAAGAGAGGCCAGCATTTCAAGATGGTCATCCGCGCGTAGTTCAATAAAGCGGAACCGGCGGCGCATTGCAAAATCAAAGCTATCCACTGACCTGTCAATGTCATTCATGGTTCCAATAATATAGACATTCTCCGGAATATAAAATTTCTCATCCGGGTTATCGTGAAGGTTGGAATACTGCGTAGAAACTTCTCCTGCACGGCCACGATAGCCGGGATCAATAGCGAAAAACAGCTCCCCGAAAATCTTGGACATTTCGCCGCGGTTTATTTCGTCAATAATAAAAATATATTTTTTCAGTTCTACGGAGCCAGTACCAGCCACAGGCTTGCGATGCTTCTTGGCCTGGATAGCGTGGCAAATAGGAAGTTCATACGAATATCCCTGTGTGCCAAATTTCTTGCCAAAGAATTCGGTGACCTCCTTGACCTTGGTAAACTTTTTGCCGGACTCAAGCATTTTTTGGATATTGTCCCTGCTGACAGAAAGCTTGTCCACAGTCTCATTGTCCGGTATGTAAACAGAAATGTGTCGCTCATCATATCCTGTGATGTAGAAAATATGTCCATTGACCGTTTTTAAGGCCGTAGAATCGTTGTTACCCAAATCCAAATCATCCAGATAATCATCAATCATCGTCTGCGCAGATACTTCCTTTTCGATTTCCTCTTTGGATTTCAAGGAATCCTCGTAATTCTTCCTGGCACGGGCAACAAATTTCTTGAACACACCGTCCTGTAGCTCAAACCCCATAGAGCCGTCTTCATTCACCCTTGGGCGCAAGCCTTCCACAAAATCTGTATAATCATAGCTTGGATGGAACTGAACAAATTCCACCTGCTTGCGTTGCTCATCGGTCAGCATCGTATAGTCATCAAAATAGCCATTGCTGATAATATCCGTTGCGATTTCTTTTGCAAGGTATGATTTACCGGTTCCCGGAGCGCCACGGAAAATAATGTTTTTTGACTCTATCAATACAGAGGAGTACGGGTTCCTATATCCTTTGAATTGCTGTACAAGCTCCTCCTGAACCGTAGCTTCTGTCTCCACTTTAGATTCCTTTTCATCTTTTTCCCGGTAAGTCAAAATGAACTGATCACCGGCATCTCCGAAGCGTTTCAGACATTCCTGAACGAAGATAATTGTCGAGAAAATATTCCAGCAATAAATGACAAATTGCCGGCCATTATCATAGCCATATGTAAAATACTCTATGGTGTTCCGATGCTTTTTGAACTCATCCACGTTTGAGTAGATACCGCAAATCATTTCACTGTCCGGATTATATTTGCAGATCGGAAAGTTTTCTTTTTCTTCGACAGACAACCCGGATATCTGTTTTTCAAATATTTGGCAGGCGATGCGGGGCATCGTTTGGTTCGAGTTTCTTCTTTCACCTTTGCTGTAAGAGCGTTTAACAACCTCCCCATTTGCCCTTTTGAAATACGCATCAAGAGGCTTGTAGCCATCTCCAAGAGACAGATTATTCATTGTAAAGCGTTCATCTGTGGACGTAACCACATCAGCAGTGATTGTCAATTCGTATTTTTCCTGCTTGATCTGAATATCAAAACCCTGCCCCTGGAGGTATGTCTTGGCCTCCACAGCATTAAATCCTTCTACGGAAATGTCAGTGCCATTTGCAATGCGGTCAGCCACAGCTATAACATATTTCGGAGGGTATTTTTTCCCTTCCTCTGTAACAAGTTCATATTTCGTACTTTGATTGTGGAAGGGAACACCATTTTCATCGATATACTTCAATGCGTCCAGAACATCCTGTTTCTTGATTTTAGGTATAGCCATATCACACCTCCAACTATTTTTTCTTCCCATATGGCACTGTATCTTCAGCTACCATGCTGAGATATGGGTCTTCTACAAAATCTGGATATCTTACGATTTTCTTTTCCTTTACAGGCTCCTCATAATAGCTGTTATCCGTCCACAGTTCACACTGAGTCATAACTGTCTGAACAGCATCCTCCATACCCTCCGGCGGATACTTGTGTTTTTTCAGAAGTCGCTTAATCAATATTCTCATTCTGGCACGGGCAGAATCTCTCTTTTGCCAGTCGATAGTACGATTCTTGCGGAGTGTGTCTGCCAGCTCCTTGGTGATAGCAATCAGTTCCTCATTCTCATAAAAGTCCTTGATAGCCTGCGGTTTTGTGAGCGCGTCATAAAAGGCCAGCTCATCAGCAGTGAGTCCAAGCTGTTCGCCTTCCTTGTGAGCCTCGGATATCTGCTTGGCAAGGTTCATTAGTTCCTCAATCACCTGCTCATTGGTCAGCATTCCGTTGAGATAGGCGTTCATGGTTCGTTGTATAATCTCACTGAATTTCTCTGACTTTACAACGTTCGTGCGGCGGTAGACCTGTACCTGTTCCGCAATCAGCTTTTTCAGGAGTTCCACGGCCAGGTTCTTTTCCTTCATCTTCGAAATTTCTTCGAGGAACTTTGGATCGAAGAGTGAAAATTCCTGCTGCACATCAGAAAACAGGTTTATAACACCTTCACTTTTAATGCTCTGTTTCAGCAGGTCATTAATACGCTGGTTCATTTCCGGCAGCGATATTTTTTTGCAGCCGCCCTGATTCATAAGTCTGACGGTAAGCACACGAACAGACTCGAAGAAAGCCGCTTCAAATCGCAAATCTTCCGGTACAAGAGAGGAGCAGAGAGATAAAGCCTGATGCAGCATCAATGCTTCTTTGACAAATGTATTCTTTTCCTCCTCCTTGTTACGGTCAACGAGAAAGTTCACAGCTCCGCTGATTGTTTTTGCCCGCTCAAGGTCGCTGCCCGTGGTAAACAGGGTATAATCAAAACCGTGGAACAGGTCGCGGCAGACAGACAGCTTCTCCAAAAACTTCGGAAATGCTACCTTTGCAACATCTGTATCACCATAATTCTTCTTGTCGCGGACGGTGTAATCATTCATCGCCTGCTTCAGGGCAGAAGCAATTCCGACATAATCCACAACAAGACCACCTTCTTTGTCACGGAAGACACGGTTCACACGGGCGATAGCCTGCATCAGATTATGACCAGACATCGGCTTGTACACATACATTGTGGCGAGGGAGGGAACATCAAATCCCGTCAGCCACATATCCACAACAATAGCGATTTTCAGCGGGCTGTCATTGTCCTTGAAGTCCTTCGCCAGTTCATCTTTGTGGTGCTTGTTGCCGATGACCTTGCGCCATTCTTCCGGGTCTTTATTGCTTTCAGTCATGACGACAGCAACTTTTTCCGTCCATCCTGGTCGGAGTTCCAGAATACGGTGATATATCTTCATCGCAATGGCACGGGAATATGCAACAATCAGTGCCTTGCCTGTCAGGAGACTTTCACGATAGTTTTCATAGTGGTCAAGGATATCGCATACCAGCGAGTTGATGGTTTCATCATTGCCAAGTACGGCTTCCATCTGACCGAGGGTATGCTTGCTTTTCTCAACAACATCCGGGTCAGCATTGTTCGCCATGATGTCGTATTCTGTATCAATGAGTTTCAGAGTAGCCTCGTCCAATTTCAGTTTTATGACACGGCTCTCATAATAAACCGGTCTGGTTGCACCGTCCTCGACGGCCTGCGTCATATCATAAATATCTATGTAGTCACCGAACACCTCGCGGGTGCTGCGGTCTTTGGAGGAGATAGGAGTGCCAGTGAAGCCGATGTAGGTAGCATTTGGCAAGCTGTTTCGGATGATGCGAGCTGTACCGACTACACGCTTTGCGATTTCTTCGCCTTCATCATTCTTCGTGATTTTTATCTTCTCAGCCAGTCCGTATTGTCCACGATGAGCTTCGTCTGCCATAACAACAATATTGCGCCTGTTAGACAGGGAATCGTGTGATTCTTCGAACTTCTGCATGGTGGTGAAGATGATGCCGTTTGCTTGGCGACCGGCGAGCAGAGACTTCAAATGTTCCCGGCTCTCGGCGTGCATCGGCTCCTGGCGTAGAAACGATTTGCACTTCGCAAACTGGCCGTAAAGCTGGTCATCGAGGTCATTTCTGTCTGTAAGGACAACGATAGTGGGGCTGTCCAGCGCCTCCTGCAGGAGATGGGCATAGAATACCATAGACAGTGATTTTCCGCTGCCTTGTGTATGCCAGAACACACCGCCTTTACCGTCCGTGACAGTGGCGTGCTTGGTGGACTCAATTGCTTTTTTTACAGCAAAATATTGATGGTACCCAGCCAGTATCTTAACCTGCTTCAGTCCCTCATTGGAGAAACAGATGAAATTCTTTATGATATCCAGCAGACGTTCTTTTGTAAACATCCCCTCAAAGAATGTGTCAAACTGCGCATACTGTGTATTCTCGTAGCTGCCATCCTTCGTTTTCCACTCCATGAAGCGGTCTTCGCCGGAGGTGATAGTTCCGGCTTTACTTGTTCCCATGTCGCTCATGACGCAGATTGCGTTATAAATAAACATGGACGGAATCTCCTGCATATAATTGCGCAACTGTAAATACGCCTCGCTTGCGTCCGTTTCTTCTCTGGATGGAGATTTCAGTTCTACAATGACCACAGGCAGACCATTCAGGAACAAAATTACATCAGGGCGCTTTTTACTGTTCTCAATAAATGTCCACTGGTTAGCAACGATAAAGGAGTTACGGTCAGGATTTTTATAGTCAACAAGATAGGCGATAGAGGAGCGTTCTTCACCTCTCACAAAATAGCGCACGGGGATGCCGTTCTGGAGATAGTCCATGAACAGCTCATTTTTCTGCACAAGCTCGCCGTTCTCAAAATTGCGCAGCTTATACAGAGCATCTGTTATGGCATCCTCCGGCAAAGAAGGATTCAAGTCTGCGATGCTGTTCTCCAGCACTTCGTCATAAAGAGGGCTTCGGAAGTCCCGCTCGATGTCGGGACCGTACACATAGGTGTAGCCCATACCTTTAAATAATTCTATTACGGATTTTTCATAATCTGCTTCCGTATACAATCCTGACATAATTTTCACTCCTTATGTTATTTTATCCTATATCTTTTACATTGCTCCCGGTCATAAACAAGAATTTAGAGCAACAGGCGAAGGCGCTGTTTGATTATTTCTATGAATCCGCAAACAAAACCTTACCATTTACCAACTTGGTGCAAGTGCTTGGTGGAGGAACACCAAAAACAAGCACCTCCGAGTTTTGGAATGGTGATATACCGTTCTTTACTCCAAAAGATATTGGTACTCCGTATACTTTGCATACAGAGAAGTATATCACAAATTCAGGACTTGCTCATTGTAACAGTCGTTTGTACCCTGCTGGAACAACTTTTGTTACTGCGAGAGGAACCGTAGGTAAAGTAAGTCTGGCTGGTATGCCCATGGCAATGAACCAATCTTGTTACGCACTAACCAGTAACATTATTGATCCAATTTTAGTCTACTTCTATACATTGAAGACGGTTGCATCACTGAAGCATAAGGCAGTAGGAGCCGTTTTCGATGCAATTATTACTCGCGATTTCAATACAGAAGTGGTCTCTGTTCTTAACGAAAGCGCATCTGAACAATTTCTGAGTATTGCAAGGCCAATGATGGGAGGAATTCTTGACAATACGATAGAGTCCCTGCGATTGGCTTCTCTTAGAGATGCTCTGTTGCCTCACTTAATGTCCGGCGAATTGGATGTCTCCACCCTCGACATCTAAGCCGCTAAATTCTTGTTTACCTTCATATTTTCCGCGATTTTATCATCAAGGGACTTCAGAAGTCCTGATATTCTTTTCTGGACATCGTAGGGTGGCACCAACATATCCAAGTTCTGAACCACATCTGTTTGTACCCGTTGTCTACCGGATGAGCCTACCATTGATTTAATTGCTGGTTCGCGCACAAAAGGACTACAAACCAGATAATAAACAAAATCTTCATCTACGCCATCTTTAGCTCGAAACACTATATACTCAGTGGAACCAAATCCCACCTCTCCATCGTCAAGAATGTTTACCTTCGCAGTTTTACCGTTTTCCAAACAAGGAGTAATTCTGGCCATGATTGTATCTCCATTACGGAATTTCGTTCCGCCAGAGAATGGGGTCAATTCATATTCAGGTATATCCCTACAAAAAAGGCTGAAGCTTGTCCATAGCAATTTTCTTGGCAATCACTCCTTTTGCAAGAGATTCTCGTGGATTGAAATCCACTATATCTTTCAGCTTCTTTGTTACCCATTCAGCCATTTATCTATCCCTCTCTATCCAATATATTTTTTATGCGCCATCTTGACATTGCTCTGCTTGACCATCGCATACTGCAACGTCGTATCTATCCGCTTATGTCCCAGAAGCTGCTGGAGCTGTTCAATCGGCATTCCTTTGTCAATCGCTTGCGTGGCAAGTGTCCGCCGGAATTTATGTGGGTGAACCTTTTCCATTCCCAGCTTTTTGCCAAGTTCTCTGACACGAACCTCCACGCCACCAATGGTCAGGCGGGTATGCGGAGACCGCAGAGAAACAAAGAGGGCGTCGCTATCGTCTGTTCTTGAATCCAGATAGTTCTGCAAATGAATCTTTGTCCGGGCATCGAAATAAACCACCCGTTCTTTATTTCCCTTACCAAGCACAACACATTCCCGCTCTGCAAAATTTATATCAGTACGGTTCAGCAGCACCATTTCACCGACACGCATTCCTGTTGATGCCAGCATATCAATCATCGCCAAATCCCGAAGCTCCTCGCAACTGTCCCGCATGACTTCAAGTGCTTCATCGGTGTAGGTCTCCTTAACGGTCGCTGCTGTTTTCACCTTATGTATTCGGCGAACAGGGCTTTTCAGGATATAGTCCTCGTCCTCCAGCCACGAAAAGAAGCTGGAAAGAATCCGACGCACATTGTCAACCGTAACTTTGCTCAAATGCTTTTCGGTCTGGTAGGCTGTCAGATATCCTCTCAAATCCTCCGTTGTGATGTGCATCACTTCTTTGCCTGTAGCAGTCAGCATATCCTCGATGGTCTTCTGATAATACGTCAGCGTCTTTTCTGAACAGCCTTCAATCCGCTTGGCTTCAATGAACTTTTGGATAAGCTCATCGTTGCCTTTCTCATTATCCTCTGATGCTCCGGATTCTACATACTTTGTGAGTGTATATTCCAGAACCTCTTGTAGCTTTCCAGACTGCGCGTTGTCGAGATACGGCAGCATTCGTTGCAGCACCTCATTCATGATTTGTTCTTTCATGGTCGTTCTCCTTTAAAATAAATTCCAGAGAACGACAGCAACGGCAGTTCTAATGGTTCAACTCTCGCCGTTGGTGAGAGTTATTAACAGTCATAAACAAGAATTTAGCCGCTTAGATGTCAAGGGTGGAGACATCCAGTTCGCCGGACATGAGCCTCGGTAAAACGCCATCGCGCAGAGCAGACAACTTGCGGTTTTGTCCCTCCAAAATCTGCTGTTGCTTGAATAATGGTAAACAAAAATCGCTGAATCTTGCCAGTGTTTCGCCATCAGGGATGATTGCAGGTATCCGCTTCATAATGCTCCCAGAGACTTCTTTGAAAGTGGAACCAGAAGCCACGCCTTCTATGACCGGTAGATTGTGCTTCAAGAAAAAATACACATAAGCGGTTCCTATTTCTTCTTTAGGAACCACAGATTTGAAGCCCTGATTTGTTGTGACTTCACCAGCTGCTATTGCAATATAGCCGATTGGTGCACGAGAAGAAAACAATACTGTTCCTTCAGGCATAATACAGGCACTGCTATTTTCCAATCCCAGCTCGGTGATATCATTTTCACCGTGACTGATGAATTTGGATTTGTCGTTAGCTAAATCTTTCGGCGTAATCCATGCTATGCCGCACTTGGTATAGTATTCAGCCTTCTTTTTAGAAGGTGTACTGCCACCAACAACGATACCGAGGTCTTGAATAGTTCCTCGTTTCCAGTTTGGATCAGCATTTTCGATGAACAGACATTCAAACAATGCCTGTGCTTGCTGCTCTAAATTCTTGTTTATCTCATTATTCAATTCGATTTTTCGTCTCAGTGTTTCCAGTATATCAATAATTTTCTTCTGGTTCTCTATATCGGGCACCTCTATTTCTATTTTCTGAAAAGTAGTAGAGGCACGTGCTAATGCAGGGACACCCACCTGTGATGCATTGGAGAGAAGCTTATGCTGACCAATTCTCGTATGAAAATAATAAACGAGGTATTCTGGCAATACCCGATCATTGCATTTTACTCTAAATTGGCTCTGAGATATAACATATCGGTCACACAGCGAATCCTGCGGAATAAAAACTATCTGTCCCAAAGTTCCCCGGTGAGTAATAACTACATCACCTTTATGAGCATTAGCCTTACCGAGAGAATCTGCCTTTTTTTCGGTAACATAGCGAAAAGAGTCCTCTTTGAGGACGAATCCATCTAAATTGCTTCCATTCAATACTGGTATGCCATCATCAACAAAGCATTCCACTTTGATATTAGAACCAAATGGTCCCATTGAAATCTCAGAAATCAAATCGGCTATTTTTACCGTTTCAAATTTCATACCCGATCGCCCCCAACTTCTTCCGAATCTCGTCCTCCAGTTCATGCGACTTTGCAAACATCTCGGAAAGCTCCGATGTGAGCCGAGTCATTTTTTCCTCGAACGGCTCGCCGTCGTCTTCCTGCTCTTCAATGCCAACATAACGCCCAGGCGTCAGAATGTAATCCTGCTTTGCAATATCCTGCGTAGTCGCTACCGCACAGAAGCCTTTCACATCCTCTAAAGTGCCGTTCTGGAAAGCCGTGAATGTATCGGCGATCTTAGATATATCCTCTTCAGTAAAGTCGCGGTGCTTTCTGTCTACCATATAGCCCATCTTGCGAGCGTCAATAAACAGCGTCTTGCCTTTCTGCTTTTTGCCTTTGGTGATAAACCAAAGCGTTACAGGAATTGTCACGCTGTAAAAAAGCTGCGTCGGCATCGCAACGATGCCCTCGACTAAATCATCTTCTATAATATTCTTTCTGATTTCACCTTCGCCGGAGGACTGCGTGGATAGTGCGCCGTTGGCAAGCACGAGACCGAGCTTTCCGTTCGGTGCGAGGTGGTGAATCATGTGCTGAATCCATGCGTAGTTGGCATTCCCAGCAGGTGGAGTTCCGTACTTCCAGCGCTTGTCCTCCTTCAGCTTATCTTGTCCCCAGTTGGAGAGGTTGAAGGGCGGATTTGCCATGATAAAATCTGCCTTTAGAGTAGGATGTAGGTCATTGAAGAAGGTGTCCGCCTGATATAGTCCGAGGTTTGCGTCGATGCCTCGAATTGCCATATTCATTTTTGCCATCTTCCAGGTATCTGCATTGGACTCCTGACCATATACAGAAACAACGCCACGATTGTTGCTGTGCGCCTGTACAAACCGGGCACTTTGTACAAACATACCCCCGGAACCACAACAAGGGTCGTATACACGGCAGTTGGAAAATGGCTTCAGAATTGCTACGATGGTTTTTACGATGCTGGCAGGAGTATAGAACTCGCCGCCCTTAACGCCTTCATATGCAGCAAACTGTGCAATGCAGTATTCATAAGTTCTGCCGAGAAGGTCTTTGCTTTCTTCTGTGTTGCCCATGTCCATATTTGTAAAGAGGTCAACAACATCGCCCAAGACTCGCTTGTCCAAATCAGGGCTGGCATAGTTCTTCGGCAGGACATTTTTCAGTTTTTTATTGTCATCCTCGATTGCTCTCATAGCATCATCTATGACGGTACCTATTTCAGGGGTGTGTGCAGCAGAGGCAATTCTGCTCCAACGTGCTTTCTCCGGCACGAAGAAAATATTCTCCTCCAGATATGCGTCGGGATCATCCTCAAAGCCATCACCCTCTGCTACAAGTTCATCATATCGTTTTTCAAAAGCACTGGATATGTAACGCAGGAAGATAAGACCAATGATGACCTTTCTGTATTCCGCTGCCGGGATATGTCCCCACAGGACGCAAGCTGCATCCCATATCTGTTTTTCAAAGCCAATGTTGGCACTGTTTTTCTCCGCCATGTAAGTTTGCCTCCACAGTTTTTATAATAATATCTATTCCAGCACTTCCTCTAACCGTGCTCTGTATTCTTTCACAACTTCATCCGGCGAAATCACCCGCATCCTTTTTCCGAATTGGAACAGCCAGCCCCAGAAGGTGGGTGATATCTGTACCTTGACAGTGGCGATGTTTCGCTCCTCGACAGAAGTCATCATATTCACATTCTCACCGAAGCGGTCATAGACGACACCCGTTAAATCCTTTTCAAATTCCAGCGCGATGGTCTTTTGTTCACCGCCGTACATTTTAAACGCCTGCTCTGTATACTCGGCAACACCGCCGCGAAGATCTATTGCCTTCTCCGAGATGTCCTCATCCGTGGCCTCCACAGAGTCCATGCGGTCAACACGATAATTTGCAGTTGCATCGTGCTTGTCGCTGTATGCGATGAGATAGTAATTGTCCTCGTTATACACAAGAGCCACTGGTTCCACCACATAGTGGTGTCCGTCCTTGCGGTAAACCTTCTCGCGGTTTATGTCTATATCAAAGTAACGGAAGATGACCTTCTTTTGGCGCTGCATGGCATCCTCCAGAGCACCTACATTGTAATAGATATGCTCGTTGCTATGCTTGCGGGTATTGAAGCAGACCATATTACCCTTGATAATTTCAGCGCTATGGGTTCCACCAAGGTTTGCCAGCTTGTCTATCAACTCAACGGATTTCTTTTCCGTGATGAAGCTTGCAGCTTGTACGGCATCTATCAATATCTTAAGCTCTGGGGTAGAGAAGCTCCGTTCTGCCACATAGTAGCCCTTCTTTTTGCCTACCCAGGTCTCAAGAACTTCTATTCCCAGTTCATTTAAGATGTCCACATCACGGCTCACGACTCTGCGGTCACAGGGAATATCACACTTTTCCATGTAATCGCAGATTTGCACGGTTGTCAAAGGGTGCTGCTCATCGGATTCCTGCCGCAGCAGTTCAACGAGTTTTACCAGTTTTATTTTCTGCCAGTTTTTTAAAGCCATCGTATGCCTCCGGTGAAGTGGTCTTTCTGCGTTTGGATACAAAAAATCAGTTTATATTATACTGGAAGCAAGTCGAAAATTCAACTTTTTGTTGTCGCAAGTTTGTGACTTCTGGAGATTCTTGAAAAAAACTTGCGATTTTTCTATTGACGAACATATGTTCTGATATTATAATGCTCATACACGGGACATCAATCCCAAATTCGATAAGGAGGACCATTATGTCGGTAAAAAATACGGAATTCTTCAAGCTGATTGAGGACTTCATTGATGAATACCGGGAAGCGAACGGTGCTACTCCCACTATCCGTGAGATCGAAGCAGGTCTCGGCATCCCCAAATCTACGGTAGGACGCTACCTCGTATACATGCGTGACCAGGGAATGTTAGATTATTCTGGTCCTCGTAATATCATGACGAGGGAAGCAAAAAAGACACAGAAGGAAACGATTAAGGTACCTGTGCTTGGCGCGGTGTCCTGCGGTATCCCAAAGTATGCGGAGGAGAACATCGAGGAGTATGTAAGGCTCCCCGTGGCGATCTTCGGACGTGGACAGTTCTTTATTCTCCGTGCAAGCGGCGATTCCATGATCGGCGTGGGCATTAACGATGGTGACCTTGTACTTATCCGCCAGCAGGACTCTGCTTGCGAAGGACAGATCGTGATTGCCCTCATGGATGACGAGGCGACGCTGAAGCGGTACTATCCGGAGCCGGAAAAGGACCGGGTTCGGCTGCACCCTGAGAATGAAAAGCTGGAGGATATTTTTGTAAAAGATTGTATCATTCAGGGGGTCGCTGTCAGAGTAATAAAGGATTTGACGTGACATTGCTATTGAAAACTGTGCCATCAAAATTGCCGGAAGGCTTTGGCACGGTATGATTCTTAGTTTATGTTGTAAGTCAGCGCGTATCATGAAGGGAGGCGTGTTTTTGGAAACATATGATGTACGCTGCCCAATCTGCAGCACAGTCAACCGACACCTCTATTTGGAAGAAACTGACGGATGGATGGAATGCGAATCCTGCCACCAGCTGGTAAAGATTCTGGATGCACCAGGCATAAAAACCATGGACATCCCGGTATATACTCCCCATCAGCTTATGCAGCGTTGCCACGCCGCGACCTAAATGGATGGTGATTACAGATGGAGGAGATACTGGGGTTATGGATGAGAGAGACGACTGGTCTTCGTTCTCGTGGCACTGCCCGAATTGCGGAGATCTTGTAACTGGCTATAAAAACAGGGAAGGTTTTATCAAGGTTGAATGTGGGACTTGCCATTCGGTAATGGTACGAAGGTTAAAAAATCACAGACACAATAGTATTGATATCTTCACTCCGATAGGAATTGTGGAGATGATGGTGTAAATTTATCTGGCCGGGCAGATTCGAGTCCATCCGGTGAGTGAAGCTCCCGGTCTTTTATAAAAATGAATACGGCCGATATAACGACGGGCAGTGTGGCTTTAGGCGTAATTCCTGTTCCAGGTCACATATCGGTATGTCTTGCAAAAGCTGTACGACGGGCAGGCGGCGGGGATGTAAATCCGGTGACTTAAGACCTGTTCCAGGTCAGCAGCAGCGATGAGCAAAAAAGGCCATCGACAGGACAGTCTTTATCTTGAATTATCGAGATAAAGCTGTTTTTGTCGATGACTTTTTTCTTTGCTCTGAAAGATTTCGGATGGTCTTTGACTGTCTTACACATTGCTCTTTTCTGCAAAAATTTATATCAAACGGAGAAGAAGTATTATGAACACCCAAACCGGAAGAGGTTGAATTTTCCGGTTAGAAGTACAAGCACTCCGGCTTTTCGTACATCCGTTGGCCACAGATGATCCAGTGCGGATAGTCGGAACAATTAAATAAGAACAGCTGCCTACTGGATAAGGGAGCTGCAACCCGGAATGGAGAGATCCATCGGGGCTGCGGTCTGATTTTCTATGCCCTTTTGCAGCTGCCAGTGAGCGTTCCTCCATTCCCAACAAGCGAATGGAGGAATTTTTTATGCTCAACTATCAGAAGTATCACTACAACCAGTACCGCATCCTGCTCGAAGGCGGGACAGAACTTACCGTATCCAGGGAGGAGTGCTTTGCTTCTGGCGAAGCCCCTACTGAAGAGAATCCTTACCGGCAGCGCTGGTATTACAGCCCAGACCATGTTCTGGCAATCCGGCTGCCGCGCAACAAGGATGGCGAGAAAGCGTACCTCGTAAACGCAGCCGATTTAAGAGGCATTGAACGCGAAGAAACACGGAAACGCTCCTGTGTGGGTGAGTTTGACAGGGATATGTGTCCGGTCACCTGTGCTACCTGCAGGTTTCAAGATGACTGCATTTCGGAATGTAGGGACTGTGACGGGCACGGCTGTAAAAGAAAATGCGAAGACTGTTCCTTCCGGACCAGCAGGTTCCATTCCATGGACAAGCCGGTCGGTGAGGACGACAGCGGCGACCCCATTACAGAGGAATTCGACAGCGGTGCAGATATTGAAAGGGATTATTGCCAGCAAGAGACAGATATGGAGCGCATCGAAGCGTTGCGTGGACTGGTATCCACACTTTCAGAGAATGACCAGAAGCTTTGTCTGTATATCCGGAAGGGTCTGTCGAATGTCCGAATGTCCGAACTGCTCGGCGTTACGGAAGGTGCCGTTCGTAAGCGCAGGAAAAAGCTTGCGCGATTGTTCGAGGAGACTGGTCTGAAAAAATTTTTATAAAAAATTCCAGAAACTGGTACGAATCCAGAAAGTGGCTGTCCTTTAGGAAATGAGGGGAGCTGGTGCTCCGGTTCCCCATCATTATGAAGGAGGTAGTTTCCATGAAGACTACAGTGACACATGGCGATTCGTTGGTAACGGTAAGGCAACATCAGGAAACAGGCTGGCGGCTCGGCGCGGACTGTGATGCTGACTACCGCGAGTTCAAGATCGTCGCGGATGACTTAAGGACGCTGGCTGGACGTACCGGGTATCCAAGAGTACGCGAAGCAAACAGGCTGTGTCGTGAACTTTTGCCGGTTGCCGCCCACAGGCTTGATGTCCTTGGGATGCACATCGGCTTCTGGCAGAAAACAGTGCGCGAAAGATATGGCGATGCCACGCTTGAGCGGCTGAAAGACATCATGGCTGAGCGCCATCCGAAGGGATGCCCTACGGTGGGTGATGCGAAAGCGGCGGCAAAAACGCTGCGCAAATGCAGCGACAACTATACCGAGGAGATGATTCTCGGTGAGGTATTTCAAAACCGGGATTTTGCAGCAAGCCTGGGAAATGTGATGACGCGGAGCGCTTTCGTCATCGACATGGCGATTGAGTGGCTGGCGATTCTTATCCGCAGCATCTGTGAGTGCAATGACGAGGAGGAAGCATATGAAGCTTTATGAAGTCAATCAGACCATTGAAGCACTCGTTGAGCAGATGGTCGACATCGAAACCGGAGAAATCCTTCCAGTATCGGACGAACTTATGGAACAGCTCAATTCCCTGGAGATGGAGCGTGACCGCATCCTCGGATACCTGGCGAAGCTGGTCTTAAACACCAGAGCCGAGGTCGCCGCTCTGAAGGAAGAGGAAACACGTTTGAAGAATCGTAGGGACAGGCTGGAAAAGAAGGAGTCCCGGCTGATGGAAATTCTCGACCGCGAGTGCGGCGGTGAAAAGACAAACCTCGGCGTTGCGACCTTAAGCTACCGCAAGACCTCCCGCCTGGAGGTATCCGATGCGGCGAAGGCAATCCGCTGGCTGAAGCGCAATAAGCATCACGACTGCTACCGGGTGAGGGATCCGGAAGTCGCGAAAACCGAGGTAAAGAAACTGATTAACGCAGGAATCAAAGTACCCGGCTGTGCCGTGGTCGAGGATAAATCCTGCTCGCTGAAGTAAAGGAGGCTTTTATGCTGAACATTCGAAACGGAAAAATCTCCAGACCGCAGCGCGTGGTCATCTACGGTCCGGAGGGTGTTGGAAAGACCACACTGGCAGCGCAGTTCCCAGAACCGCTTTTTATTGATACGGAAGGCGGCACGGCACACATGGATGTGCGGCGCATCGACCGTCCGGCGACCTGGGACGAACTCATAGCCATTATCAATGAAGTCGCGGCAACGGGCGGTATCTGCAAAACGCTTGTGGTCGACACGGCAGACTGGGCGGAGCAGCTCGCCACTACTTATATCTGCGGCAAGTACAAGAAAAACGGCATCGAAGAATTCGGGTACTCGAAAGGATATGTGTATCTGGCAGAGGAATTCGGCCGTTTCCTGATCGCCTTGGATAAGGTCATCGCTTCTGGTGTTCATGTGGTGGTGACTGCTCACGCGAAGATGCGCAAGTTCGAGCAGCCGGACGAGATGGGCGCGTATGACCGCTGGGAAACCAAGCTCACGAAGCAGGTGGCTCCGCTTCTGAAAGAATGGTGCGACATGCTGCTGTTCTGCAATTACCGCACGTTTGTAGTCCAGAGTGATAACGCGATGGAAAAGGCGAAGGCAACCGGCGGCAAGCGCGTGATTTACACTTCCCACCATCCCTGCTGGGACGCAAAAAACCGCCACGGTCTCCCAGAGATACTGGATCTGGATTACAAGAACCTCTCACATCTCTTTACGGATACTGCCACTGCGAAAAAGCCGGAATCAGCGGATGTTCCGGCTCCGGAAAAGTCTGAGGCTCCGGCGCAGGCAAAGCCCATTGAGGTACTCCGCCAGATGATGGCGGACGCAAACGTCACCGATGCAGAGATTCAGAAGGTGGTCTCATCGAAAGGCCACTACGCAGCTGATGTTCCTATCCGCGATTATACAGAAAAATTCCTGAACGGCTGGCTCATCAAATACTGGCCGCAGGTTTTGAAACTTATTGAAGCTGACCGTACAGGTCTTAACTAACACGAGGAGGTAATTTATGTCTGACAATTACAAAAACAATCAGGATATGTGCATGGATTGGGATGACACCATCGAAAACGATGGGCAGGAGTTCATCATCCTGCCGGAAGGCGATTACAACTTCACGGTCACGGACTTTGAGCGTGGCCGCTTTCCGGGTGGGCCGAAGGTACCGGCCTGCAACAAGGCAGCGCTGACGCTTCAGGTAAAGACAAAGGACGGGATCGCGAGCATCCGTACTGACCTGCTTCTTTACCGCTCACTGGAATGGCGCATTTCTGCGTTCTTCCGCTGCATCGGCCAGAAAAAGCACGGCGAGCGCCTCGTCATGGACTGGAACAAAGTAGTCGGCTCCAAAGGCCGGGCGCACTTCAAACCGCGCACCTATCAGGACAAAGACGGCAACGACAAACAGGCGAACGATGTGAGCCGCTTCTACGACTATGACGAGAAGAACTTTCCTGCCGAAGACGAATGGATGGAGCTTCCGGACGATGCCGAAGAGCTGCCATTTGAGTAAGGAGGTGCCGGATGTTTCAGCTGAGACCTTATCAGATTGAGGCGAAACAGGCAGTCATATCCGAGTGGGAACAGGGACACCAGAAAACACTTCTGGTGCTGCCCACCGGGTGCGGCAAGACCGTGGTGTTCGCGTCAGTCACAGAAAATCAGGTGGCCAAAGGCCACCGGGTGCTGATTATGGCACATCGAGGTGAGCTGCTCACACAGGCGGCAGACAAATTAAGAACTGCCTCCGGTCTGGATTCTGTATTGGAAAAGGCAGAGTCATCCAGCCTCGGCAGCTTCATCCCGGTGACGGTCGGCTCTGTGCAGTCCCTTGCGCAGGAAAAGAGACTCGCCCGATTCCCGCAGGATTATTTTCAGGACATCATCGTAGACGAGGCGCACCACTGTCTTTCGGACAGCTATAAGCGTGTTCTTGAACACTTCCCCGATGCGAATGTCCTCGGTGTTACCGCGACGCCTGACCGTGGCGATATGAAGAACCTTGGAGAATATTTTGATTCCAAAGCCTACGAGTACAGCATGACCGACGCCATCCGCGATGGATTTCTGGTTCCTATCAAGGCACAGATGATCCCGCTCGAACTGGATATACACGGAGTCGGGATCTCCAGCGGCGATTTCAGTGCGGGGGAAATCGGATGCGCCCTGGAACCATACTTAGAGCAGATTGCACAGGAGATGGTGCATTACTGCCAGGGACGCAAGACTGTAGTGTTCCTGCCGCTGATCGCAACCTCCCAGAAATTCTGCCAGATGCTAAATGATGTCGGGCTTGCCACAGCAGAAGTCAACGGCAACAGCGATGACCGGGTGCAGGTGCTGAGCGATTTTGAGAATGGTCGGTATGACGTTTTGTGTAATTCCATGCTGCTCACCGAGGGCTGGGACTGCCCAAGCGTCGACTGTATCGTGATTCTCCGTCCGACAAAAATCCGCAGCCTTTACCAGCAGATGGTTGGGCGCGGGATGCGGCTTTCACCTGGCAAGGATGACCTGCTGCTTCTCGACTTCCTGTGGATGACCGCAAGGCATGACCTTTGCAGGCCGTCTGCGCTTCTAAGCAAGGATGAAATCATCGCGGCGAAAATCGACAAGGCGCTGAAGGAGAACCCGGAAGTATTCGATTTGATTGAAGCTGAGGAACAGGCTGAACGGGATGTCCTCGCTGAGCGCGAGGCGGCACTTGCGAAGCAGCTGGAAGAAATGCGTGGGAAGAAACGCAAGCTCGTGGATCCGATCCAGTACGCACTCTCCATTGCTGCGGAAGACCTGGCCAACTATGTCCCGACTTTTGCTTGGGAGATGGCTCCGCCATCCGAAAAACAGCTGCAGTTTCTGGAGCGGCGCGGCATCTTCGCTGAGAGTGTAGAGAATTCAGGACTGGCTTCGCTTCTCATCGACCGGTTGAAACGCAGACAGGATGAGGGGCTTGCCACTCCAAAGCAGATACGCTGCCTGGAGCGTTATGGATTCCGCCAGGTAGGCACATGGCAGTTTGATGATGCCAGCGCTCTGATTTCCAGATTAGCCAATAACAGATGGCGGGTTCCTTACGATATCAACCCGGCTTACTACAGACCATAGGAGGACTTTATGGATAACAACATTTTATCGGCTTTGAAAGCCATAGACGTAGCAGCTTTATCACGTGCCGACTGGATCGCAGTCGGCATGGCCTTAAAAGAGGAGGGATACCCCTGCTCTATCTGGGACGACTGGTCCCGCAACGACAGCCGCTACCATCCCGGCGAATGCGCGAAAAAGTGGAACAGCTTTCACGGCAGCGGCTCGCCGGTCAAAGGCGGCACGATTGTACAGATGGCAAAAGACCGTGGCTGGACGCTCTTCGGGGAAGACGGCTGCATGAACTGGGACGATGCCATCGAATATGACGGTGATGATGGATTCACCGGCTTTGCGCCGCCGGATGCTTGGGCTCCGACAGCTGACCTGATTACGTACCTGGAGACACTCTTTGATGCGGATGACCGGGTTGGATATGTCACGAACGATGTCTGGCAGGACGGTGACGGCAGGTGGTTTCCGTCGAAAGGTGTGTATGACCGGACTGCCGGAGAACTGATTGCTTCCCTGAAAAAGCATCCGGATGATATGGGTGCAACAGTCGGTGACTGGAAACAGCCGGCTGGTGCCTGGATTCGCTTCAATCCCCTGGACGGCGACGGCGTGAAGAATGACAACGTGACAAAGTTCCGTTTCGCTCTGGTCGAGTCGGATTCGCTCCCTGTCGCGGAGCAGGATATCCTCTTCCGCAAGCTGGAACTGCCGATTGCAGCTCTGGTTCATTCCGGCGGCAAGTCACTTCATGCTATCGTTCATATAGACGCGAAGGATTATGAGGAATACCGGAATCGTGTGGAATTTCTCTATGATTTTCTGGAAAAGAACGGTGTCTCCATTGACAAGCAGAACCGCAACCCGTCCCGCCTCTCTCGGATGCCGGGTGTTACCCGGAACGGCAACCGCCAGTACCTTGTAGCAACGAACATTGGCAGGAAGTCGTGGGTGGACTGGATGGATTATGCGGAAGGTGTGTCGGATGAGCTTGCGGAATTCGAGTTTCCGGGAGACATGATTGACAACCGGCCTCCGCTTTCGCCGGAACTCATCAGCGGTGTGCTGCGCATTGGTCATAAGATGATTGTCAGCGGAGCCAGCAAATCCGCCAAGAGCTTCTTCCTGATTGAACTTGGCATCAGCATCTCCGAGGGCAGGGAGTTCCTTGGATTTCATTGCAAAAAGGCGAACGTGCTTTACATCAACCTGGAAATCGACCGGGCGAGCTGCTTAAACCGTGTGTTTACCATCTACGATTCCTATGGAATCCGGAAACCACGGAAGGACGGATTTCTCGTGTGGAACCTGCGCGGACACGCCATGCCGCTCGACCAGCTGGTGCCGAAAATTATCCGGCGGCTGAAGAATGCGGATTTCAATGTCATCATCATTGATCCGATTTACAAAGTGATTACGGGCGATGAAAATTCCGCGAGCGAGATGGGCTACTTCTGTAATCAGTTTGACCGGATTTGTGATGCAACCGGCTGCTCGGTCATTTACGCACACCATCATTCGAAAGGTGCGCAGGCTGGAAAGGCTGCTCAGGACCGCAGCTCCGGCAGCGGCGTTTTCGCCCGTGACCCGGATGCCATGATTGACCTGGTGGAGCTTGACCTGTCAGAAGAAATCATGAACAAGGTCGCGGATTCCCCGACCGACAGCGCATGGCAGATGGAACTGGTGACTCGCGACTTTGCGCAGCCGCAGAGCCGGAAAATCTGGTTCAAGTACCCGCTTCATGTGCTGGACGATACTGGTGCGCTGAAGAATTCTTATGGGCGCGGAGACCCAAGGCGGAACCTGAAACAAAATAAAGACGGCACCGGCAAGACGCAGGAAGAGAAGGACGAGCTGATGGAGAGCGCGTTTGAAATTGTCTCTATGGGACGCGAGGCAGTGCCTGTGATGGAACTGGCGGAATATATGGCAGAGAATGCCGAAAAGGCTAAGAGCAAACGGGTGGAGCTGTACCGGTGGTTGAAGAAATCCGAGATGTTCTCCGTTGAGAACGGACAGGTGAAGAGGACAGCTTCTGGAGCAGCAAAATAAGCGCCAGTAACTTGTAACTCCCGCCTATATACTATGTATATAAGTTACACACAGGTGTTTGTGTAAGGACAGGCGTAGGTAAAAGACTCTAACGTCGTCTTTTACTACTACTGCCGTCCTTGCACACAAACCTTAGCGGGAGAAAAAGAAAAAATCGGAGGCACGAATTACAATGGAGTTTTTTATAGCAATGAACCCGCCGACCGTGACCGCGCAGATGAAGCAGGTGCGGGTGGCGAACGGAAAACCAATCTTTTATGACCCGCCAAAGGTGAAGGAAGCCAGGCAGTCGCTGATGGGACATCTGGAACCGCACAAGCCGGATGCGCCGATACAGGGAGCGGTATCTCTCCGGGTGCTGTGGCTGTTCCCAAGGGGAAAGAGCCATAAGAACGGCGAGTGGCGGACAACAAGGCCGGACACCGACAATCTGGAGAAGCTGTTAAAAGACTGCATGACGGCGGTCGGCTTCTGGAAGGATGACGCACAGGTTGTGCGTGAATCTGTTGAGAAGCGCTGGTCGGACGAGCCTTGTGGCATTTATATCGAAGTTGAAGAATTGGAGGACAAAACTTATGTTTAAAAACAGTGAAGGATATTATGACCCGACTGCCGGAATGGCGCTAAGCCAGACAATGAAGGAATACCGCAGCCAGCGCAAGAAGGTTTGGAACAGACAATACGGGATGAAGAACAGACCGAAGATTTACGTGGCATCTCCTTATTCGGGAAATATCGGCAAAAACTCTGCTACCGCCATCCGCTACTGCCACTACGTTATTAATCAGGGAAAGATGCCGATTGCGAGCCACCTGCTGTATCCGCAGATGCTGGATGATGACATCCCGGAGGAACGTGAGCTCGGCCAGATGTTTGGCTTATCGCTCCTGGCTCTGTGTGATGAGGCGTGGGTGTTTGGCTCGCGCATCTCCTCCGGGATGGAGGCAGAAATTGCAGAGACAAACCGGCTGAACAAGCCCATCCGTTACATCAGTGAGGAGGCGATGCGATGACTCCGGAACAGGCACTTTGTAACGCGATTATTATACAGGCAGTCAAGGATTACCGCCTTGCACTCAAAAACCTGAAGCGGAACCCGGACAGCTACAAGGCAAAAGACACGAAAGAAGAATGTGAGCGGTTCTTCCGATCGAAGTACTATATGGGACTCACGGATGTGGATGGCGAATATCTCATCCGCAGACTGAACGAGGAGGTGGACGGCAAATGACAGCGAAAGAATATCTGAGACAGGCACGTGACCTTGACGCATTGATTAATGCGCACCTGAAAGAAAAAGCGGATTTGCAGCAGATGGCATACAGCATCAGCTCTCCCAGCCTGGGGGAACGGGTTCAGACGAGCCGGGATGCGGACGCGCCGTATGTAAGAACGTTGGAGAAAATCATGCGGCTCGAAGACAGGATCACCAGCGAGATTGACCGGCTGGTCGATTTAAAAGCGGAGATGCTCACGGCGATTGAGGATATGGCAAATCCGCAGGAGCGCCTTCTCCTGAAGTACCGCTATTTCGAGGGATACACGTGGGAAGAAATCGGAATGGCAATGAATGTGTGTGATCGGACAGCGAGGCGGATTCATGGGAGCGCCCTTCAAAATTTTGTGGTCCCAACATAAAGTTGTCCGCTTTTGTCCTAGTTTGTCCAACTGTTTTGCAGTATAATGGTAGCATGAAAAATTACACGATGGGCGAAGCCTTCATGGGAGAAATCCTGTGAGGGCTTTTCTTATGGCGTGAAACTCAACCTGTGGCCTTTGCGGAGGCGCAGCCGTGACAGGCGGCTAATGTTTGGAGGTGGAATCATTGTCAAGAAAACCGAAACACCCCTGCTCCCATCCCGGTTGTCCGGAGCTTGTGGAATATGGCGAACGCTACTGCGAGAAACACCAGAAGGAAGAAAACAAACGCTACGAGAAGTACGACCGGGACCCGGCTGTACGCCGTAGATACGGGCGAGCCTGGAAACGCATCCGCGACAGCTACGCTACCGCTCATCCGTTGTGCGAGCAGTGTCTGGCGAAGGGAATCTACGTGAAGACCGAGGAGATACACCACAAGCTGCCGCTGTCCGAGGGTGGGACGCATGACCGCTCCAACCTGATCGCTTTGTGCAGACCGTGCCATGCGCGGATTCACGCGGAGCGCGGTGACAGATGGCACAACCACTCCAAGCGGAAAGGAAAAGATATTTAAAGCTGGTGCGAGGTTATCCAGTGAAGCAATTCCTCGAAACCAGATTCTCCAGCAGCTATTTGCAGGAATATTTCGGATAACTCTTCCTGCGT
>Ga0192242_10170_pt1 | contig 31112 bp, 23 predicted proteins | sample Koala_Koa27_J3_FD_131235 | JGI IMG/M metagenome (GOLD analysis project Ga0192242, IMG submission 131235) | Enriched cells from koala feces incubated with labeled cellulose particles, San Francisco Zoo, California, United States - Koala_Koa2-7_J3 ...
ATGCGCTCCATCTTTTCCGCATCCAGTGCCATTCGGTAATCCGTTTGCCCATCCCCGGCATTCAATGCAAAATGGATATGCTTCTTTACTGCCAGCGACTGGAAAGAGTGGCTCCATTCCTGCAACTGCGCCCTGAGATCCATATTTGTACGCATCAATTCCAGTTTTCCATTCTCATATTTACGGAAATCGAGAATCTGATTGACCAGCCTCAGCAGGATAGTCACATTCTTGTGAACCACTTTTAATAAAGACTGTTGCTTCGGGGTAAGCGGATCTCCACCCAGTAATTGCTCCACAGGATCGGCCACCAACGTAAGCGGGGTTCGGAAATCATGGGAAACATTGGTAAAGAACACCAGTTTGGCATGGGTTGCTTCTTCCAACTGTTTGGAGAGGCTGATTAATTGGTCGCGTTATTCTTCCAGTTTTTGCTTTTGCCGGGAAAGTTCCATATTCATGCGGTTCTTAGTCCAATAGGCACGCACAATGATAGCCAACAGGGTAGCAAACAAGACCAATATAATGAGGCACGCATACAGAAACATGGTTTGGGCGGAGTAGCGCGAAAGGTAATCGTCAATTTGGTTATTCAGTCGCTCTATCTTTCCATCCTGTTCGGTGATATGGTCGGTCTGTAACTGCATAACGCGGGCGTTTGTTTTATCAACAAGGGCTGTTGATAACTTCGTATCACGTTCAAATGGACGCTTTTCCAGTATGTCCATTGCTATCTGTATCACTTTGTCGCCGCCTGTGGGATAGATAAAGGTGGCATCCAGTACTCCCGTTATTACTTGCTCCACTCCATATTCTTTGCCGGGCAAGGCGTCGATGCCCACAAACAGCATTTCATGTTCCTGATTTTTTCTGTTTGGCAGACAGATAGGCGCCGATAGCCATGCGGTCATTTTGGGCAAAGACCAAATCAATCCCCCCCGGCTGTGGAGAGTATGGAATCCATCTTCTCTGCCGCCACACTTTGCAGCCATCCACCATCTACGCTGGCTGTCAATTCTACTCCGGGCGCTTCCGCCAAAGCGTCTACCAGACCTTTATGTCTTTCCATGGCGGGGTAGAGCCTTCCAGTCCTGTTATTTCCAGAATTTTACCGGTCTTATTCAGGCGGTTAATGATGTATTGCCCCACATCCTTTCCTATTTCATAGTTATCAGCTCCCACAAAAGCCGTGTATTTATCCGACAGGGTTTTCCGGTCTACCACTACTACGGGGATTCCTTGCTGATAGGCTTTTTCTATCACAGGGGTGATGGCAGCCGCTTCATTGGGTGCTACAATCAGTAGATCTACTTTTCGGTCTATGAAATATTTGATGTCTTCTATCTGATTCCGGTTGTTATCTTTTGCTGTGCGGATTTCTACTTCTACACCATCGTAGAACAACGCTTCGCATACCATTTCATTATTCATTTTATGGCGCCATTCATCATCGCTGCATTGGGATACGCCGATGCGATAGCGTGTGTGTTGCCGAGTGCACGACATCATGATTCCGGCAAGGCACAGGATTAAAAATAAAAGGTAGTTTTTCATGTTCTTCAAGGGTGTTTCTTTATAACAAAGATAAAAGGTAACAGGTAATAAAGCAAGGATCTATAGAGAAAAGTGAAAAGAAGGAAGGGGATAAGGGGGATGGTTTTATTTATTTCGGGAATGGTTTTGAATCAATTCACCGTAGGGGCGGACCCGTGTGTCCGCCCGAATGCACTCACAATACATGCTTTTCCTGTATGTTATCGGGTGGACACATGGGTCCGCCCCTACGATGGATGAATTCATTCCCATCCCGTAATTCCATTTAAACCACCCCTTCCTTCAAACACGCCGGCAATTGAGGCATCGCCCCATTCTGTGTACATACATACGCAGAAACTTCCACCGCCAACTTATGAGCCTCAGCAACCGGTTTCCCTTTCAGCACAGCCGCTACAAAGGTAGCAGTAAACGAATCTCCTGCCCCTACCGTATCTGCCACCTCCACCCGGGGAGTTTCTACAAACGAAATCTCACCCGGCGTAAAGACATAACTGCCATTCACCCCACAAGTAAGAATCAACATCTTTAAATTATACTTAGCCAGAAGAATCCAACACTTATCCTGCAAATCGATACCCGGATAACCAAACATGCGGCTCACCGTCACCAATTCCTCATCATTAATCTTCAATATATTACATTTCTTCATAGAGTTACAAAGAATCTCCTTGGTATAGAATCCCTGGCGCAGATTCACATCAAAGATCTTGCATTGCCCCTCCCCGTCGGGCATCGCATCTAGAAAACGGTTAATGGTTTCCCTTGACACCACGCTGCGCTGCGCCAATGACCCGAAACATACGGAACGAGTCTTCTTTGCCAATTCTTCCAGTGCCGGAGTGAAAGGAATATTATCCCATGCCACACCTTCTTTAATATCATACATCGGCACACCCTCTGCATCCAGTTCCACCTGTACCGTACCGGTGGGATAAGGAACTGTCTCTATCAGATAATTGAGCTTACGGTCATCAAATGTTTCCACTATTTCTTTGCCCAACTTGTCATCCCCTACGGCACTGACCACACAACTGTCTAAACCAAACTGTGACACATGATAAGCAAAGTTTGCCGGAGCGCCACCTATTTTCTTTCCTTCGGGCAGCACATCCCATAGTGCTTCGCCCATTCCTACGATAATGTCATTCATGGTATTTTCTATTTATGTTTAATTTTAAAAGTATAGACTAGCAAATAAATCACTCCCGCCGTCATCACTGCCACAGCTCCGGTCTGTCCCATGGCATCACTGGCAATTCCCATAGCCAAAGGGAACACCGTTCCACCAAACAATCCCATAATCATCAGTCCGGATACCTCATTCTTCTTATCGGGTACGGCAAACAACGCCTGCGAAAAGACAATGGAAAACACATTGGAATTACCGAAACCAATCAACGCAATACAAATATAGATAATAGTTTGCGTATAAAAAACAAATAATCCCAGCATCGCCACCAACATGCACAATACACTGATAGCAAAGAATAATTTAGCAGATACCTTTTGCAAAATAAAAGCCCCCAGGAAGCAACCGATAGTACGGAAGATAAAATATAAGCTGGTGGCAAATCCGGCATCTGCCAATGTCATACCCAGCCGTTCTATCAAAATCTTAGGAGCCGTAGTATTCGTACCTACATCAATACCCACATGACACATGATGCCAATGAAAGATAACAGAATAAACGGACGCCCCAGCAAAGCGAAGCATTCCTTGAATCCGGATGCTTTATCAGGCCTTTCTTCTTCAATCGGAGTGAGTCCCAACAATACTACAGCAAGAACAGCAATAACCACATAAATAGGGAATAGTGCCCTCCATCCCAGTCCGAAAGTAGGAATTGCCTGCATTGCCCCCCCCCCCACATGGCAATATACGGAGCAAGGAAAGAAGCTATCGCCTTGACAAACTGTCCGAAAGTAAGCGTACTGGCCAACTTGTCTCCCACAATGACATTGCTTAACAATGGATTTAAGGAAGTCTGCATCAGCGCATTACCAATTCCCAACAAAGAGAATGAAAGTAACATAATAGTATAGCTGTCTCCAAAAACAGGAATCAGCAAGGAGGTAAAGGTGACAACCAAACTTAAAAGTACCGTTTTTTTCCGTCCTATCTTATTCATCAATATACCCGTAGGCACAGAGAAGATAAGGAACCAGAAGAAAACCAGTGATGGAAATATATTCGCTTCCGAATCTGTCAGACCCAGATCCTCCTTTACATAATTTGAAGCAATACCTACCAAGTCTACAAATCCCATGGCAAAGAAGCAAAGCATTACCGGGATCAACCTCATATATAAGTTATTCTTATTGTTTTTCATAAGTCTGCTGTTTTATTTGTTCACATTCAAAGGATATACAGTCAGATTATTGACGCGGCAGCTACCCTTTTCGGTAGATACGGCAATCGTAGTATAGGGTTCTTCGGGGAAAACAAGGTTTGTCATGGCAAAACGTCCTTCACCTTCGAAAGCTTCTATGCTGCAACGGTCGATGAACAGGCGCAAAGACTGTTTCTCACCTTCCGGACAAGGAGCCACCGTCACAGCCGGGAAATCTTTACTGAAATCCGTCAAGCCGCTCTTTGTGCGATCCATGCTGAAGGTATGTTTCGTCAAATCATAGATCATGACTGTTTCCTCATTCTGTGCATTAGCTAATGTAATATAGACAACGTCTGATGAACGGCCAGTCAATTCCAGTTCTATTTCACAGATTCCACTGTTTTCTACCGGCAGTTTCTTGCCCACTTTCTTTGTTCCGGCCGAGAAAGAGCCATATTTCATTGCTTTCTTGCCACGCAACGCTTTCACTTCGGGAGCCGGGGAAGTAGCCAGATAGCATTCTCCATCCCTGCCTTGGTACAATTCCAAATCCCGCGGCAAAGAGTTGCCGCTGCGATATTGCTGTGTAGGCACATTGTTGGCATACTGCCAGTTGCTCATCCATGCAATGACCGTATGACGTTTCTCGGGCGTGTTGCTCCATGATACGGTAGCATAATGATCCTTGCCATAATCCATCCATTTGGTCACTTCGGGCTTGGAGTCACAAGTAAAAGTCTTTCCATCAAAATCGCCGACAAAATACTGTGACGCACTACCGCCGAAAGGTCCGCCGGGATTGATATTACAAATCAAGACCCATTTGGTCCGGTCTGTGCCACGAACCGGCAATTCCATCAAGTCGGGACATTCCCACACACCTTCCTGTTCGCCATAACCTTTACCGAACGCACTCTCTTTTGTCCAGTTCTTCAAGTCGGGTGATGAATAAATCCACATTTCTTTTTCCAAGGCAGCGGCAAGCACCAAAATCCACTTTCCACTCTTTTCGTGCCAAAACATATTCGGGTCTCGGCATTCCTTATCCGATGTAATAATAGGATTCTTTTCATAGGTTTTAAAAGTCATGCCATTATCCAAACTGTATGCCAGGCTTTGCATCTGGCTGGCACCGGCAGAAGTATAAATGGCAATGACTGCATCCTTACCCAATCCGGCTGTATTTTCTTTATCAACCACACTGCTTCCACTGAAAACAGTTCCCAAACCATTGGGCGCAATCGCTACCGGATGATGTTCCCAGTGAACGAGGTCTTTGCTGGAAGAATGCCCCCAGTTCATATTTCCCCACATAGAGCCGTAGGGATTATACTGGAAATAAAGATGATACGTACCATCCTTGTAAAACATGCCGTTAGGATCGTTCATCCAGCCATAAAGCGGTGTGTGATGGTAAAGCGGACGGAATTTTTCCTGATTCTCCACCTCATACGTATTGCTCAACGTTATTTCCCCCCAGCAGGCATCTGCCATGGCATCCCGCATATTGGCACGGGTATTGCCGGTATGGATATCCAACGATACATTTGCATCTTTATAGGAATCCAGTTCAAAAGGAACTAAATAATCTACACGGCTGACTGCCAGCCGGACTTGTATCGTCTGCTCCACCTTATTATTAAGCAATACATGAATAGTCGCTTCGGGAGCAGCCTCCTCGACAGGCAGTAACAGATATTTCTGTTGCTCAAGAACTTGTATTAAAGTATGGTTTGCGCCCAAATGATGGACTTTCAAACCGGCGGCGTGCTGCGCCGTGCAGATGCCTATGTTCATCAAGAAAATGATGAGAAACATGATGGTATTCTTCATGATATACTAAATTTCAAATTAATAACACGATAAAGCCTGAAAAGTCTTTTTACCTCTCTAAAAAATGAACCTACACCTAACTTATCAATATCCTTTGTTCTGAGTGTACAATCCGGGAATATAGTACAACTGGTTATAAGGGATCGGGAAAAATTCATTCTTACCAGCCTCGTAATGAGCATCCTTATAATATTGTCCATAGGTCTGTCCGTCATACACACTATTCTGTTCACTTGCAAAATAAGCATTCAGTGTTTCCGAGGCAACTCCCCAACGACGTAAGTCAAAGTAACGTCCATTTTCCATTGCCATCTCCAGCCGACGCTCCCAACGCAAACATTTGCGTGCCGTTTCTTTATTCTGGAAATAAGATTCCGGATAAAGGGCAATCTCACACTGCTCCTTTGCATAGGCAATATGCTTGTCCACCGAATTGGCCGCACGCTGACGAATATCATTGATTATAGTACGAGCCTCACTCAGCTTGCCTAGTTTAATCAAAGCCTCAGCACGCATCAACATCACATCCGTATAACGGAATACATAGTCATTCATGTCAAATGCCTGCCAAGACCCGTTGTATGTTTCCCCCTTTGAACGCTGCGGAACTTCCTTCAAGGAAGTATAATAACCATACGTATTCGGCGTACGCGAATTATTCTTCGTCATCATGTATTCAGCTTCGTATTTGTACGGATAGGTGGGCATACCCACTGTATGGAATAGGCGCGGATCCCATTTTTGGCTGTTCACCTATCCGTTAACCGGATAACTTATTTCATCATTAAAATCATCAAACATCGGCAAACCGTTTTCAGTCTTGAAAGCATTCACCAAGTTCTGTGACGGTTTATGGAAATCCCATCCGCAAGACCACATGCCCCAGCATCCGTTCAACACGTTAGACCAGTTGGCACGACCATAACTTGTATTATCATTCTGATAGTCGGAACACTGTACGGCAAATACAGATTCTTTGCTATTCTTATGCTCCGGCAAGAAAATATCTCCATAGTCTTCCAAATAACCATAATCGGAGTTTACCACTTCATTCGTATAGTCCACTACCTTCTGCATATAGCCCTCATTTAAGTGACTCTCGCCCGTAGTGGCTTCATAGCCGTCCCCCCCATGCCAAGTTCAAATAACATTTTGCCAGATAAGCGGCGGCGGCAACCTTGTTCGTCCGTCCTCCTTCTGTCTGCTTTTCCGGCAATACTTTATAAGCCTCTTCAAAGTCGGCAATCACTTTGCCAAACAATTCCTCATACGAGAACTCATCATTGCGAATTTGTTCGATGGTATTATTGGAATATGCCACTTCGTCAATCCAGGGAACCTGACGGAACACTGTGATCAGCTTATAATAGAAATGCGCACGGAGAAACTTCACTTCTGCAATGCGTTGCTCCTTCACACTTTCTCCCAGTTTGTCAGCCCCGTTTCTGTCCAAAGAAACCAATGCGCGGTTACAACGGGAAACAGCACAATACAGGCGATACCACAGCTCATCCATTTCACCCGGAGTGGTAGCCGTCAGCGTAGACCAGATTTCAAAAGGATGATAACCGGTATCAGTCGTTCCCGAACCACCCTTCAGACAGTCATCCGAAGTAATGTCTCCATAAGGGAACAGGTTGAACGGATATGCATACCAGCAATCGCCCAGCATGGCATAAGCCGCATTCACCATCTTGTCGGGATCAGAGAAAGCCTTATCCTCATCAATCACCGCAGTAGGATTATAATCCAGAAAGTCATCGCAATTAGTCAAAGTCAAGCCCATGAGGCAAGCTGCTATCAGTGTATATATCTTTTTCATAATTTCTTCTTTTTAAATATTAAAAACTAAGTTGTAGACCAAATGAAACAGAAGTAGCCAACGGATAATTCCAATCCGGGTTTTCGGGATCAGGGCAGGTCAAGCTCTTACTCTTGATGGTCAGCAGGTTCTGTCCTGATAGATAGATGCGGGCACTACCCATCTTGAATTTGGACAAGAATGATTCGGGCAGGTTATATCCCAATTGCAGGTTTCGCAGTTTCAGATAAGAACCGTTTTCTACATAATAGGTAGAAGCCCGGCCTTCGTCGGCAGTATTATTAGTGGTCAGTGCCGGAATGGTAGAACCGGTATTGCCGGTAGTCCATGCGCCCAACAGGCGGTTTCCTTTGTTTGAGCCTGCATCGGTAATGCTCCAGAAGCCTGTTTGGAATTTCTGGTTGTTATACACATCCTTGTCACATACTCCTTGCCAGAACATGCTGAAATCGAATCCTTTGTAATTCAATGCTATGTTCAATCCATAAGAGAACGCCGGAACGGGATTATAGATCCAGTCCTGGTCATCGGCTGTGACGCCGTTCTTGCCATCCAAATCTGCATATTTCAAACCTCCCACACGTGCATTCGGTTGTCCTGAAGCGTCCACTTCTGCCTGATTTTGGAAGATACCTTCCACTACATAACCCACAATAGAACCGTATGGCTGGCCGGACTGCACGAGATTCTCCGTTGTAGTATGGGCATAAGAGCCGGTTGATGTTTCCGGAAGATAAGTCACCTTGTTGCGGAAGAAGTCCAAATTACCGTTTACATCAATTCCCAGCCCGCAAGCCAATGTCTTGCGATAGCCCAAAGCAAACTCCATACCCCAGTTGCGCAGGGAAGGACCGTTTGCCCATGATGCGCCACCTTCACCCAAAGCACCCAGATAAGCCGGGTTTATCAACATATCATCTACATTTTTGACATATCCATCTACAGAACCATACAGACTGCCTTGGAAAAAGCTGAAGTCCGTACCGATATTGAACTGTTCGGCCGACTCCCATTTCAGATTAGGATTGGCGAGCTGAGTGGCACGGTATCCTGACGGGAAAGTTCCCGAATATTGCAACAACAAATCATAAGCAGTGGAAGTGACACGATCCAAGCCATAATCGGCCACATACAGTCCGAACTGTGCATTGTTGTCAATAGCCTGATTACCGGTCTGCCCCCAAGAGAGACGGAGTTTCCAATCGTCCATCCAGTCTTTTTGCAACAGTTTGGACAGACGTACACCCAATGTAGCTGCCGGGAAAGTTCCCCAACGGTTGTCTTTACCGAAACGGGAGGAACCGTCGCGACGGATAGTGAATGATGCCAAAATCAGGTCGTCAAAATTATAATCCAGCTTGCCAAAGAAAGAAGCCAACCTGTAACCCACCTTGGCTCCGGTATTTCGCATGGTACCCGTTGCCGCATTCGGCCACATATAGTCTTTATCCTCCAATGCATATTCTTTTGAATAAGCTGAAAAGTCAATGACCGACTGCTTGGACATTTCAGTACCCAGCAACACGGTGAAATCATGCTTGCCCGCAATCTGGAAATTATAGTTAGCCGTATTGGACCATGTCCAGTTTGTTTCATTATTATGAGAAAGTGTAGTCTTTGCAATGTCATTATTGACAATATCCGAATGATAGGTATTTGTCATTGCGTTGATAAATGAAGAATAATGGTCAATACCGAAATTGGAACGGATGACCAAGCCTTTTACCGGTTTCAGTTCCACATAGCCATTACCAAACAAACGCCAGTAGTCCAAATGGTTGTCACGGTTATAATAAGATTCGCGTAACGGATTCTGGCGGTCACTCATGCCTCCCACAGGACCGGCAAAAGTTTCACCATCTTCTTCATATACAGGAACGGTAGGCGCCATCTTCAAAGCATTTTCCATCGGAGCACAATCCACCTGGCTGGTATAAGTCACCGTAAAGTTCTCACCAACAGTGAGGTACTTGTTCACATTGTAGGAAGAATTCATACGGGCTGAGATATTTTCAAAATCTGTATATTTCAAAATACCATTGTTCTTTTTATAACCTAAAGAAAACATCGTAGAATGCTTGTCATTGGCATGTGAGAGAGATAAATCATAATTCTGTAAGAATCCTGTACGGGAGATCTCGTCCAGCCAGTCTGTATCCGAGTATCTCATGGTCTTCTTCTGGTTGATATAGCCGTCATACCGGCCGTTTACCGTATAATCCACATACTTTCCGGTTGCCGGATTCCATACAGTAATAGGTGTACCGGTCGAGGCATTCAAGTTCAAACCATAGTTACCGGCATAAGCCACCGGGTCCAGACCATCATTCAAAGCAGCTTGAGCCATAGCTGTCGCATATTCTGATGTATTAGACAGCTTCATTAAGGACTGGGAAGTATAGAACTGTACAGTCAGATTAGCCGAGAAATCCACCTTTACCTTATCAGCTTTCTTACCTTTCTTTGTAGTAATGATAATAACGCCGTTTGATGCACGCGAACCATAGATGGAAGCGGAAGCCGCGTCTTTCAATACTTGCATACTTTCAATGTCATTGGTATTCAATGAGTTCAGGGCACGGGTAGTAGGCACTCCGTCCACTACATACAAGGGGTCTTGTGATGAATTAAAAGAACCGATACCACGGATGCGCACCGTGCCGGTGCCACTGGGCGAACCGTTGGCGGTAATGGTCATGCCCGGCACTTTGCCCTGCAAAGACCTCATTGGGTTGACATCCGAAGTAGTCTTCAATGTTTTGGTGGAAACAACGGCAACTGAACCGGTCAAATCGGCCTTCTTCTGAGTTGAATAACCGGTTACCACAACTTCTTCCAGCATTTCGGAGTCTTCCTCCAAGATAACATTCAGTGTAGCTTGCGCTTTCACGCGGACAGATTTGAAACCCACATAGGAAACCATCAGTTCTGTCCCCTGCTTTACGTTCAGTGTAAAGTTACCGTCAAAATCGGTAATAGTCCCGTTTGTTGTTTGATTTGTTTCGACCACCGTCGCCCCGATAATCGGTTCGCCGTCTGTTTTGGAAATTACTTTCCCTCGTACCGTCAGGTCTTGAGCCTGTACTATGGCACACATTAATAAAAGTAGTGCGCAAAGAAATGTCTTTTTCATACGTTCCTTTTTTAGATTTAATATTCAGTTAACATTCTTGTTCTGCAATCCCGCATCGGATTGTGATGCAAAGATGCACGATTCCCCAAGGACAGACCGTAACAAATGTTGCAACTGATAACAAAAATGTTTCATGAAACAAAAGTACTTGCAAATGTAACATTCCTAGTGAACAAACAGGAAATTATGGGCCGGAATCTGTTTTTATCCAATGTGCTTTCACACTGTTTCATCTCATTTTGCCCCATTTCATCGAAGAAAAGGGTGAAAGCAAACTCTTTTATTTGCTTTCACCCTTATATTGGATTGATAAAATATCAAGTAATTATTCCATTGCCACTTCTTCACACTTCACCATATCCCAACCCTTAAATTGAAGTAAAAGGCAATGCAACACGGTATCTTTGCTTATAGCCAAAACTTTTTTATCTTGGCAATATTGTTTCAACTGCATTCTCCCTTCTTCGGCCTGTGCTTCCAGTTCTGTGTCGGTTGCCGTACGCGATGCATATTTCAATTCAAGAATATAACTATGTGCAATATCCGGATAACGTTGTTTGTCCGGCAACAAGAAGAAATCGCAGTAGCCATAGTTCATTTCCAGTTCAGGATGCACCAAATAATAAGAAGCCAGCGCCAGATAGGCTTTAAAGAACCCTTGAAGATTACGTTCCCCCTCTATGGCATCCCGGACAGACGAATTTTCCCGATAGGCATGGGCTATATATTCAAACAATGGCTTCCACTCACCATCAAAAGCCATATTATCTATCAAATCTTTCAGATAAGGCAATTGCATCTCACTGCGCTGCTGATAATACTCCCGGAGAAATCCGAGATATTGCTCACGCACGCAATTGTTGGGAATACACATTATAATCCGGTCGCCCCGTGTCCCGCACATGGTAAGCAATCCATAATAATAGAGCAAGCTACGGAAATTATCTATCTCCGTGACCTTCTCCGCAGGGAAAGAGGTATGGAGGTTGACTAGAATTTCTCCTTTGGCAGCAATTTCCTCAATTGTTCCCATTCGCTCATCTCCTGCCGCATTCTCACGGTCAAGGCGTGCAAGCATTTTCAATTTGCTATAATCGGTACGGATATTCTTGTCCACCATTTCTTCAGGCGGAGCATTAAAATTAACCCTGTTACGCAAATAGTAAAGCGTCATATCGCAATTGAACATCTTTGGGTCGGTTTTCAGACTGGCTCTTGCAAAACAATAGTTATCATACCACGGACGCATTTCCTCAATCATTGCATCAATATCTCCTTTCAGCATGTCAAGCCCTTGATAATACTGAAACATCTCACGCACATCCGTTTCGCTAAATCCCATCATCATATTAAAATGAGGGTCGGTGCTGATGTTCCAATCAATATTATAGCCACTGGAAAGGTCGTCAAGGGTCACTGGGCTTACTCCCATCATAAAGATGCGTTCAAACATTCCTTTAAACTGTTTGAAATAGTCCCGATAAAAACCGCTAGCATGAGTGAGTTTGCGAAACATATCTTTCCCTTGTTCGCTCAAGATTACATTCGTAAAATTATCATATTCATCAATAATAAGATAAAGCAGATGCTCCAATCGCCGGGCGGTAGCCTCCAACCAATGCAATTTATCGGCAGCCTCGGTAGAAGCCATAATCTTTTCCAGTTCGTCCTCGCCCTGATAATAAGCGGCATACGTCCGAAAGAAATCATTCAACTGGATGCAGCAATAATCATTAAAGTTATCTTCCAGACTCCCTCGTCCCAGATTAGCCTTGGAGAAATCAAAGTAAAGCACCTGATAGATGCCTTGCAATTTCGTAGGATGCTTTCCAATCCACAGATTACCAAAGCGTTCCTCAAAACGGTCTTTCTGTGAAATATCATAATAAGCACGCATCATGGTGAGGAATACACTCTTCCCGAAACGCCGCGGACGAATCAAAAAGATATAGTTCGCAATTTCTTCTATCTGAGGAAGAAAATGCGTCTTGTCCACATAATAACAATTCTGGTCTATCAGCCGACTAAAGTCTGATATGCCATAAGGTATTCCTTTTCCCATCATCAGTTTGTTTTCTTGGTCTATGCAAAGTTAAGTTTTCTTTTCCTCTTTAACAACGGTCTTTGATTAAATGTTATTGCCGAAGCACGAATAATAACCACTGCCAATAGTGAAGCACCTCAAAGATTAATCCTCCATCACTAGCTTTTAGCCTGATGAAATAAACGGGCTATAGCCTTTTTTATGGAAGAGAAGAAATCTGTAATTATATCCGTATCATAAGTTTCAAGCAGTTCCCCCATGGTTACATTAATCTTCCGTTCCTTGTCGAACATTGATTGTAACTGTCTCATCTCTATTTTCAGGTTATTTTCCCTTCGTTCAAGACCTCCTATTTTCAGATTCAGTCTTTGTATATCATACTTACTATTCAGAATTTTACGGTTGCACTCGGATAGTTCATTTATCAAATTCTGATTAACTTCTTCTACAACCTGGCAACGGCGGGCCAGTTTCTGAATAATATAGGGAGCTTGTTTATCAAGCTTTGCTATGGAATTCTCAAAGACATAAAAGACAGTTTCTTTCCTCATGTGCATTTGTATGGCAATGGATTGCAAAGTGTCCCCATTAGCAAAAGCAAGGAAAATGTTTCGTTCCTGAGATTCAAGCAACATACTTAAAGCATGGATGGTTACAGCATAAATAGAAAAGATTCGTCCCTCCAATCTCTGTGCCATGAGAGATTCCTTTTTATCTAATTCCAAGTCCTTTCGGGAGTGGAGCACCCGTTTGAGCCGGTTCACTACACTATCCTTTTGCTGTACTTTTTTAAGGGCATCAATGTAGGCGGCAAAGCTTTCTTCGTCTATCAACAGCACCCCGTCTATATCAGAATAGGTGACTTCTCCTTTATTTATAATGTGAAGCAGTTCTTTAGGTGAAATCTGATACTTCTTTATTATTGCTCTCTTCCCCGTCCATTGCACCATAATAGTTGTTGTTTTTAAGGTTAAAGAACAACAGCACTACGTCTCTGGATGCTTTCCTATTATGGGTGAAAAAGAAAGGAAGCGTAGACGCTGTTGTCTTCTCGCTACCAGATAGAGGTCTCAGCAAACCCGTCACATGATAACGATAAACAACAGACGCCACGCCCTTTATTATATAGAATTACTATACAACAACTGACGTGGAATATCTGTTGTATCGCTCTATGTGACTGAAAGTTGCTGAGTTTCTATCTAGAGCAATTCTATTGATATTCCAATATTTATAAAATAAAAGTATCTTCATCCTTATTCCTGACACGTTTGCCAAGAGATGGAAACATTGCAAAGATATACATTTTCGGATAATGTTATAAGATTTCAGATAGAAAGTTTAGGCTTATATCTTATTTTTCATTGCAAAGACTAGAAAAGGGAAAAGATTTCAGCTTCCTTTGAGTAGCAAAGAATACGTTTTATAGGCATAAAGATATATAGCATCAGTATAAACCATTACGACAGAGATAATAAATAGAAATAAAAAAAGGCTGATTCTCCATGCGGAGAACCAACCTTTCCTATCGTATATCAAAATGGAGATTAATTGCCATGCTTAATCACACTACCAGTTGGTTTTTCCCACCAATCTTTACTTGTTCCATAATTTGCCCCCCATTCTCCAAACTTAGAATAAGCCGATACTATACTGGTTCTTTCGGTTGGCCATGCCCAATTTCCGGGGACACAAATCATTTGCGGTGCTTCACCTTTGCCTGGGGCAGCAATATTCACCGTGCTATCGCCTATTTTCAGTGAGAAACCCTCCCATATCACTAGATGACATGGTAAAATTAGTTCCTACTGTTAAAGTTATAGGAGTGCCTGCCTTTCCCCAATTACTTGTATTAATCATTGTAGAGGTATTGCTACCGCCCAACAGCGCATGGATTTCCCCTATTTCTTTACCTTTATACAAAATCTTAGCTGGTAATGTTCCACCTGCTGCCAAGGGGGTAACTACAGCCGTGTTTTCTCCACTAACGTGGCTCACGCTAAATACCACATCATTAAAATCATAATCTCCTACGCTGCCTAAGTCTTCACAAGCAATTATCCATGACATTGGTTCTTTTTCTATTGGCTTTTCAGGATCTACAACATCCGGTATCTTTTCATCTTCACCGGGGTCAATATAAAATATAATATCATTGCAGTCGAAATCACTGCCCCCTCCAAAAGTAGGATTGTCTTCTAGGCCTACATAAGTAGGAATACCATTATTATTGATAACGGCAGAAATTTTAAGCTCAGCACTAAATTTCTTATTACTACACCAATATATGTCACTGCCACCGTATTCCAAACTCCTTATATAAAAACCAATCCTATATCCTAATGGCACATTAATAGTGTAAGGTTTAGAAGAAATTTTATCACTCTCTCCAAGAACTTTTACATTATTGGAGGAAGGGGAAAAGTTCCACTTAGCCCACTCTGTTCCACCTTTTTTTCGATAAGAAAGAAAATCGACAGTATTTCCGTGTGTTTCCAACAGTTTCTCATATTTTCGTTCCCTACCAGAGGGATCTTTCTGTGGATCATAATAATAATATCCAAACTCATCATAATTAGTAGATTCCCCATACACAGCATAAACTGTAAACTTTCCAGTGGAGACCAATTCGTAATTATTCATCACACTAGGATCGCTAGGGGTATGCCCCTCTTCAAAAATACCTTTATTAGGCTCTACCAATTCATAAATATCTTTAGCATCAAACTCCTTCCAATCCTCTGCAACTCTTGAAGTCACTCCCTTTGACACTGCCCTATTAGAGACCACCCCAAATGCAACAGTCGTTTTTCCATCCTTAACAGCACCTTCTTTCATCACATAACCATTGGCTGCATCCACACAGCAAACGTAAACAGACTCGAAAGAAGAAAGCCCATCTACAGGCAAGGCGTTTGTACTACCGTCTTTCACGGTATATTCACCCAGTAAATAAGTCTTCACATCAGCATTCCGCGGATTATCCGAATATATTTTAATTGTATATTCACCATCTCCGCCATAATTAACACTTACATTAACTATGAATTGCTCAGCCAAGTTCCAATCCTGCTTCGGATCAATATCTTTCACCGGAAAGCCCTTGTCATACTCTTCTTTTTTCTTTGCACTATCATCGCCTTCCACATACGCGTCTTCATGCTTTATACATGAAAAGCATGTAGACAAAAGCAGCACGCATAACAAACCTTTTTTCATGATCTGTTAGAATTTAGACTTTGCTACAAAAAACGTGAAAAATAAGTTATTAAGCAAAAAGGACACGCTCCTTTTATATACAGAAAGACGGAAATTGTTTGCATTTCGGACACTGCCACCTTTCTATTCAATCCAACACGGGATATAAGCAAACTCTTTTATTTGTTTTCGCCTGCTTCCCAATCCACAGATTACCAAAGCGTTCCTCAAAACGGTCTTTCTGTGAAACATCATAATAAGCACGCATCATGATGAGGAATACACTCTTCCTAATGAAGCACCTCAAAGATTAATCCTCATTACTAGATTTTAGCCTGATGAAACAAACGAGCTATAGCAACTTTTATGGAAGAGGGAAAGATTGCAGTTTGCTTTGAGTAACAAGTAATACATTTTGCGGGCATAAAGATATATAGCATTGGCATAAACCATTACGACAGAGATAATCAATAGAAATAAAAAAAAGGCTGACCTCCATGTAGGGAACCAACCTTTCTTATCGCATATCAAAAGGAATTTAATTGTTACGTTTAATCACATTACCAGTCGGTTTTTGCCACCAATCTTGGCTTGTTCCATAATTTGCCCCCCATTCTCCAAAACCTTTATAGGCTACTACGATACTGGTTCTTTCAGTTGGCCATTGCCAGTCTCCGGGGACACAAATCATTTGCGGTGCTTTACCTTTGCCTGGGGCAGTAATAGTCGCCGTGCCATCGCCTATTTTCAACGAGAAACCTCCCATATCACCAGATGACATGGTAAAATCTGCTCCTACTGTTATAGTTATAGGATTGCCTGCCTTTCCCCAGCTACTTGTATTAATCATTGTAGAGGTATTGCTACCGCCCAATAACTCATGAATTTCGCCTATTTCCTTACCTCCATACAAAATCTTAGCCGGTAATGTTCCGCCTGCTGCCAAGGGGGTAACTACAGCCGTGCTTTCTCCACTAACGTGGCTCACGCTAAATACCACATCATTAAAATCATAATCTCCTACGCTGCCCAAATCCTCACAAGCAATTATCCACGACATTGATTCTTTCTCTAGCGGTTTTTCAGGATCTACAACATCCGGAGCAGTATCTTCGTCAGGAGCAATATAAAATATAATATCATTGCAATCATTATCTCCAGTAGGCCAATCCTCTAAGCCAATGTATTCAGGATTATTATTTTCATTATAGATAACAGCCGAATATTCTTTGTTATTCTGATTTAGCTTACTGTTGCTATACAACTCATAGCTTTGATTCTTTACCCAAAATCCAACCATATTCCCTTTAGGAACATTTATGTAAAAAGCCCTTGAGCGAAGACCTTTAGCGGCTTTCAAGTCGCTTACACCATACCCGACTTGTGCAAATTCCCAAGATACCCATGCCATCTCATTATCCAGAGCCTCTTCATAAAAATTTAGGTCAAGCAAATTCCCCTTTTTAGATTCTATTTTTGTCAGCGATACTTCTTTTCTACTACTAAGCCCCTCTTTAGGATCATAATAATAAAAGCCCACTTCATCATTTCCTTTAGTCAGACCAAACACTGGATATATTGTAAATTTTCCAGTAGACTTAAATTCGTAGCTATTCAACACACTAAGATCACTCGGAGTATGCCCCTCCCTAAAAATCCCCTCATTTGGTTTTACCAATTCATAAATATCTTTTGGATTCAATCTTTTCATTCCTCCCCTACCCGAAGAAACTACATCTCCTCTTTCTGAAACACTTCTTCGCCCCGGGACGCCCCCAAATGTAACCGAGACCTTTCCATTTTCAATTTCACATTTTTTCATCATACTTCCCTCTGCCGCATCTACACAGCAAACATAAACATTCTCTAAAGAGGAAAGTCCATCTATAAGCAACGCATTTGTACTACCGTCTTTCACGGCATACTTACCCAGCAAATAAGCCTTCACATCAGCATTTCGCGGATTATCCGAATATATTTTAATCGTATATTCACCATCTCTGCCATAATTAACACTTACATTAACGATGAATTGCTCAGCCAAGTTCCAATCCTGCTTCGGATCAATATCTTTCACCGGAAAGCCCTTGTCATACTCTTCTTTTTTCTTTGCACTATCATCGCCTTCCACATACGCATCTTCATGCTTTATACATGAAAAGAATGTAGACAAAAGCAGCACACATAATAAACCTTTTTTCATAATCTGTTAGAATTTAGACTTTGCTACAAAAAACGTGAAAAATAAGTTATTAAGCAAAAATGACAAGCTCCTTTTATATACATAAAGACGGAAATTGTTAGCATTTCGGACACTGATACCCTTCTATTCAATCCAACATGGGATATAAGCAAATCCTTTCGACTATAAACCACCAAGCAACCAATTATTGATGAAGGCCAACTTCCTTAATTTATCTTTTCCGACAAATGATACATCTTGCAGAAATAAAAGCATCGTGTTTTGCCAGATAAGCTCTTTTTCCCTATAGATTAATAGGTTTTTCCAGTATGATTAAGTACTTTTGCACTGAATACTAAGACAGCCGCCACTAGTCGGCCATATAGCCCACTATATCAGGCCGTACAGCCGACTATAACGGGCTGTACAGCCCACTGCCGGCGGCTATAAAAGCTAGCAGGAAGAAAGCCCTTAGTCTTCAGTAAGAAACAACTTAATCTCCCTATTAAAAAACATTAGCATGGCAGCAAAGTATGATTTCAAGACCTCTCCCGATGTGCAGGGGAAGAAGGAGCAACCCACTCTATATCCACAGATTGTGGTATCGGGCACAAAAGACCTGAAAGACCTGACCAAAGAGATCGCCCGGCGTTCCACCATCAAGGAAGGGACTATCGTGGGACTGTTCTGTGACTTGGAAACGGTTATCGCCAATTATCTGGCAGACGGTTACAATGTAAAGTTAGGAGAACTGGGCACTTTTTCGGCTACCCTGACTTGCCGCAAAGTGACGGACAAGAGCGAGATACGTGCCGCATCGGTGCACTTTGACAACGTGAAGTTCAAGCCCACCCGGCAGTTCCGCAAGGAGGTACGCGCCAAGGGGAAACTGGAACGGGCGGAATATGGTTTCCGGACCTCTTCCACCACGTATTCGGAAGAAGAACGCTTTAAGTTGCTGACGGACTATCTGAAGGAGCATGTCGTCATCACCCGCAAGGAATATTGCACACTGACGGGATTGCTGAGGACAAAAGCCGGTGAAGAACTACAACAATGGAGCAAGGAAAAGAAGATAGAAAGAGAGGGACGGGTGCCGCACGTGATGTATAGGGCGATGTCGGAGGCTAGTTCTACTTCGATAAAAACCGGTGAATAGGGTGAAGGCCTGATGAAGGGTACCATACACCTGTTTTCTTCGATGAAATGGGGGATTATTGGGAGGTGAAGCAGGTGAAGGGCAGAATGATATATAAATAAGAAAAGAGACTCAAAATAGAATTCAGCCTCTTTTCTTATTCATAATTTTTATTATTCGAAAACTTTCCCTGATATTGGGTATTTATACCAATCAGTTGCATTGCCCGAATTTTGAGCCCAGTCTTCGAATGAATGATCTTCCATAGAATAAGCTTGAGTTATACTAATATTTTCCTTTGGCCATTTCCACTCTCCCGACATACACAAGTACTGAGGAGTATTTCCTTTTGACGGCACACTCTCAACTGTACTTGTCGAACTTCCATCATTATATGTTACTGTTATGGCAAATCTTAATTCTGTAAAGCTTGTATTTGGAGCTACAGATATTGTTTTGACTTCAGGTATTGAGAGCGCATTTCCCCGACCTGTATTTACCATTGTAGACAAATCCACTCCAAAAGCGTGATGGACTTCATCCCATAATATTTCATTTCCATATTTTACGGCAGTAGCTAATGTACCTCCCGCTGCAACAAGTTCAACGGTTGCTTGTGATTCATTAGAAAGACGAGAAACTTTTAAAACTACATCATTAAAGTCATAATCTCCTACTGATCCCATATCTTCAAAGGCATAGTATGCACAGTTCACTTTATCTTCAGTTGGCAACCCACCTATTGTTGTATTACCAGAACACTCATTCCCTGACGGAGGAGTAATTTCTAAACTAGCAGGTGTAAAATTGTTTTCCAATTCTGTATTATGCCCCAGGAACTCCTTTTCAAAACTATCTTTGCTATAGTCATTCTGCCAATCCCAAGAGGAATAATCTATATCAACAATGTAATAACCAGTTGACGGACCACCTAGCCACCAAGTTCCATCTCCATGTCCTGAAGATATAACGCCTATTTTTATATAAGCCTGTTCATTTTGAGTAGCAGGAGCTATTATTTGAGTAGCATTATAATAATATATATGCGTAGACAATTTTGAATTCTTCCCTAAATAGATTCTCGACTTCTCACCTGAATATAATTTCTCATCTATCTGAAAATAAGCCCCATCTGAGACATAACAATCTTTAAACTCACTAGCAAATGTTCCAATATGAGTATAGCATAAAATATAAAGATCAGACTTAGTCAGACTCATACTACTCGTATAAAAGTGACCATTATTCACGAATCGTCCCTTATTGGAAGTATCCTCATAAGCTTTCACATCTACTTTTCCACAGTTATAAAATCGTTGTCCATTAACAATAAGAGTTCCTGCTAAGTTTACAGTTCCTGCATTATAGAATGCTAATCGATTTGCAGGATTTGTAAAATTCAAAGATTCACCTCTTATTTCTCCTTGAGGAAAAACTATCAATTTAGAATCTTGGAATTGAGTACAACCTCCAATTTCCATACTACCAAGTACTACAATCGTACATCCTGTTCCAATTTGTCCTCTATTTGTTTTAAGCGTAGCGCCCTCTGGTATAATTATTAAGGCTTCTTTTGCAGCTATATAATCAGGCAAAGTATAACTTCCAGTTACTTTGTAGTATTTTTTTTGCAAATTCCATGGAGAATTATCATCTTTTAATTCTGTCGCTTTTGCTAAAAATCCTTCTATTTCCGCTTTTGAATAGGGTGAGCTTTCAATAACTCCATCTAAATTAACAGATCCAGCCTGTACACTTCTAGCTGAACTAGTTGAACGAGCAGTAGTGCCAAATGTCACAGAAGCAATTCCATCTTTTACTGAAGCATACTTCACTAAACACGCACCTTTTGAATCTACCCTTGCAGCATAGATGCCTGAAAGACCTTTACCCACTTCTACATTCGAAGTGTAAGTTTCTCCATTCCGCACATCGCCCTTTGCCAAAAGCATAGCTCCTGACTTTACATTCAAAGGATTGTCTGTATAAATTTTCACTGTATAGGTTTCACCCGCTATTTCATTAACAGCAACCTGAACCTTAATAGAACGAAAGCTATTCCAATCTTGATTAGGATCGACATCCGTCACCGGAAAGTTCTTATCATACTCTTCCTTCTTTTGCTCTGATTCATTATCTGGATTATATAAATCCTTATGATCGGTACAAGAAGTAATACCTATCAAACATACCAACAAAAAGACGTATTTTTTCATATATCAATAATTATATTCCCCTTTTAATGGTGCAAATATAGTTAATTAATCATTGACGTGGGCAATATAAAGTATATTTTTGATATATAAAATGTTAGATTACAGACATATACTTGTAGAAATAGTGGTTTCCCATTCAAGTCGTGAATGAAAAACCACTATTCCAATTTATTCTTTAGCTGTTCTGCTCTTATAAATTAAGTACAGCCCCAGCAGAATCAGCGGTACACTCAGCCACTGCCCGATATTAAAAGTCATATTCACTTCTTCTGCAACCTGTGGATTCTTCATAAACTCTAAAGCAAAACGGGAACCAAAGAAGATGAGCAAACTCACGCCCGTAATCAGTCCCACATGTTTTTGCAAATGATATTTATGATACATCACCCAAGCCGTAACACCGGCTACCAGGCAATAAAGCATTTCATAAATCTGAGTGGGATGGCAGGGCAATCCCTCATACAACTGATGCCACTCGCGAGAACGGACAAACTCAAATCCCCAAGGCAGCGTAGTGGGATAACCAAAGATCTCGGAATTCATCAAGTTACCAAAACGGATGCAGAAGCAGACTGCCGCCACGGCAGGGATCATTCGGTCGAACAACCACCATACGCTTTTCTTGGTTACCTTCTTGGAATACCACATCAGCGCCAAGATGATGGCAAAGACACCACCATGACTAGCCAATCCGCCTTTCCATATCTTGAAGATTTCAATAGGATGGGAGCTGTAGTAATCCCATTCATAAAACAAGCAGTGTCCCAACCGGGCACCGATCACCGTGCTGACTATACAGTAGACAAAAAGTATATCCGCCCAATTATCCGGATACTTCTCTTTCTTGAAAAGACGGCTCACTATCTCGTAAGCCAAGATGAAGCCAAGTCCCCACATCAGTCCGTACCAGCGTACTTCCCAACCACCTATTTTAAACAACATCGGATCTACGTCCCATACAATACTTGCTATCATTGTTCTATTTCTTTGTTTATGAGCACAAAGGAAATAAAAAAATCTCTTCCCCGAAATTATTCGGAGAAGAGATTTTCTATATTAGACAATAAAATGCATATCAGAAAGAAATAACATCCTGAGCTGAACCTTCATACCAGTTAGCAGAATCCTGTCCATTAGATTCAATCCAGTGTCTAAAGGGTTCGCCATAACATTTAGACACATTGTATCTTTCCTTTGGATATTTGAATTTTCCGGGAACCACTATGCCGAATATATCGTTATTCTCATTCTTGGTGGTACAATCTATTTCATGATTATTCACACGGATATAAAAATCAAGATTACCAATATTCAATTTTTCAGTGACATTGTTCAATTCCACGACAAAAGGTACAGCAGAGAAACTTTTCCCACCTTCAGCATTAGTATTTACAGGACAAATGCTACCTTCACCGCCAAAAGCATGATATACATCCATAGCACTTCCCGCTTCATTGGTAAACAATGGCTTGGAGTCCTGTCTTGTATTCTTCATTCCGACATAAGGGATAATACTCAGATTAGCTCCGGCAGCAATTAATTTACCTTTTATCGTTACACGGTTTTTCAAAGAACTATAGCTGGACTCTCCACTTATAAATACCACGATATCATTCATATCATAATCTCCCTTATTAGGATACTGGTCTTCCATTGCAAAAGTATAATCCGAACCTAAATAAGAGGGATTATCCACACCGATACCACTATCATTACAGTTTGTCCCGGGAATCGTTATATACTTACTTGCATCGTCCACTAACGATCCCTTATCAATTTCAGCTTTCCCGGGAGACTTACATTCCACCAATATTTCTTTATCCACTTTCAAATTGGAATTACCCTGATTTTTAATCTCGCCGATTTGAAGTAATGCGCCCCATTTTGTCCCTAAGATATAGTCATCATCATCTTCTTCATCATACTCAATCTTGCAATCATCACTAGCCATTAACTGCCCTGTAACTCGCAGCCATGCTGAAGTTTCCATAGTAACTGTCACCCCTTTGGTCAATAGTTCCAAATTAGAGCATGAAAAATAAGCCAACTCCTCCATTTCAATATCCTTATCAGATTTCAGTGTAGCCGTACCTTCTACGATAGTACAACTGGAATCGTCCATTTTAAATTCAGACTCATTGTCGACATCCAAATTACCGGTAACATGAACTGAGTTATCATTTTCCAAGTCAGTCTTCTTCAAGGTTAAATCTCCATTGACTATCAATGTACCATCATTATCTACGTTACAATTCTTCAATTCCACACCACCGGCAAACCATAAGGTTCCTCCTTTTTCAATTTCCACTTCATAATTATCCAGCGAAGTATCGTTTATTGTACGTTCCTCTCCTTTCTTTATCTTCAACTTATTATTCTTATCTTTATCCCGGCTAGAAATCCGGCTGGAGCCTATATTTTTTGCAGAGGCTTTAAAAGAATAATCAATGACTTCTCCCTTGATAGCAATTTCCTTCATAACCACTGTTTCAACAGTATTGGCATTTATAAAACATTGCTCTATATAAAGTTTATCGACAGATAATGGAATCACGATTTTCTCAGAAAACGGAAGATCCATATTTACCTTTTCATTGGCAAGCGGTAGTCCTCCATCCTTGGGATTCTTTATATACACACGGACAAAGTAAAGGCGTTTACCATTGTATTCGTCATTCACCTCCACGTTTACTGTAAGACTTTTTGTAGTAGACCAATCAAAATCATCAGGGACACTCACCCCTAAATCCGGATTGTAATTAGGATCATAAATATCCTTCTTTTGGCATGCACTCAATGCGAATAGAACTAGAAATAACCCAATAATTCCCCTTTTCATAGTTTCTAAGTGTTTAATAAATAAGCTGTTACAAAGGTAGGAAGTATTTATGTAAAAGCAAAAAAGTAGAGTTATATAAACAAAAAAGCCGGTTTTAACACTTTAAGTATCAAAACCAGCTTTAATTCTTAGAAATATCTTCTCTACTTTATGCCGAAATGAATTCTATCTATTCTTTAGTTCTCAATCTAAATCTGGAAGTTAAAGCTTCCATTCGTTTTGCCAACTCATCAAAAGTTAAAGATTCTCCATAGATCATTGCTGTTTGCATCACCTCCTAATCCTTTCTCCATTCTTCAATAACATTCTGAGGTGGAACTAAACTAATGCGATCACGAATGTCAGGAGAGTAGTCTACATCTTTCATGTGAGTAAAAACCTCTCGATGATGATGTATTGTGTTCCAAAGTTCATCGTCAGTAATGGCTTTAAGAGCAAACTCCGAATCCATCATCTTCTCCAAATCATATAAGTGACGAGATTTTCGATTGGCAATAGCTCCTCCATCCGTTGAAAATAATTCATGAAGCAGAAAAGCTTTTTCCAAGAAAGTCTTTTGTGGTACAGCTGTGAGTATATCCGAATTGACAATAGTTGTATTGATTGGAAAATTCGTGCTTATCATACTTTTAACTTTTGCTGTTTCAGCAGGTTCCATCAAAGCGCGAGAGCCAATTTCAAGCATTACTTCAGGCGCTAAATAAGATTGCCTTTCTTCAAACAATGATTTATAACGAATATGGATTTTTCGCGGTTCGGGATATGTGTTATCCCCATCTCCATCGGGTTCCGCTTCGACTATGCATAATTCAGATAATCCATAAAGCTTTAAGGCTTGTTTCAGCGCAGAAACAACCGTATCTCGTACAAACAAAGATGATTCTTTACGTAGTCTTTTAAGTTGTTTCTTTGTTAAGTCCCCCTCGCTATTGAATATACTTCTATCTATCACTAAATCTATATCTTCAGAAAAACGTTGAATTAAATTCCAAACCTTACTTAATGACGAACCACCTTTAAAAACTAATTTATCAGCAAATGACAACGTGAATAAAACTTGTAAAATGACAGTCACCCATAGATCCTTTTCTACTGCTTGCACCGGCAGTCCTATTTTATTAGCGGTTTGGGTTATCACCATTCGTTGTTGTTCTTCCGTCAATTTAAAGTAATCATTCATAAGTTCTCATTATTATAGTTCGTATCCATGCAGGAATTAATTTAAAGTCAGCCATAATTTTCTCTTTTGGCTCATTCTGCAATAAAAGCTTAACTCTGTTAAGGTGTTCTTCTGTTATCCGCTCTTGTGTAAGTTCTTTCAAAGCAAAAGTTATAAGCATTGCCAATTCACTCTTAAATGCCAAATTCTTAGGAGCCGTATGCTTGAACTGAATGCCACGACCATTGGCTATTTCTATTTTTCGTGAAGAGCCATCTGTCAAATAGACTATATCCATTGGAATCTGAGTAGAAAATCCCAGTTTGTTCAATGCATATTGCCCTGTTGGAACAATACGAGCCTTGTCCCTTTTAGCTATACATTGTGCAATTTCCTCAAAAGAGGGATATAGCACACCCAGCCCTAGAACCTTATCTATTTTAGGATAGCAATAAATACCACGAGCCAATCGAATTATTTTCCCATTATTGGTCAATCGTTCTAATGCCTTATGAACAGCTTTCATTTCGCCTATAGTTGCAAAGTCTGAGGCGAAGAAGATAGTGCCCTTTCCGCATTTAGAAATCTTATTTAATATCTTACTATCAACACTTTGCATCATAATTACAGCTATATTTTGTCGCAAAAATAATGTTTTTTTGCGACAATTCATAATAAAAAAGAAGGCAGAATCAAACTTATAAAGATAAAAAGCCGGTTTTATCACCTTGCATGATAAAACCGGACTCTCAATTATATCTTCTTCTCCGCTTTATACCAAATGAGCAATCAGCTCCTCACGATCACCTTCCAGCAAATCAATTACAGGAACTTCAATCATAGTATAGCATCCCGGCTGTTGTCTCATAGAAGCACGAGCCACACAAACCAGTACTTGTGCTGTAAGAGCAGGGTTGTTAATCTTCATATCAAACTCGAACAACTGATTGTGAGTCTTTCCCGATACGCCCTTACGAACCAAGTTTACGCCATGACCTACATCATTCAAATCGTCTACACAAGGTACTTGCAGCACATGAGTCTCATCATTTACAAAGTAAGGATCGGTCTTGATGGCAGCTTCCACCTTCTTGAAATCAGCTCCTTCTTCCAGTTCTACATAAACCATGCGGCGGTGAATGCCTGTACCTACCGGAATAGTCATAGACAAAGCATCCTTCACTCCGTCGATAGCACGCACTGCTACAGAGTGTCCCATACTGCATCCCGGACCAAAGTTGGTATAAGTAATGCCCTTTGGAGCAATCGCTTCCAGCAAAGTGCGGACTACAGAGTCACTTCCCGGATCCCAACCGGCAGAAATAATGGCAACAGCCTTTCCTGCCTTGGCCGATTCGTCCAAAGAACGGCGAAGAGAAGTGATTTGTGTGTGAATATCAAAACTGTCTACGGTATTGATACCCATAGCCAGGATTTCTTTTGCATATTTTTCTACGCTACGGGTGGGAGTAGCCAAGATAGCTACATCAACATCCTTTAATTCCTTTATATCTTTAACAACAGCATAAGGTTCCAACTCAGCAGGCTTGTTTTCTGCACCACTACGGCGAACAATACCCGCAATCTCAAAATCGGAAGCAGCTTCCAAAGCCTCCGCTACATACTGACCAATGTTACCGTATCCAACAACGGCTGCTCTAATTTTTCTCATCTTTTATTGGTTTTAGTTTACGATTATCTGTTAATTCGTTGCAAAATTAAACATTTTGCCCCGTTTATTTGTTCACTGCGGCCTAATAATTTAAAAATATTCTTGCCTAACTTATAATTTAAAAGATAGAAGTCCTACTTTTGCAAAGAACTGTAAATTATCAAATGATACGACAATGATAGAATATATTAAAGGTGACATTACGGAGATTACTCCGGCAATGGTGGTTTTAGATTGTAACGGACTGGGATATGGCATCAATATTTCATTGAATACATACTCGGCTATTCAGAATCAGAGTAGTACGAAACTCTATATTTATGAAGCAATCCGGGAAGATGCTTATGTGCTCTACGGATTCTCGACAAAACAGGAACGGGAGTTATTTTTGCTACTTATTTCTGTTTCGGGCATCGGCGGCAATACGGCCAGAATGATTCTTTCGGCTTTATCCCCTACCGAACTATGCGGAGTAATCAGCTCCGGCAATGATAAATTGCTGAAAACAGTAAAGGGTATCGGGCTGAAAACGGCACAACGTATCATTGTAGACTTGAAAGATAAGATTGCCGCTTCGGGCATGGAAACGGTGACCAGTGAAATGTTTGCAGCTTCTAATTCTGAGATTCATGATGAAGCGGTGGCGGCACTTACGATGTTGGGATTTGCACAGGCAGCTTCGATGAAGGTGGTGGCTGGTATATTGAAAGAGGAGCCGGATGCCCCGGTGGAGAAGGTTATAAAGTTGGCGTTGAAACGGCTCTAAATAATGGTTAGTGGTTAGTGATTAGTGGTTAGTGATTAGTGATTAATACCATGCGGCATAACAGCGCAGCCCATTAACCACTAATCACTAACCATTAACCACTATTTCCCCTCTTCCTGCATCTTCCGGGTCACAAACTCTATTTTCAGGTTTGCTTCCTTCTTATCTTTACGAATCTGCTCCATTCCCGACAGGATACGCGCCAGTTCTGTTAGTTCGACTATCGCTTTACGGTCATTGGGCTGCATAGCTGTCTTATATGTTCTGTCGCCTATGAATTGGAGTTGGATATTCTTATCCTTGTTGGCTACGATGAAACCGATAATGCCGTCATCTTCTCCCAGTTTATAATCAGCTTTCTCTATGACACGTCCCAAGTCGGTCGTTTCATAACTGTCTTTGGAAACAGGAGTTTCGGCAAAAGTTTCTCCTACACTCACCTTTACTGCGGAATGATGCAAAGTTCCTCCGGCACAATAAATAGAAGTAAGAGACATCTCGCCCTGCTCATTCACCTGTCCGCGCAAGAAAGAACGGCCTATGTTCTTTTCCACTGTCTGAGTGGGGTAGAAATAATTACCCACCTCTTGATAAGCCGTGTCTTTCTCCAACACAAAGTTACCTTTAATAGAGTCAAGTTGCGCCTGCTTCACTGCCATCATACTATCCAAATAGACCAGGCTCTTTTGTTGCTCCTTTAAGTCCACTTGCTGCATCAGCTTCACACCCTGCTTTCTCGCCTCGAACGCTTTAGGGTAAAGAATGCGGATACTGTCTATCTGCAACTTAGCCTCATTGAAGTTCTCTCCTGCCAAAGCAGCCTCAGCCTTGCGCAAATTTTCTTGTGCTTTCTTCTCGCCGCCATCGTCACAACCGGCCAATAATAAGGCAAATAATGCCACCAATCCTATCTTTTTCATGTACTCAATCGTTTTATATGTAGGCAAAAATACAATTTAATTGCGTGATTTCTCCTTATCCTGCGCAAAAAATCGTAATTTTGCAGCTCTTTAAGATGAATATGGAACTGAAAGAACATTTTAATAACAAGATATTCAATATAATCTCCGAGACAGCTGATGAACTGGGACTGGAATGTTATGTGGTAGGAGGCTATGTACGCGATATATTTCTGAAACGTCCGTCGAAGGACATAGATGTGGTAGTGGTAGGAAGCGGAATCGAAATGGCGCAAGCCTTTGGCAAAAAGCTGGGGCGGGGTGCGCATGTATCCGTTTTCAAGAACTTTGGTACGGCACAAGTGAAGTATCATGATACGGAGGTGGAGTTTGTAGGAGCCCGCAAGGAATCATACAGCCATGACAGCCGCAAGCCCGTAGTAGAGGACGGAACCTTGGAAGACGACCAAAACCGCCGCGACTTTACCATCAATGCGATGGCAGTATGCCTGAACAAGGCCCGTTTCGGTGAATTGGTAGATCCATTCAACGGACTGGACGATTTAAAGGAACGTACCATCCGCACTCCGCTGAATCCGGACATCACATTTAGTGACGACCCGCTTCGCATGATGCGATGCATCCGCTTTGCCACTCAGTTGAATTTTTATATTGATGATGAGACTTTCGAAGCCTTATCGCGCAACAAGGAACGCATCAATATCATATCCAAAGAGCGCATAGCCGATGAGTTGAACAAGATATTGCTCTCTCCCATACCGTCTAAAGGCTTTATTGAACTGGACAGATGCGGATTGCTGGCATTGATATTCCCCGAACTGGTTGCCCTGCAAGGTGTGGAAACCCGCAACGGACGTGCGCACAAGGACAATTTCTATCACACACTGGAGGTGGTAGACAACATTGCCAAACATACGGACAACCTGTGGCTGCGTTGGGCCACCCTGCTGCATGACATCGGCAAGCCACGCACCAAGCGTTGGGAACCGCGCATCGGCTGGACTTTCCACAACCATAACTTTATAGGTGAAAAGATGGTTCCGGATATCTTCCGCAAAATGAAGTTGCCGATGAATGAAAAGATGAAGTATGTACAAAAGCTGGTCAGCCTGCATATGCGCCCCATCGTAATTGCCGATGATGTGGTGACCGATTCGGCTGTACGCCGCCTGCTATTCGAAGCCGGAGATGATATTGATGACCTGATGATGCTTTGTGAAGCGGACATCACTTCGAAAAACGAAGCACGCAAGCAACGCTTTCTGGATAACTTCAAACTGGTACGCCAGAAGTTGAAGGATCTGGAGGAGAAAGACCGCATCCGCAATTTCCAACCGCCGGTAGACGGAGAAGAAATCATGCGGATATTCAATATGCAGCCTTGTCGGGAAATAGGCAGTTTGAAAAGTTCTATCAAAGATGCAATACTGGATGGAGTTATTCCCAACGAGCACGATGCGGCTTTTGAATATATGTTGAAGAAAGCAGAACAAATGGGTCTGAACCCCGTAAATTTATAAGCAAATTGGCAATACACTACACGAAAGGAGAAGAATGGGCGAATACCCTGTCGCACGCTGTCGGTATATTAATAAGTATCATCGGTGGCGGTTATTTAATGCGGATAGCCATTAACAGCGGTAATCCATGGGCCGTGGGCGGCATATGGATTTACCTGTTCGGTGTGTTGTCCTCATACGTCACTTCTACCTGGTATCATGCCAGCAAACCCTCTCCCCGCCGGGATTTTCTGCGCAAATGTGACCATGCCGCCATTTATTGCCATATTGCGGGAAGCTATTCTCCCATTATGTTGGTTCCCTTACGCGAAGTGGGGTATTGGGGGTGGGGAATCTTCATTTTTGTATGGTTGTGCGCCATTGCGGGAACTATTCTGAGTTTCTGCAAACTGAAAGAACATAGCTATCTGGAAACCATTTGCTATGTAGCAATGGGATGCAGTATATTTGTAGCTTTCAAACCACTTTGCGAGCATGTGCCTACTTCTTTTATTTATTGGCTGATAGCCGAAGGCGTATTTTATGTCACCGGAGCCGTATTTTATTCTTTCCATAAATTGCCTTATATGCACTCTGTTTTCCATCTGTTTGTACTGGGTGGAACCATCTGCCACATGGTGGCTTTATGGTATATTTTATAACTCTCCCATCCTCAGTAAGTTATCCGTTTTGGAAAACTTTTATTCATTTTTAAAGCGAAAAGTTTCCCAAAATGTTATACCTTTGCATCCGTCCGACAAGGTGAAGTTAACCACTTCTAAGAGGGAATGCCGTGAAAAT
>Ga0192242_10172_pt1 | contig 31067 bp, 19 predicted proteins | sample Koala_Koa27_J3_FD_131235 | JGI IMG/M metagenome (GOLD analysis project Ga0192242, IMG submission 131235) | Enriched cells from koala feces incubated with labeled cellulose particles, San Francisco Zoo, California, United States - Koala_Koa2-7_J3 ...
GGTGCTCTATCTCCAGGGCCAGGTTGCATAGGATCATCGGAAGGGCAAAGTTCTTTAAGGGGCGGGTACCCGGATGCAGTTTGTTCCAACGACCTTTGGGGTTGTCGGTCCGCTCCAGGATCCGCTCAAAGGTGCTCCGGGCGATCTGCGCGTACTCTTCTTTACCGGTAGCCAGGGAGAGTTGTCCGAAGGCCATGGTGGCGAAGGTGTAGGAGAAGATGTTGTAAGGTTCTACCAGCGGACGGCCCGAGCGGTCCAGACAGAAGTACCAGTTGTAGTCCCCGTCGTGGCCGTAGCGCTGCAGGAAGTCTGCTCCGTGCAGGGCACATTCCAGCCACTCCGCCCGGGGCTCGAGCTGGTTGTAGAACTTGGCGAAGGTCCATACCTGGCGGGCCTGCAGCCAGAGGAACTTATCGGTGTCATAGACCTCTCCCCGGCGGTCTAAGCAGGAGAAGTACCCGCCCTGCTCTCTGTCGGGGGAGTGCTCCAGCCAGAAGGGAAGCACACTATCCAGCAGTTCGGTGCGGTATTGATGGGCGATAAGGGTAAAATCCATAAGAGTTGTATGTATAGGGGGTTATGAATATGTATAGGGGATGTGTATGACTGTTTCGTTTAACAGAGCTCCGGGATTTTAGTCATTGACGATTGGACAATTTACGATTAGACGATTGAAATTACATCTAAGGATGTATGCTCTGTTTGTTGTGGAATACCGTTGTGAGAACATGTATAGCTCAGAGGCAAATAGGCCTCTGAGTAAACTGGCAGTAAAGGGGGTGCTTGTGTTCATAGGTCATGTATTTTATAAGATATACGTATGTAACTTCAATGGTAAATGGTCAATCGTCCAATCGTCAATCCTTTTATTCTTTCTTCCAGTGTTTTTCTATCTCTTCCAGGCTCTTTCCTGTGGTTTCGGGAATGAGTTTCCATACGATCAGTATGTAGGGTACACACATGGCTGCAAAGAGCAGGAAGGTTCCTGCGGGGCTGAGGTGTTGGAGCATCCAGGGGGTGAGCTGTCCGATCAGGTAGGTACCGATCCACAGGGACAGGCCGGCTGCGGACATGGCCAGCCCGCGCACACGGGTGGGATACATCTCCGAGAGCAGTACCCAGATGACCGCGCAGATGGAGATGGCGCAACAGAAGATGTACAGTAGAAAGAAGCAGAGCAGCAGCCAGGGAGCCAGACCCAGAGAGGCTCCCTGGTTGAAATACAAGGCGATGCCCAACAGAGAGAGGATCATGCCCGAGACGCCGTAGTAGACCAGTTGCTTGCGGCCCACCCGGTCGATGATAAGCAGGGCAACAACCGTGGTGAGCATATTTATAAGTCCCACCAGTACTTGGTAATACAACGAAGCACCGCCAGACAAACCAGATAATACAAATATATCGGGACCAAAGTAAAGAACGGCATTTACTCCCATAAACTGTCCTAAAATGGCTATTGCGGCACCGATCAGAACGGCCTTTAAAATGCCCGGAGATAGTAAAACTTTCCAACCTGATCCATCTTTATCCTCCCGGACTACCGTTCTTACTTCTTCTACTTCACGCCGCGCCTGCCCGATAGATCTATGAATCTTTTCCAGGATGGAAGTGGCCTTCTCTTCCCTACCCCGCACGATCAGCCAACGGGGACTTTCAGGGATAAAGAAAATAATAAGGAAAAACAGCATAGCGGGAAGCGTTTCCATTCCCAGCATCCCTCTCCATACTTGTCCTACAAAAATCAGCCGGAACATACCACTACCTTCCGGAGACACACTTTCCGAGAAGGACAGCAACTGATAGTTGACTAAATAGGCACCCAAAAAGCCTACTGTCACAGCCAGTTGATACAGAGAGACCAACCGACCCCGGTATTGTGCTACCGATACTTCGGATATATAGAGTGGAGAGACAATGGAAACGATCCCGATGCCTATACCTCCGATGATACGAAAAATGACCAATTGGTCAAAGTTCGCGGTAAAGGCACAGCCAATGGCGGAAGTAGTAAAAAGAAGAGCAGACAAAAGCATAGTCTTCTTCCGGCCCAAACGATCGCTAAGCATGCCTGCACCCATCACTCCGGCAATAGAGCCGATCAGGGCACACCCGACATACCATCCCTGTTGCAGGACATCGAGTCCGAATTGCGCGGAAACCTGACCGATCGTTCCTGAGATCACAGCCGTGTCGTAACCAAAAAGGAAACCTCCCAGTGCCGCAACGACGGAAAGAAAAATAAGGTAGCCAAAGTTGACGTGTTGTTTCATGGGTTTTGAGTTCTAAGTTCTAAGTTCTAAGTTTTGAGTTCTAAGTTCTAAGTTTTGAGTTTTGAGTGATGGGGTATAAGTTTTGAATTTTGAGTTTGGGAGCCTTGCAGTATAACTTCTAAGCCAGATAACCTCATTGGTATAGACACCTACCGTACATCTATATATAAAGACTTAAGACTTAAAACTTAGAACTCATAACTTAGAACTTAAAACTCAGAACTTAAATTCCAAAATATTCCCGGTAACGATTGTATAGGTGTCCTGCCTGGAGATAGGCGGACTGAGGACTCATGAAATGTGAGAACTCGAAAGTGATCGCTTTGTCGTAACCGGCCCGTTTGGCTGCTTCCAGTTTCATTCTGAGTTTATCAAATTTAATAGGCAGGAAGTTGATCGGCATATCCCGGTCAAAAGACTCGGCATTGGTCCAGCACTGCATGCCATACCGATCTGCCAGTTTCTTATTTACCTCAAAGAAAGCATCCAGTTCGTCATAGTCGATATGTCCGTCCTGAAACGCACACGCGTCTACCACATCGTGAATACCATCGAAGATCTCGTTCCATTCTTTCTCGTGTTGCTGTACGGAAACCGCGTCCGCATTGACTGCGTTGCCCGTTCCCATGATTGCTTTCTTTCCATCGATCCATGGAGAGATGAAGGTGGGAAGACCACCGGAGACAGTTTTGCACTGTTTGCCCAGCGCATGAAAAGCATCAATAGCTCCTTTGGTCTGCCGGCTGATCTCTCCGCTGATGTACCATCCGCCAAAACTCTTGTACTTCTCGCCGTAGTTTCCCCACACTTCATCAATCACATATTTGTTATCCTCAATCTCCCAGGTCAGATCACCTGTGTCCCAATACTTTCCGGAATCGTAGAGTCCGAAAAAAACTTCATACCGTATTTCTCAGCCAACCGCAGATACATATCTACCAGATCTACGGATGGCATATAACATCCTTTCTTCAACAGATAAGCCGACGGATAGGTAATAAACTTCCGGTATCCCGAACGGATCAGGATCACCGTATCAATGCCGATACGTTTCATGTGCTGGAAATCCAGATCCCATTCTTTCTCTCCCCAGTTCTGATGAGGAATATCGTGTGAGATCTCGTCTAAGAAAGTACCTGTGATCCGTATTCCATTGTCTTTGGGAACAATGAGTTTGCTCTCTGATCCTTGCTGGGGAACAGAATGGGAAAGAACCTCTTCCCTACTCTCTCCCGCGTTCAGTAAGGAAGGAGCTATCCATGCGCCGGCGCCGGCCAGTACCGCTTTTTTGAGAAAATCTCTTCGGTTATTTGTCTTCATTGTGTTTTTATGATAAATGTTGTGTTTCAAGCGTATATTTATTTATCTGTCCGGCTCCTGTAGAGACGCAAGGCTTGCGTCTCAGCGTGCCGAATGGAGATACATATATTATATCGTAGATGCCTGTTCTTATTGGACCTACACCGCGGAGGCGCAAGGCTTGCGTCTCCGCAGACAATCCCTTACTGTATGTTTCCAGTAATGTCTACGAATATCCGGTTGAAAGGATCCATTACCTGATCCAGCAAAAGAGCAATTTCTCCGCGGGTCACCTTCTTATTCAGATCAGGCTGTGACCATCCGTACTGTTGCCAGAGTTGCCGTACTTCTTCCGAAGAGATCGTTTTGTCTTCTCCATAAGCAAGCATCGCTACTTTTCCTACCCAGTCCAGTGCCTCTTTCAGAGTAACATTCCCCTCCTTCTTTCCCCATAGTTCCATGGCTCCAGGGTAAAGTTCCTCTATACCTGTCAGTTCAGAGATCACCAACGGATCATTGGCGCGTAGCCAGGTCTCGTTTTCCCAATCCACATTTTTTCCCACTCCTTTCAGAATCCCTGTCGATCCGATCCGCTGGTAAGGCTTGAATAACGGCGTACCGACTTCCACATCGAGGTAAGGTAACAGATAACCACCTGCATCCAGAATGACATTCTGCACATCCCGTACAGCTACGTTTCTCACCTCTTTCTCCTGTTTCACAGCCAGAGCAGCCAGGGTTCCGGCAGCCTGTCCGATCTGCAATACAACAGGTTGCAGCCGTGTACAACCATTGATAATATTGGAAACGGAAACAGACTTTTCGGCTACGACCAATCCGTCCACGCTCCGCGGGATCAAGGATCCCAACGGCAAGGAATAAGAAGGAACAGGATGGAAATAGAGATCAGGCAGATCTTCGTATCCCTGATAGCGCGTATGGTGATGATCTACAGGATAGTCTCCTACCGCGATACCGGTTCTGTATAGTTTCTCCGGTTGGTTGTAAGGATCCGACACATGATTGAGGGTAAAGCGTACGGCTCCATGAATACGACGTGACTCCCGGTGATAAGGGATCAAGGGCAACAGATCCTCCGTGGGATATTCATCGTCTGCCAGCCCCAGTGTACGGTATCCCAGTTCATTCTGAATGAAATACAGGAAACATAAGGTGTACTGCTTGGCTTTCTCCAACGCTTCGGCACGTTCTTCCCGGTTCATCTCTACCAGATTCACATAATAGTCGTTGCCTTCGATGGGCCAGTTGATCATGTATTTATCATTAGGCAGCTTTCCATAAGTGATCATTTCCTCCTGCGACCACAGCCGATCCGGCTCTTTGGCAGTGATGCACCAGGGGTTGGCACACGCACAGGCAAACTCTTCTGCCCGGTAACCCTCCGGACGAGGAATAGTTACATCCCGGCCGTAATCTTTGAGGATAGCTACATAGGTAATATCCTGTACGATATTATTAGCTTTTTCCGGAGCAATGTCTTCGCCTGTATCGTAACGGCTCTCCATACCTACATCGTAAGTAGCTCCGCATGCTTTGGCCACATCACCCAGTTCAGTCGCATCAATCAATACAGCGGACTGCACCTGACGAACAACACCATCCTTATCTTCCACTGTGACTACCCACTGATCTCCTTGCTTTTCTATCTGAAGCCATGTGTTTTCTTTCCAGACAGTCAGATTCTTTTCGGCTTCTGCCATTTCGTGAAAAATACGGTTTCCCACAGAAGGTTCGAAAAGTACATTGCTCACCCATCCGGTGGTCAATGCTTCGGAACTTCCGTAATGACAGGTAAGCCTCTCCTTAAATTCTCCCCACAATCCGCCGGGCAATTTATAATTACCGTCTACCGCGCTCACTCCGGCTGCTGTCAGCATGCCACCCAACCAGGGAGTTTCTTCCACAATCAGCGTGTTCACTCCCATGCGCGCGGATTGAATTCCGGCAGTAATGCCGCTGGCTCCACCGCCAATGATAAGTACATCTACTTGATGCGTGTCGTTTTGTGTGCAGGAAACAGCACCAGATAGAAAAAGGAACAGAAGTGCTTTCCCGAATAATTTTTTCATATTAGACCGATCAATTAATAGAGTTTTTCATTAATATCTACCCGCAAATGTAATACAATTTATTAAATAAGCAATAAATAATAAAACATTTTATTTATTACCTCACTTTTAACAAACAGCTTCAATTAAATAAACAAATGTTGCTTACATCATAATTTTATCTCCTCTCCAACCTTTTAGGATGTATGTAAACCTGTAAAGAAGTCATTTAAAGATGCTTTATAAAAAGAATTTCCGGAAGAGAAAAGGCAATAAAAAACAGAGAATTAAACAAGTAATGGAGAAATAATAAATTTATTAAGTATATTTGCTCTTGCAAACAAAAGTTTTTCTTATATGCACCAACAATTCCTAAAAGAAATAGAAATGGGCTCCAAAAATGCCCTGGTCAAAAAAAGGATAATCACACATTATATATATAATGGTAGTTCTACGATCACCGATCTGTCCAAGGAGTTGGATCTGAGTGTACCCACAGTCACCAAACTGATCGGTGAGATGTGTGAAGACGGATACATCAATGACTATGGCAAACTGGAAACAAGCGGTGGCAGGCATCCCAATCTGTATGGGCTCAATCCGGAATCGGGATACTTCGTCGGCGTGGATATCAAACGCTTCTCTATCAATATCGGGCTGATCAACTTCAAAGGAGATATGATGGAACTGAAAATGAATATTCCCTATAAGTTTGAGAATTCGATAGAAGGAATGAATGAGCTGTGCAAACTGATCCTGAACTTTATCAAAAAGCTGACGATAAATAAAGAAAAGATACTCAATATCAATGTCAATGTTTCCGGACGTGTCAACCCCGAGTCAGGATTCAGTTTCAGTCAGTTCAACTTCGAAGAACGCCCTCTGGCGGATGTGCTGACGGAGAAACTGGGCTACAAAGTAACGATAGATAACGATACACGTGCCATGACGTATGGAGAATACATGCAGGGATGTGTCAAAGGAGAAAAGGATATTATTTTTGTGAATATCAGCTGGGGGTTGGGCATTGGTATCATTATAGACGGAAAGATATACAATGGCAAGTCCGGTTTCTCCGGAGAATTTGGTCACGTAAGTACGTATGAGAATGAGATCCTGTGCCACTGCGGCAAAAAAGGATGTCTGGAGACCGAAACGTCCGGCTCTGCCTTGCATCGGATCCTTCATGAACGGCTCGGCGAAGGACAAAATTCCATACTGAGCAACCGTCTCCATGCTCCGGAACCCATCACGCTGGATGAGATCATTGCCGCCGCCAACAAAGAAGATATCTTATGTATCGAACTGGTGGAAGAGATCGGGAAGAAACTGGGCAAACAGATTGCCGGACTGATCAATATATTCAACCCGGAACTGGTGATCATAGGCGGAACGCTCTCGCTGACGGAAGATTACATCACACAACCCATCCGGACAGCGGTAAAGAAATATTCGCTGAACTTAGTCAACAAAGATTCGGCCATTGTCACTTCCAAACTAAAAGATCGGGCGGGCATTGTCGGGGCTTGCATGCTGGCCCGCAGCAGAATGTTTGAATCTTAATGCATGAAATAGCTTTGATACAGACCCGGACAGATCCTTGTCGCCAGCGATGTACAGATACCTCGCCAGTTCACGAAACGGATCGGTTAGGAAGAGATCATCCGGGAAAGCTATCTCTCTTGCCTCCATATATCCTGAGCGCTATGCTCCTACCGGATATCGATAAAAGATTTATCGAATTTCTGCCCGTATGTCTCCGAATATTCTTTCGCAAATCTTTCATAAGCTTTCTTGGCCAATGAATGTTTACCCAATGCGACATACCCCTGAATGCGCAGTTGCAGGGCAAATTCGTTGAGAGGATCGAACCGGAAGATCACTCCGGCGATCCGGAGCGCCAGATCGGGCTGTTCAACACGGTTTATACGTGTCTCCGCATACTGAGTGAATGTATCAATGATAAAGTCTGAACTCCTGCTTTTGAACCTGTCCAACCATTCGTAATGGGTATCGGTCAATAGCCCCCCTGACTGAACCAAATGCAGCAGCTCGTCAATACCCTCCCGGGAAGTGATCCGGGAAGCCTGACACAGGTTGATATATTCCAGATAATCTACATATACCGCTTTGTCATTCAGCAGCAACTCCCAGCTACCGTTCCGGTTGGTTATCCCGATCTCTCCGACTGACTCGAGCAGGGTTCTGAGTTTACCCATATTAACGGCACGGTTGTTCTTGGCACTTTGCTCGTTTTTATCAAACCACAGGATCTCCCTGAGCTTCTCGGATGTGATCCCTTTCTCCGGAGTATATATCAGCAGCAACAGGAACAGCTCCTTCAATAAAGGGGTAAACTTCCGGGTGATGTTATTGCCCTGGGCATCATATATATGAAAGTTTCCGAACAAATAAACAGCACTCCGGACAGGAGGAGTAAATTCCGGAATTTCATTATTTACCCGTTGTTCCGTCGCGGGTTCGGCCGGGTAGGTAGTTCTCGCCTGTATGTTTCTGATCCGGCGTTTACGTAACTGTACCGCTCCGAAGATCAAAAGATCGATGATCAATACAAAGACAAACCAGTACCAGAAGGTACGGGAAATCCTTTTGTCCGAGGTTTGTATAAACCTGATCTGGCTGATCTGTACAGACTGCTGACCCGTCGCTCCCACCACAGGATCGTTGAGCAACGGAAAGTTGAATTTATATCCTGCCTTGGGATCAAAACCCAGATTGTCTATCAGGTAGAGCGTATCTCCGACGCTGACATGGAAATTCTTGCTTTGCTGATTGAAAAGGAACTTAATCTCAAACGAGGGAACCGATGCCGGATATTCCGGGATAGGAATAGGAAGTTTACGGATGTTGGTTCGTGAATAGAGGAGCAACTGTTTCGGAGTATCCACCTGATAATCCAGAAAAAGATTGTAATACTCATTTTCATTGGAGCTGATCTGCAACAGCGGCGTGAAGTAGTTGCTTTCTCCGGCATGGAGACTGACGGTAAACTCCACACACAACTGCTTTTTCAGGTAAAGATACCGGCTGTTGTCGGGTGGGAGGGTATCACTGCGTACCACACTCTCCTACGACATCGCGGAAAAAGGAAACAGCAGAAAGAGCAGAAGAGTATACCAAAGTATCCCACCCCATCTGAAATGCGATAAACGGTAGTCTGCGGATAGTTCTGTTTCTTTTTCTTCTTTTTTCATCCCTACAAAGATAGTGATTCCGGCAATGTATAAAAAACCAATTTGTTATTTAATAGGTATATTCTTTCTCCCGATTCCCTGTTCACCGGGCAAGGACTTTCCGGAAATTGATTTATACTGTAGAGCCGCCTGTTTGTGTCTCCTTATCTGTGTCTACTTATTTGCATCTCCGCAGATTTCGTCTCATTAATTTAGTATCTCCGTGGTATAGGTTCCATAGAGATGTAAGAAACCATTAACCCTTGTTTAAGGAGTGATTCCAAAAACAGGTTGACTCACTGATCCGATACAGGAATAAGACTTTACAGGATCAGATCGCGCCCAGGTTATCAATCAGTCGATGCTGGAGATCAGCCGGTTGGAGATCCGTACCGCGGAGACGCGAATAAGAAGACACAAGTATGCGTTTCTACAACAAGGGTATATAACCTCCATACGGTTGCCTAAAACAATAAAGCACCTGTTTCCGCCATCATACCGGCAAAGTCATGCGCAACTCCCTTTACGATTACCTGTTCCCAGTTAAAAGTATACCCTCCGTCGCTACCGATCTGTTGCGACCGGTCGTAATAGTGATTTCCACGGGTATACCGGGTCAGCCCCTGTGCATCGGCCTCTTCGGTATGGCGCAGAGAAGAGTCATTGGGATCCGTATCCTGATCTCCGAGTGCCACAATGAGGTGAGAGCCGAAAAGATGACTCAGCGTCTGGGTATCCGCGAAACCGGAATCCTTCAATCCATACGGATAGGAAATAGCTACATCGGGAACCGTATACCACCCTGCGTTTGCCGCGATGGCAGTGCCCAGATGGGTATTCTGTTTGAAGGTAACGAAACGGTGCACAAACTGTGCTCCGGCCGAGTGACCAAACATATGATACTTCGTTGTTTTATTTTCCGTCTCGCTTTTGATGTATTCCCAGAGGGGTTCAATAACAGAGAACGACCAATGAGATTCATCCACAGGTTGGTTTCCGTTAAACATATTACCTGCTATATACTCATCCGTAGAATAATAATCAGTCGGAAATTCCAGAGCCACTACAATTGCTTTCGCGCTTTTCTGACTCTGGAGCCAGCCATTCAGATAGTCATTCGCGTTACGTCCCGTTCCCGGAAAGATAAAGACAACAGGCAGATCAGTCATATCACTGTCCGAGATGTAAAAGTGTAGTTTGATCGGTTTGTCCTTCAGCGGTTCGTAACCTGTATAGGTTACAATCCCTTTTCCCTGTCCGAATTCAGTCAGGTTATCATTCTTCTCACTGCTTGTCCATTCACAGCTGCTGATCAGAAAAGCCCACAAGGCAGCTGTCAGTATACAGAAAATTTTATTCATTTCTATAAGAGTTTATCTATCAGGTATGCAAAGGCTTTACAAACGATCTGCTGATCGGTCCCTTCGGCATACCAACTTATGTAATTCTTTACATGAAAGTACATTTACGACTTACGATTGGAATTCCAGGTACCCTATTTAGTCATCCACCTGTAGAGACGCACGACACGCGTCTCCGCAACACAAGTCCCATATAAAGGTATATGTCATCGTATATAGGTTTTCTACCTGTTTCTTATATCCCATATGCCATCCAGCCGACTTTTTAATGATTCTTCTCATAACCTGCAACGCAAGAATACAGGGAATGAACGCCACATTCCTGATGGAGATGTCTTTGTTGGACCTGTACCGCGGAGACGCACACCCTCCTGGGTTGGACCTGTACCGCGGAGACGCACGCCGTGCGTCTCTACAGGTGGATGCTGCCGTCAGCACATTTGCCTTTCTCATCATAAATCCCTTGGCTGACTGCCTGGTTGGCTACGCCGATCTTCGATTGACTTCGTCAGCCATTGGTTCGTAAATCGGTAAATCGTAAATCAGTAAATCGTAAATCTCCCTTCATCTCGTATGTTTATATATAAAATGTTACGTATTGGGATTTATAAAAGTAGGCTTTTTGTAATTTCAATCGTAAATCGTAAATCGGTAAATCGTAAATTTCCCCGTGGATGATTACGTAGATCAGAAGATCAGCCTCAGTGAGATCTCCGCATTGATCCGTTCGTTGCCTGTCTCTAATTTCGGGTTCTTCAGATAAGAGAAATACCCCTGACACATGAAACGGTTGTCGATGAAGTATTTCGTCAGCGCCACACCAAACTCATTGGTCTCCATAATGATGGATTGCGACACATCTTTGAATTCCGGTTTCACTCTGCTGAAGCGGGCATCTACTCCCCACCCTTGTCTGAAAAAGTATCCGGCCTGGAAATTATATCCGTCTCCCAGTGCCAGGTATCCGGCAATCTCTCCGGGGAGCAACGGCATATCAGCCGCCGCACTGGTATAGGAACCTTTCAGAGAAGTAGCCGTACTGTTGATATACTCTCCCATAAAAGTGAATCCCCGCCATTTGAAAAGGAGGTCGGCCGACAGTTTCCGCAGCGAAGGATGCTTGCTCTTTCCATTCTCATCGAAGAAAGAGAAATCGCCGTGTCCCTCACCTACCGCGTTGCTCGCGCCGTCGTTGTAGCTCCATGCCACTCCTACCGCCAGCTTCGGCTTTTCTTCCCGGGCAAAATCCACACCTACCTGTCCGTTGCCCCGCGAGAAATCTCCCAACGGAAGGATGTCCAGGCGACCGCCGTACTTCAGACCGCCCTGATCCACATCAATAGAGCTTGATCCGAAAGAGTTACGTCCGTCCCCACTGGTCACTGCCACCATCGGGCGGAAAATCACATTCCCCGCCTGCAGGTTGCTTTGCAGGAAGATCCCCAGTTCCCTACCCGTATTGGAGAAGTATTCACTGGCAATGCTGCGTACCGGCATCGTCAGGTTCCGTTCGTGGAACAGCATCTCCCGGTTGTTGGTAAAGGTCTGTTTCTGTCCCACACTCACCGTCAGGTACTGTTTCAGATGATACGCCATCCACGCGTCCATCAACGGATTGGAATCCGCGAAATTCACATCCAGCAGAAAGCTGTATCTCTGGTTGAGAATCCCCCCTTTCAGCGCCAGAAAAGCATTCTGTATACCAAAATAAGACTCGCTTTCCCCATCCTTTACATTTCTGTATCCCCCATTGGGTTGTATAAACCCGCCGATGTTGAAGCGGTGCTCTCCGTCGTTGAGGCTGATGTCTAATCCGCTTCCCAGTTCAAAGCGGGTGCTGTTTTTATTCTCCTGTGCCACCAGTGTAGTAGCCGAGAGTAAGGCCATACATGCTATTATAGTTGTTTTCATATGTATAAAATCTCTTGATTATTTTGTTTTCCGGTACACCGGCAATACTTCTCCCAGACCGGTCTCATATACCCGGTAGTTAATAAATCCGTTGGCTGCTTCCGGCTCCAGCACCGAAGTCGCCACGTTGCTTCTGAGCTGATCCATCGGCACTACATAGGTTCCCGCCGGAAACTCCTTCCGCACCATCGAAACATCCGTCTTTACCCGTACCGGATAGAATTTCTCGAAGGAAACGTATTCCTGATCGTAAGAAGTTACCAAATAACTCTCCACTTCCATACTTGTTTGTTCCTGCAACGGATACACTTCCACTCCCAGCTCACGCAGTTTCTGTATGATCTCCGGGTAAGTCGCTTCGATCAGGTAGGCTTCCGGACGTACACGGCTCAGTACCGGAGTAGACTGAAGGGCGAAGGTAGCACTTACATTCACCTCCACCACCTTGTTTTTATCCATACTGATAAAAGGAATGGTGTAGGCCTCACCACTTGCCGGACGGCTGGTCACCACCACCTCCCGGTCAGGGGGTGTGATCTGTCCGGTGATCCGCAACACCTCCGCCGCATGGTCGTAAGCGGTTTTCAGGAAAGACTCCGCCACCGTATAGAACGTATATACCCTTCTTCCCAGAGACTGCCTGCCCAGACGCACACCCCGGATCTCCATCAGGATAGATACGGAATTGCCCAGCGCGAACGCGTTGGCTGTAGAGCGGGGATTGATCCCTCCCACGTTGAAGATCACTTCGCCGTAGCGACGGGTGGTAGTGAAGTAGTCGTGATGGCGCAGCCGGCGTCCGTCCATCGCCGCTTTCGCATTTCCCACAAACTGTTCCCCGGTCAACGCGCGCAGCTCGGCAGGTACATTCAGATTGCCGCTGTAGAGAAACATCGCGTCGAAATAATTGGTGATATTGTCGTCACTGATATAGACAAAATCGGAACGCACTGCCTGGTATTCATGGAAGTCGATCACTACCTGCGGAGCATACTCGTTATAGAAGCCACGCAGCGCCAACGCTTCGGGAGTCTCCAGTTTACTCATGTCGCGGTTGAGGTCCAGCGAATTGGCTGTCTGACGGCTCAGTTTACTGCCCCCGTCTATATTCACCATCGGGATCAGCGTGATATCCAATCTGTCCAGGAGGTACGACAGAGAGGCATCATTGAGCAACTTCTCCAGCAGATACAGACATCCTTCCGTACTGCCCGGTTCGTCTCCGTGTACCCTGCCTAAGAACAAAACCTTTACCTTATCTTTCATGCCGTTGTTCCTTACGATCCTCACGGCAGGGATCTTTTTACCCTTTTGTGTCTCACCGATATAAGAGAGTGAAGCTATCTCCGGATGATTACCAACCTGCGCCGTAAGGTAAGTCATCATCTCGTTGTAGGTAGTGAAACCGCTCCGTTTACGGAACCCGGGTGTATCCATTCTCACCTCCGGATCCGGGAAAAAGGTACGTGCCACCTTACCCGGCTGTTGAGCCTGTAGGGGTAACGTCAGCAGTACGATCAGGTATACGATGTATTTTTTCATTGCTTTTCTTATTAAGTATTAGAATGAAAACTGAACCATTGTCTGGAACAACAGTTCGTTGCCTGTAATATCCACGCTGTTCACATTTCTACTTCCGGGTTCCGCGTCCACAAACACAAAAGAGGCCTGCACCTTGAGCGCGTACGTTTTGGTCAGGTACTTGGATATACCCACCTCATAATAATTGTTCCGGTTGAAATAGAGTTCATTGTGAAGGAACGAGTTCTTATCCGGCCGGAAGTGCGTATACCGCGCGTCCAGTGACAGACGGTTGCGGAACATATATCCGGCCTGTAGGTTGTATCCGGTTCCCAGCATCATACGGGCTTTGATATAATCCTTCACGCTATCGCCGAAGTCGGTAGAAGTAGTACCGTCGTTTCTCACACGTTGCGTAATATCGCCCGGCACTTTGGCCCACGTCTTAGCAAACTCACCCAGCATCGAGAAGCCCCGGTACTTGAACTGAAAATCGATCACCCATTTCAGGTAGTCAGGCAGAGACTCCTTATCCTTGTCGTTGAGGTAGAGGATAGAGCCGCTTTCGCGTCCCCGGCGGTCACTGATCCCGTCGTTGTAGCTAAAGGCCGTTCCCACCACCAATTTGGGGATTACCTCCCCGATCATATCACTCTCCCGGCTTTCCCCGAAGGAGCGGAAGAGCCCGAACGGCAGGTAGTCTATACGCCCCCCGTATTTGAACCCTCCGTGACGGCGGGTGAACGTCGCGCTCCCGTCGCCGTCCGTGATGGCAAGGGAGGGTTTCAGATACGAATAGGGGCCTACTTTGAAGGAAGCGTCGGCAAACACGCCCACCTCACGGATAGATCCGAAATAGGAAGAGAGTTTACTTCTGTCTACCAGTTGCAGCGTGTTAGACGTGATCCCCAGTTCCCGGTTGTCCGTAGGGGTCGATTTCTGCCCGAAGGTAAAGCTCAATCCGCGCATGGGCCGGTAGGTGACATACGTGTCGAGCAGCATGCCGCTCAACTCCCCATCGCCACCGTTGGCCTGTGCGAAGTCTGTCTGCAGGCGGTATCCGACCTTTCCTCCCCACGCGTCTCCCGACAAGCGCAAACGAATGCGCCGCATGCGGAAACGTGAGTACAGATCGTCGTCGCCGTGGTATTTACGGGTCTCGAATGTGCTCTGCACAAAGCCCCGCAGGTTGATATTATACCCGCCGTTGGGCGCGGAGAACGTGATCCCGTCTCCCAACCGGTATTGGTTCACAATGATCTTCTCGGCACTGCTGTCCGTAGTGGTCAGTACGATGTCATCTCCCTCGTACTCCTGCGCGGCCAGTGGCAGCGCCAGCAGAAGCATGCCTGATAGAAATAATATACAGTTTTTCATATATACAAAACTTATTTTTTACACCAAGGTGTCAGATGCAACTCGCTGTATATGTCCATCGCCCCGGGCGACGGATCATAGAAGGCTCGTCTCATGTGATTCCATTTAACTAAAGTTACCCCGTCTTACCCATTCTCCCTCCTTCATCCAGAAGTTTCCTCCGGCCATCACTCCCCGCAACCGGAAAGTATCGTCGAAAACAGGGAATCGGCATCGTATCCCGGTCTGATCCGGCCTTTGTTTTTCAGTTTCATGTTGTCAGCCGGGTTCGAGGTCACCGGCAGGATCGCCTGCTCTACAGGCAAGCCTGCCTCCCTCACTAATTTCCTCACCTCACCCAGATTCAGATGCAGCGGTGCTTTATAGAAGATCACCTTGCCCGTTTCCGGATCTTTCCGGCTCAGTCCCGCGTTACCGTCGCTGCTGAAGGTCATTTTTCCGATAGGTACACCCATCTCTAATCCGTGCAGGAAGGTCTTATAAGGCTCATCGTACTTTGTACCTCCCGTAGAGATATCTATGCTGCCTCCCATCTTGCCAAACTCGATCGCCTCTTCAAACAACGCCCGGGTACGCCCTACGTGGGTCGGAGAGATATGCGGGATCAGGGTCGGGTATGCGCGGGCAATGCGCAGCAGAAGTTCCATGCGCGACTCCAGTGCCCCGAGGTGGGTGTGCAGTACTCCCCCTTTTCCGGAGGTGAGTCCGCCCAGATGCACCTGGTTGATCAGTCGCAACAGTTCGTGCTCCGTAGGGAACGAACTTCTTTCGTCACTGATCGCTACCTTGCATCCGATCACTTTATCAATGAACAGCATATCCTCCGTCACACTTTTAGTAATGGTTTTCGGCGGCACAGCAAAGTAACTCGTAAGCATATAGGCCCCCAGTCCGTACTGCTCCAGACCCTTGCACTTGGCATAGAGCGTAGTCAGTTCTTTAGTGATCCCATCCGTGCCCAGCATACCCACAACGGTGGTGGTGCCGCAACTGATCAGTTCTTCGGGTTGCACCTCCGGAGTGATGGAAAAATACCCGCTCTTTCCACCGGCACCGATGATGTGCACATGCTGGTCGATGAATCCGGGCGTTACAATCTGCCCTTGCATATCCACCACCGTATGCTCCACACCCGTCAGTCCGATGGGGCTGTCGATAGCCACAATCTTATGGTCACATATCAGTATATCACTTATACCCCGCTTTTCCGGAGCATAGAGATCTGCGTTTTTCAGTATGGTAAGTTTCATATTCAAAGGATAAAGAAGTGATACACCAACATAAATAGCATCGTAGCCGAGAGGGGGATCAGGTTTCTCCGAGCCAGGTCGAAGGAAGAGACCCCGGCTATTTCAGAGATAGCGATAATCACCCCCGCGATCGGTGAGGCGGCGCGTCCCATACTGGACGCGAGCTGCATGGGCAATATCATACTGGCTTCACTCAGTCCTACTTTCGCGGCGATAGAGGGAACCAACGGACCGAAAGAGAAGAAAGAAGCGTTGCCGCTACCCATCAGCATAGAGGCCGCGAAGATCAGCAGCGTCATCAGGATCGCGATACCTACACCCGAGAAGCCCAGGTGCTACGAAGCCATCACCAGCGCGTCGATAAATCCCAAACTGATGAGCCCTTTGGAAAACACTTCGGCAGCTACGATCAGCGTGATCACACTGGCAAACACCTTACCCATACCGTCCCAGAACGTCTTGATAGATGCAAATACCTTCTTCACATCCCGCAGGCGGATCAGTTCGAAGATGATCGCCACTAAGAAAGACATAAACATAGCCGTAGTCGTATCCAGTTCTACAGAGAAACTGAACAGCTGGATGTATTTCGAGAAAATGATCAGCATAATCAACGGCAACACCGGTAGTATAGCATAGATCAGCGGTACATCCACCTTGAAATCCTCTTTGTTCACCGGCTCCTGTTTGGGCACATTGTCTTTTCTGTCGAAATAGCGGTTGGTGAAGTAGTAGAGTACCATCAATAGGATAGTCGGCGGTATGGTCAGCGGCAACTGATTTTCGATAAAATACATCACATTATTCATACCGATCAGCTCGGCAGCCCGCGCCGTATTGGCCGACGCGGGTCCCATATCAAATACCGTACAGGCCGATATCACAGACACCGCGGAGAGTTTGCTCACACCCAGATTCACCAGCACCGGATAGATAGAAGCTACCAGCAACAGCCCCAGTCCTGTAGCCGAGGGAGTACAGATAAAGAGCAACTGTCCGATGGGTATCACCAGCGAAGTGGCCAGATAGGGATATTTACGGATCACCGACAGCGGCTGCATGGAGACATATACCAGCGCGTCACTGGCCTTGATGTGTTTCATATAGGCCACGAATCCGCCGATCGTCATGATCATCAGCCCCACTCCCGCTCCTTTGGAAGCGAAAGTCTCCTGGATCACTTTAAATATATCAAATCCTTTCAGACCGGTAGAAGCGGTCAGCTCAGGAATCTCAAATCCCAGGATCAATGCAAGGGTAAGCATAGCCAGACCGCTGAAAAGCAGTACTGCCTGCGCGTGGTATTTCTTAAACAGCCAGTAGGCCGTCAGTGCAATGAACTGGATCGCAATAATGGTTCCGATATAGATCATAGTGTTTGTCTTTATTCAGATACCACACCATTGGCTGTGGTCAGGTTGTTAAAAATGCTTGCCGGTATCGCAAAAGGAGTTCCCGTATTACCGGTCAGACTCACAGAAGTCAGTTTCGTGTTGTTAGAAAGATCAATGGTCGTCAGTTCATGACTATTCAGACTAAGTGTGGTCAGTTCACTATTCTTAGTCAGATCAATAGTTGTCAATTTGCTGTTTGCCGGAGCCGAGCTACTGCTACTCGCGTTGTAGTTCAATATCTTGAGCTTGGTATTCTGCGTTACATTCAATGTACCGATCCAGTTATTATTCAGGGTCACCTCTTCCAGGTCTTTCAACGCGGTCAGGTCGATAGAAGTAATCTCATTGGAGGTCAGTGTCAGTGAAGTCACCGAGGTAAAGAACTGCAATCCATCCACATCTGTGATCTTGGTACGTGCCGTGGGCACTCCCGCGTTCTCCAGTTCGGTCAGGTAAGCATTGGCTTTGGAAAGAGCCAGTTCACCCGTATAGGCAGCTGCTTTCGCCTTATCAATTTTATACCCACCATCCTCTACCCCGATGATCCCTGTTCCAGCCAGACGATAATCCAGGTATTCGGCAAAAGCCTGGTTGGCGATGGTATAGTTTTCCGGCGCACCCACATCTCCCGGCTCCACTCCTACCGCGGTAGTCAGGTTGTTGTAGATCTCTTCCGGTATAGCGAAGGGGGCTCCGGAGTTGCCCGACAGGTCTACCTCTTTCAACACGGTATTCTGAGACAAATCTATCTCCGTCAGCAGGTGACTACGCAGGGTCAGACTCACCAATTCCCGGTTCTGAGCCAGGTTTATGCTCGTTAGTTTACTGTTTTCCGGGGCTGAGCTGCTACTACTTGCGTTGTAGGTCAACACCTGAAGTCTGGTATTCTGCGTCACATCCAGTTGAGCGATCCAGTTGTTGTTCAGTACCACCTCCTGCAACTCTTTCAACTCGGTCAGGTCGATAGAGGTAATCTCATTGGAGGTCAGCGTCAGTGAAGTCACCGAGGTAAAGAATTGCAGTCCGTCCACATTCGTAATTTTGGTACGTGCCGTAGCTACTCCCGCCTCTTCCAGTTCCGTCAGGTACGCGTTAGCTTTGGAAAGAGCCAGTTCGCCCGTATACGCGGCCGCTTTCGTCTTGTCCACTTTATAGGTATTTCCTTCTGCCACGATAATACCCGTTCCGTCCAGACGGTAGTTGAGGTATTCGGCAAAAGCCTTATCTCCGATCGTATAGTAATCTCCCTGATCCGGAGAGGTCACATCACCCGGTTGCACACCCACCGCGCTGGTGAGGTTGTTGTAAATCGCTTCCGGTATGGTAAAAGGTGCTCCCGAATTGCCCGAAAGGTCTACCTCTTTCAACGCTGTATTCTCAGACAGGTCGATGGTCTCCAGCAGGTGGTTGCGCAGGGTCAGACTCACCAATGCTTTGTTCTGTGTCAGATCGATCTCACTCAGCTTACTCACTTCCGAAGCATTGGCACTCGAACTTCTGTTGTAGCTGAAGGTAGTCAGCTTTGTATTCTGTGTCAGATCCAGTTCCGATACCCAGTTGTTGTTCATCGTCAGGCTTTCCAGATCGGTGAGTCCGGTAATGTCCAGTTCGGTCAGTTCGTTCGAGGTCAACACCAGCGAAGTCGTACCCGGAAAATACTGAATACCATCCAGATCGGTGATCTTTTCCTCAGCAGTGGCCAGCCCCGCCTCTATCAGCCGGTTGATAAATGTCTGGCTTTTGTTCAGATTGATCTCTCCGGAAAAACCTTTCGCTTCATCCATATCTATATAATAGGAAACAACGACTTCACCATCTATAGTAGATACTCTTGAATACACACCGGTGATGTTGTTGTACCGGAGGTATTCGCCGAAAGCCTTATCGGGGATGCTAAACTCACTATCCGAATCTCCCGGCTCCCCTTCGTCGGGAAATGAGACATCATCTGTTGTACATGCGTGGAAAACAAAAAGGGAGGCAAGTATCCCTATCCACCAGTTGGATGTTTTCATGGTCATTAATTTTGGTATTAACTATTTATTAATTTCTTTGATGGCAAATATATCCGCATGAGATAAACAGAAAGGTAAACAGAGCGGTTAATAAACTATTAATTTAGGGTTTTGATACGTTTTTCCTGTAAAAAACACTAAAAATATGTTTTATGTTGTGCAGGCAATAAAGTTTTTGTGAATTCCTGTAGGATGTGAATACTTACTATGAGTAGATATATATAAAGAGGTATATGTATGTTTCATACAGATCCGTCTGTAATTAGCCACACAATCTTATGTAGGCATCCACCTGTAGAGACGCACGGCGTGCGTCTCCGCGATGTACGTCCAATAAAGATGAGATGTACGTCCAATAAAGAGAGGAATCTGATATTCATAGTATCCCAATAGAGGCATGTGTTTTTGTGATAGGTATGTTTTTTCTATTTGAATACGAACTGATATTGTAATGGAATGAAGGCGCACAATCCTGGAAGACATAGAGACATTTGTATGGAGCATTCGTTGTAGAGGCTCACACCATTGGGTGGGATCTGTACTGCGAAGACATACTATATTCTGTTGGACTTGCACCGCGGAGACGCACGCCGTGCGTCTCTACAAGTGGATGCTTACCTAAACATACTTCTCTCTGCAAAGCAACCCCATATACGCTTTTCGGTCCATTCCCCTACGCTTATTGACAAATCACCTTTCTTCGTCAAAAAACACCTGCTGCTCCTACTGCCTACCTTTCCGCTTCCATTTGTCATTTTTCACCCTCTTCTTCTCCGGTTTTTCTTTACTCTGACGCGAATTGACAAATATAAAACGTATATGGACGTTTATTTATAAATCAAACACCCTATTTTTGTGCTACGCATTCAGGCAACCTATTTACAAATCTAAAACCAGGACACATGCTGAAGATTCTTCTCCTATCGGATTTCACCAGTGAGTACAGTCGTCTGCTACTCAGAGGATTTCTTCGATACTCGAAAGAGGTCGGCGGATGGAGTTTCTACAGGATCCCGCTCACAACGGACGACCGCTATGAAAACACAGTCATCAAGATCGCGCAGAAATGGGGAGCCGATGCCATCATCGGGCAGATCTCGGATGTAAATGTACAAAAACTAAAGTCAATAGGTATTCCCATCATATTACAGAATTACACCGACAGGATCAGTGGCATCTCCAACATCACAGGAGATTATTGGGGAACGGGTATCATGGCAGCGAACTACTTCCTGAAAAAGAGGTATAAGCACTTCGCGTTCTATGGCACGCGCACCACCGTCTGGTCCAGAGAGCGCGAAGAAGGGTTCCGGGAAAGGATCACCGAAAGCGGACACCAGATGATCTGCTACAACGAAGATTACAACATCCGCTACGGATCTACCTCGGACCTGTCCCTGCTGAAAGACTGGCTGATGGCCTTGCCCAGGCCCATTGCCCTGTTTGCCTGTGACGGCGCGTTTGCCCTGCGCATCACGGAAGTCTGCTGCCTGCACAACATCCGTGTACCGGAAGATGTAGCCGTACTGGGAGTAGACAACGATGAAATCCTGTGCAACATGTCCGACCCACCCCTCTCTTCCATTGTACTGGATGTGGAGAACGGAGGGTATCAGGCAGCCTGCCACCTGGAACAGATCCTCAGCAACCGAGATCTGCCCCAGTTCAACATTACAATAAACCCCATGCGCATCGAAAGAAGAAAATCCACGGAAGGGTACGCGATAGATGATCCCCTGGTACTCTCGACCCTACGGATGATCGAAGACGAGAACAACCACCAGCTCACCATCACCGAGATACTCACGCAGGTACACGTCTCCCGCCGGGTACTCGAAAAACGTTTCAAAAGCAGGGTAGGCGAATCCATCTACCAGTATATACTCAAACAACGGATCTCCTGGTTCGCGGAAAAACTACTGACCTGTGACAAACCCGTAGCCGAACTCGCCTTTGAACTGGGATACGAAGATTATATCAACCTCTCCAAAGGATTCAAACGCATATACAACATGTCGCCCACACAATACAGAAAACAGTATGCCATTCGCTGACGCAAAACAATGCGCTGGAAAACACAAACAAAACACCGGACAAAAAACTGAAAAAGGACAACCAAATAAATGACACGCTGATTCACACAAACCATTTACACACTCTCCTATAACGGATACGTATTTCCTTATGACACCAGAAAAGAAAAACATACAACCTGCCGGATACCTGATCCCTATGCTCACGTTGGGAACCCTGTTCTTTATCTTCGGGCTCGTTTCGTGGGTCAACGCCATCCTCATCCCCTATTTCAAAGTAGCCTGCGAACTCACTCACACACAGTCCTACTTAGTAGCCCTGGCCTTCTACATCGCCTACCTGGTCATGTCTATCCCGGCATCCAGACTATTGAATAAGGTTGGCTACAAACGGGGCATCCGGATCGGGCTTTGGTTCATGGCAGCAGGCACTCTGTTGTTTGTACCTGCGGCGTATACCCGTACATATGGCATCTTCCTCACCGGGCTCTTCACCATCGGTACGGGACTGGCCATCCTCCAGACCGCGGCCAACCCGTATGTCGTGATCATCGGCCCGATCGAATCGGCAGCCCGCCGCATCAGTATCATGGGACTCTGCAACAAGATCGCGGGCATCCTGGCTCCCCTGCTGTTCGCGGCGGTGATCCTGAAATCGTCAGACTCCGCTTTGTTCGAAATGATCAGGAACAACGCTATGGAAGGAGCAGAGAAAAGCGCGATACTGAACGAACTCATCCGCAGGGTGATTGTCCCCTATACCCTCCTCTCCTCTTTCCTCTTTCTCTTTGGCTGCGCCATCCGGCTGATCCGGCTTCCGGACATCACCGCCGGAAAAGAGGATGAGGATGCCACGCACACAGACCGGGACTCTATCCTGAATTATCCCTATCTCATCCTGGGGGCCGTGGCCATCTTCTTCCACGTGGCGGCACAGGTCATCTCTATCGATACCGTCATCAGTTACGCCGAGATGATGGAACTGGATCTTAACGAAGCCAAGATATTCCCGAGCATCACCATGTCCTGTGCCCTGGTGGGCTATGGCCTGGGCATCCTCCTGATCCCCCGGGTCATCAGTCAGAAGAATATGTTGCGCGTCAGCTCCATCGCAGGTCTGCTACTCTCTCTCTGTTTTGTTGGTTTCGGGCCACGTACGTCTGTTCGGAATGGATACCGATGCCTCTATCTGGTTTCTCTGCCTGATGGGCGTGCCCAACGCCCTGATCTATGTCGGTATATGGCCGCTGGCCATTCACGATCTGGGACGGTGGACCAGCCGCGGCTCGTCCCTCATGGTCATGGCCTTGTGTGGCAACGCCTTCATGCCGGTGATCTACGGTCTGCTGGCCGACAGCTACAGACTACGCGTAGGATACGTGGTACTCATTCCCTGTTTCATGTACCTGATGTTCTACGCCTTCTACGGGCACAAGATCAACAACTGGTCACAACTATGGAAAGGAATCAGATGATACATATATACAACGGAGAGATCCTCACCCCGAAACGTAACCTGGGTATAGGTACGGTAACGATTGAGGGTAACAAAATAATCGGTATTCAACCGGGAAATACCGGGGCTGATGATTACCTCTCCATAGATGCCCGGGGTGGCTACATTGCTCCCGGATTCATAGACATCCATACACATGGAGCAGGCAATGCCGATTTCATGGACTGTACGGAGGAGGCTTGCCTCACCATTGCCCGCACACACGCCCGCTACGGAACCACCCTGCTCTACCCCACCACACTGGCTTCGGACAACGAAGAACTGTTCCGCTTTCTGGATATATACGACCGCGTGAAACACCAGCAGGAGGGTACGGCGTTCGGAGGACTGCATCTCGAAGGACCCTATTTCAGCTATGCCTTCCGGGGAGCCCAGGACCCGAAGTTCCTCCGCGACCCGCACCCCTCGGAGTATATGGAGATACTGGAACGTTCCCAGGATATTGTCAGATGGAGCCTCGCTCCCGAACTGCCGGGAGCCCTGGAACTGGCCGATGAGCTTTGCCGCCGCGGCATCAAACCCTCCGTCGCGCATACCGACGCTGTCTACGAAGACATTGTCGAAGCCCACAAACATGGCTTCCGCCACATCACGCATTTCTACTCGTGCATGAATGGCATCACCCGCCGCAATGCCTTCCGCTACGCGGGCTGTATCGAAGCGGGATACCTGATAGACGATCTCTGTATCGAACTGATCGCGGACGGCATCCACGTACCCGAACCGCTGATGTGATTAGTAACAAAGATCAAAGGGCCGGACAAGATCGCGCTGGTCACAGACTCCATGAGAGCGGCAGGTATGCCGGAAGGGAAAAGCATCCTGGGCAGCCTCACCCACGGACAGGAGGTGATCGTGGAAGACGGCGTGGCCAAGATGCCCGACCGCCAGGCCTTCGCGGGCAGCGTAGCCACGGCAGACAGACTGGTGCGGAACATGTACCAGGTGGCGGGCCAACCGCTCACGGATGCCGTACGGATGATGACCCTCACTCCCGCTACCCTGATGGGCGTAGACCACCGGAAAGGGAAAATAGCCCCGGGCTACGACGCGGACATAATCATCTTCGATAAGAACATACACGTCAAACATACCTTTGTACAAGGGAAAAAATCTTCTGATAGTAACATGAAACAAATGAAAAAAGACCTCTTAGATATCAGGATCTACGATACCCGCGAACAGATGGGTCTGGCCGCGGCCCAGGATGCCGCGCGATGCATCCACGAACTGCTGGGCACACAGAAAGAGATCAATATCCTTTTTGCCGCGGCTCCCTCGCAGAACGAATTCCTGGCGGCTCTCACCCAGCATCCGATAGACTGGAGCCGGATCCATGCCCTGCACATGGACGAATATATCGGCCTCCGGGAAGAGGACGAGCAACGATTCGGTAACTACCTGAAAAAACAGATCTTTGATAAAGTCAACTTGAAGTCCGTGCACTACCTGTTCCGGGAAAACGCGGCTCCCGAAGAGATCTGCCGGCGCTACAGCAACATACTGGAAAGGTACCCGATCGACATCGTCTTCATGGGCATTGGAGAGAACGGACACATTGCCTTCAACGATCCGCACGTAGCCCTGTTCAACGATCCTGTCCCGGTAAAGATCGTCGATCTGGACGAAACGTGCCGGCAACAGCAGATCAACGACGGATGTTTCCGCACCCTGGAAGAGGTACCCCTGCAAGCCGTTACCCTCACCATCCCCACCCTGATGAAGGCCCGCCGGATCTTCTGCATCGTACCTGCCGCCACCAAAGCCAACGCGGTGGCCGCTACCGTACAGGGAGAGATCACCCCGGAATGCCCTGCCTCTATCCTGCGCACCCACAAAGCCGCGACGCTGTATTGCGACCAGGAGAGTGCGGAACAAATCAAGGGATTTACGATTTACTGATTGACGATTTACGATTGAAGTTAGCTGTTATGTTTGAGTATATACCATATTATAAGCCCGTTCTACGGATGCCCTATCTGCCGCATTCACAATCTGATAATTGTGGAGTAAGGCCCAATAATCCTGTTTTACGGATACTATATTTATCGCATTCACGATCCGATAATTGTGGAGTAAGGTCCAATAATCCTGTAGAGACGCACGGCGTGCGTCTCCGCGATATACGTCCAACCAGGAAACGGAAATCTATATCTGATGATACAAACAGAACTCCTGAAATACATAAAATATACGGAACACACGGATCGCCCCCTTTATATACCCCGGAAATACACATCGCACGACGGGACCTGCACCGCGGAGACGCATTATGTTATGTTGGACCTGCACCGCGGAGACGCACGCCGTGCGTCTCTACAAGTGGATGTTCTCATCAACTGCATTTTAAATCGTATATCGCAAATCTGTAAATCGTACATATATGAAACACCCTAATCCCATAAAAAATCATTTTACTCTTCTTTGCCTTCTGCACTTCCTGGGCCATATACGCGCAAAACGATCCGGAACACACGTTCCGCGTCAAAGGTTTCTACATAGACTGCCGCACCGAAGTGATGCAAATGTCCGCCATCAAACAATGGGCACTTGAGTTATCGCGCAAAGGCATCAATACGTTGCTGTTCGAATACGAAGCCACCTTCCCCTTCAACCGGCACGCCACGTTGTGCAACGAATATGCCTATACCGAGGCAGAGGTAAAAGACTTAGTCAGCTACTGCGCCGGGCTGGGCATAGACCTGATCCCCTTGCAGAACTGCTTCGGACACTGCGAGTACATCCTCCGGCACGACCGCTACGCACACCTCCGCGAAGACAAAAAAGAGGTATCCCAGGTATGCCCGCTCAGGATAAAGGAAGCCACCCAGGTGTTCGGAGAGATCTTCCGGGAAGTAGCTGCGCTGCACCCTTCGAAGTATTTCCACATCGGGGCCGATGAAACGTACCTGCTGGGCGATTGCGAACACTGCGCCGCCGTAGCTGCCACAGAGGGCAAGTCCAGGCTGTTCGTAGATTATGTGAAAGCCATGTGCGACATCGTACTGGAGATGGGAAAGACACCGATCATCTGGGCAGACATCATCCTCATGCACCCCGAAGCGTTGCAGGAGCTGCCCAAAGAACTGATCTTTATAGATTGGAACTACGGCTGGGAACCGGATCGTTTCGGCAGGTTAGACAACCTCTACGCTACCGGTGCCGAAGTATGGGGAGCACCCTCCATGCGTTCCCACCCCGACAACATCTACCTGACCCAGTGGGAGAAACATTTCAACAACCTGTCCGTATTCGTTCCTTTCGCCCGGGAAAAGAACTACCAGGGCATGATCCAGACCTCCTGGTCTACCAGCGGGATCTACGGGTATCATTTCGACACCAACTGGGAGATCATCCACATGCAACCCGTCCGCAGTGTATATCCTACCTCGGGATTCAATGTACTGGTCGATGCCTATTGCGAAGCCGTAAACACGGATCAACCCTTAGAGAGCCGGGAGTTCTGCCTAAGGTATGCCCAACAGCAGTACGGACTCAATAGCGCGGAAAGTGAGATCTTCCGGGAATACCTCACTCACCCCCAATATCCGATCCTGCAAAATGGCAGGGACGAAAAGGGCACCCCTGTAGCTACCCTGCTGGATGATTGCCTGAAACTGAAGGAAAAATTCGGCAAGCTATCGCCCCAGACCAACCGGGAAGACTTTGAGCACTACAACCTCATGCTGGATCTGCGGATCAACTACCTCGCCTATAAAAAGGTGGAAGCCTTCTACGAATCGGAGCAGTACAACCGCTCCCACGCGCCCGAACTGCTCCGACAACTCAAACACATCATCAACGAATCAGACTAATTAGACAAACGATTTATTCAACTCACCCGGGACTACCTGAAGCCCGGACAACCGGAATACATCAACCGGTTCCGGACCAAAAAGATGAAAGCGCTCTATCAGTGGCTGGCCAACAACCAACCCTGATCGCCTCTCCCGGAAGAGCACACTCCGGGAACAGAGACTCCGCAGAGCAGGTAAACAACGGATGAGGCGGCTATGTACACCCATCGCACCAACAAACAGTAAAAAAAAGGAAAATGATCATATGTGTACCTTTTCTGAACAATCGAAGGAGTCCGTCAACCCGCTCTTTCCTATGTTTGCACCAGACAAACAACCGGAGCCCGTCAACCGGGTCCGGACCGGAAAGAGAAAGTCATTCGATCAGCAGGTTGTCAGCAACCTACCCTGATTTCCGGAACAGAAGGCCATGCGCAGGGTCAGCTGCCCGGAAGAATACACTCTGAAAAACATTTATAACTAAATTCTAATAAACATGAGAAAACAAAGAAAAAACTTACCGCCCAAAGTTCCCTTATAGGTAGCGCGCAGGACTTTCTCTTTTGCTCCCTGACGTGTACCGACTCTCAGGAAAAACGAAACACCAGAAGTTTCACAATAGATCTTACTTATTCAGACAGGAAAAACAACAGGAAGTTACATCCGACTTTATACAGAGCCTGCTACAGGTCTTGTACATAGGGAAAAGGATGCAGCCGGGGATGCTATAGCCTGTACGCCGGCACAGAATCCCTACCGCCGCGACGGAATGTATACCGAAGAGGGTAATGGCTGATCAGAAACGGTGTATATCCAATCGTAAATGGGATGACTAACCGTGAATGGGACGACTGACCGTGAATAGTATATGGACAACCGTAAATGATTACCACTAACCGTGAATGGGACGACTGACCGTGAATGGTATATGGACAACCGTAAATGATTACCTGTAGAGACGCACGGCGTGCGTCTCCGCGATATACGCCCAATAAACATGGGCGATATATCATAATATAGGAACTCCTTACATGAAATACATCCCTGAATTGGACCTGCACCGCGGAGACGCACGCCGTGCGTCTCTACAGGTAATCAAATCCAGAAGAAAGTTCCCGAAGGATGATTCAGATCCCGAAGGAAAAACAACTAAGTAAGATGACAACAGACACACAATAGGCTATTAGAACATATACAACAAAAGAACGCGGGAAAGCAAAAGAGAACGTCTCTTCACCGGAATCGCCCGACAGACACAGGGGACACTCTCCCTCCGGGAGAACAGTCGGCAGGCTCCGGCAAACCAAATGAAGATGGCACCGGGTACATCACCCCGGCGATACCGCCCCCGGAGCAGGCCATCCGATTTCAAGTAACAATACACCTTTATGAAATGTAATAAATGAGTTTATAATGAAAGGACAAAAGCAAACAAATAGGAAACGCATTTCACAGGCCCTCTCCCGCGGGATATGGCTATGTGTACTTGTTTGTGCGGTATCTGTACAGACGGCTTTCGGTCAGAACAGCGTGATGGTAACGGGTACAGTCACAGAGGAATCCGGAGAAACCGTGATCGGCGCCAACGTGATGGTGAAAGACCTGCACACCGGAACCATCACAGACATAGACGGCAACTACAGCATCTCCGTTCCCGAAGACGCTACGCTCGTCTTCTCCAGCGTAGGTATGGAAACCCAGGAGATCCGCGTATCCGGCCGCGCCACCATCAACGTGGTGTTGAAACTGGCCAGCGTAGGTATCGAAGAGGTCGTAGTCACCGCGTTTGCCACACAGAAGAAGGTAAACGTCACGGGTGCCATCTCCACCGTATCAGGCAGAGACATCCTCGCGACCCCCGTAGCCAACATCTCCAACGCCCTGGTGGGTGTAGCACCGGGGGTAAGTGCCGTACAGGCCGGGGGTGAACCCGGCCGCAACGAATCCGACATCACCATCCGCGGGGTAGCCACCTACGGAAGCACCGCGCCGCTCATCGTCATCGACGGGGTAGAGCAGGCCGCCGAACAGGCCTTCACCGCTTTCAACGCCCTCGATGCCAACGAGATCTTAGGTATCAGTATCCTGAAAGACGCCTCCTCTACGGCGGTATACGGTATACGCGTGGCCAACGGGGTCATCATCGTTACTACCAAACGCGGAAGCGCGGGAAAGCCCAAAGTAAGCCTCTCTACCAGCTTCGGGGTCACCAAGGCCACCTCCCTGCAAAAGGGACTCTCTTCGTACGACTGGGCCATGTTCCGCAACGAAGGGGTACAAAACGAGATCAACGCTTTCGGCAACAACGCCTTAGCCGCCTACCTCTACAACGAGGACGACCTGTGGAAATTCAAGAACAACCGCGACTTCACCCCGCAGGAGGTAGATGCCATGACGCACCTGACCGCCGCCCAGCGCGAACAGCTCAAAAACAGCCCCGCCCTCTACTACGGCAGCAACGACCTCTACGCCCAGCAGTTCGGCGAGTACGGACCCCAGTGGCAGATGAACGTCAACATCTCCGGAGGTACCGAAAACGTGAAGTACTTCGTTTCCCTCGGATATTTCAGCCAGGAGAGTATCACCAAGGCTGCCAAATACTACGGTGCCGACACAGGGTCCAAGTTCACCCGTTACAACTTCCGGTCCAACATCGACATAGATGTGACCAAAAACACTACCATCTCCGTGAACATGGCCGGACAGTTCGGAACCACGCAGGGACCCGGTGCCGACGGAACAGACCCGTATGACATGAGCAACCGCTACCGGACCATCATGCAATACATCTACGACGGCAATCCCTTCATGGCACCCGGTATCATAGACGGTCACCTCATCAGCGGCATCAGTCGCCCCTCCGGATCGGTACAGGAAGACCTCTACCAGAAGACCGGAAGCACGGTTGGAGACCAGAACGCCGTCTACAACCTGCTCAAATCGGGTACCGGATACCTCTACAACACCCTGTTAGATAATACGATCCGCATCAAACACACCATGCCCTACCTGCTCAAGGGCCTGGGCTTGCAGGCGTCTGTCAACTACCAGGACAATTACAACCGCTACGTCACCGTATTGCCCTCCATCCCCGCGTATACCTTCCGCAGAAACATGGACAACCCCAACGAGATCGACTTCTTCGGCGGTGCCATGAGCGGAGACAGCTTCGAATCCCGGGGATACAGCAACTGGAACAAACTCTATATCGACGCCGGTATCACCTACGAAGGAGCCTTCGGCGGACACAACGTAGGCGCGCTGTTCTTAGGCAAGGCATCCCGCTATACCATACCTACTGAAGATTCACACAACACCCCTTCCGGTATCATGGGACTGGTGGGCCGTGTCACCTACGACTACAAACAGCGTTATATGGCTGAGTTCAACATGGGTTACAACGGTACCGAGCAGTTTGCCAAAGGAAAACGCTTCGGATTTTTCCCCGCCTTCTCTCTGGGATGGGTGCCCACCAACGAAACCTGGTTCCCGGAAAACAGATGGGTCACCTTTGCCAAGATCCGCGCCTCCTACGGAGAGGTAGGCAACGACCAGCTCGGCTACAGCCGCTACCTCTACCTGCCCAATCCATACAACCTGGGTCAGGGAGGATATTACCTGGGGACCTCCGACGGCTCCTCGGCCAACCCTCACTACCAGGGTGCCCTCGAAGGAAACCTCGGTAACCCGGGCGTCACCTGGGAAAAAGCCCGCAAATACGACATCGGGTTCGAAGCCCGCTTCCTGGACGACCGCCTGTCGTTCCTCTTCGACTGGTTCAACGAAGACCGCAACAGCATCCTCACCCGCCTCGGCGTGATACCGGCTACCTACGGGGTGGCCTCTTCCAGCGTGCCCCCGGCCAACGTAGGAAAGACCAACAACAAAGGATACGAAGTGGTACTGGGCTGGAACGACCAGCTCGGAGAAGTGGGTTACCAGATCGAAGGGAACCTTAGCTACGCCCGCAACAAGATCATCTACAAAGCGGAAGCGCCCAACCCCTACGACTGGATGAACGAGACCGGACACAGCATCGGACAGCGTTTCGGGCTCAAGA
>Ga0192242_10177_pt1 | contig 30720 bp, 31 predicted proteins | sample Koala_Koa27_J3_FD_131235 | JGI IMG/M metagenome (GOLD analysis project Ga0192242, IMG submission 131235) | Enriched cells from koala feces incubated with labeled cellulose particles, San Francisco Zoo, California, United States - Koala_Koa2-7_J3 ...
GGTGTCACGCTACCATCAATCATCTCCAACGGATCCGCATAGAAATACAGATCATGCGGTCTGGCATTAGCCACTGCAAGGGTCAACGCATTGCCGTCCTTGCGTCCGGCACGCCCGGCACGTTGTAAAAACTGGCTCTGTGCCGGCGGCATACTGCAAAGAATAACAGTAGACAAATCTCCGATGTCAATACCCATTTCCAAGGTAGGCGTACAAGATAGAACGTTTGGATCCCAAAAAGCCTGCGTATCCTTACCACGCTTAAAATCACTTTCCAAAAGTTCACGATCCGGCCGTTCCAAAAGTCCTGTGTGTTCCCGGGCATTGATGCGTGTCAGATCTCCGTTGCTGAAAAGGCGGCCATAATAATTCATCTTTGTCGTATGATATTCTTCAAGAGTTCCGCCGCAAGAACGCCGGAGGCATGGCGCATCAACCATAACTTCAGCGTTTTCTGCTGAAAATGCATACAGCGATCCACATCTGTCACAACGCATCTCGACAACCTGATCTGAAACAAAAACATGCTCCTTATTCAGGGCATATATTTTATATTCCGGAGAAGACGGCACCAGCCGAATCACCTGCCGTTTGATTCCCTCCTCCAAAATAAAGTCCCCGATTGCCTGAAAATTACTTTCTTCGACCATCACCTCTTCACAGCAAGATGCAAGCCAATCGACATATTTATTTGATGAAGTAGAATCAAAATCAAATGATTTTCGTCCCTTCCCTGAAAACTCCGCAATAAATCTCGGCGTATTTCTTCCAGATTGCAGTCCCGGCAGCCAACGGTTTCGATCATTTGAAAGCATATATGCTTTCCCACCTGACAATGTATACTCATCAAATACGTTATCTTCAAAAGCGCCGTTGATTCGCATCAGATTCAGGAATCCCAAAACCATACGTTGGAAAGCCCCAGCTGGCTCCGATGTCAATACGCCAAGCTCATTTATCGTTCGTTCCTGTACGGCACCGGCAATTTCCTCAACATCTTCATGTGCAAAAGAAAGAACGGAGCAACCTGATTTTTCAAGCGTCCGGCCAATCTTTCCCGCAAGGCCATATTCCAGCATAATCTCATATTTCAAGCGCTGTTCCACTTCATAAACAAGAATCTTGGCCTGTTTATCCTTGCCCAACTTCCTCTTTTCAACCATATCCTCATATGCATGTTTCCATGTCATATTGGGTGCAATGAAGAAGCTGACAAATTCTTCCGGAGACATTTGTTCATGCCAGTAACGTATAAACCCATTCTGGAAGTCTAAAAGAGACTGTCCGTTTCCCCCATGCTGGCAATACCGTTGCATTGCCATCCTGATGCCAAAGCGCCATGTTCTGGAGTTAAAAAAACCGGCACGATGAGCAGCGTCCTGAACATTATCTGAAAATGCCAATGTCTTTTTATCATCATTGAATTTCGAAGCAAACATCTGGGAAATACTTGCACTGATTTCAGTAGCGCTACGCAACCCCATCAGAGACAGTCCACGGCGACTTCCACAGAATGGGCAAATATATTGTTTATGGTTTTTGCTACCCGACGTACGAACCGGGGCTGGAATCTGAACGTTCACCATATCCTCACCACACGAAGGACAGGTATCCGTTCCTTCCTCACCAATTTTAACCTGAAGACAATCCGGACATATTTTGCCGGGTATCATTCCAGTCAGATGATCTTTACCGAAATGAGGAAACATCATAACAATTTTTTCGTCCGCACGAAAATACAGATTATAAAAAGCATCCAGATTCACCATCGTCGCATTATTCCGCTCATTTAAGATGGACACCCACCCGGTAGCGCCACAGTCCCGGCAGTTGATGACCGGCAGATACTGTTTCGCCTGCTGCTTATTCAAATCATGGGCAATTTCATATGTAATATCTTCAGGAGCAACTTTTGCCACCAACCGTCGCAATTCCCGCATCCATAGCTGAACCTGCACATTAAGAAATGGCCGCAGTTTCCCCTCCGTCCCCGTGTGGGCATGAGATATCAGGGCAAACAGGGAATTGATTAACCTGTCCGCATTCCCTGCATCACTCAGCTCCGGATAATGGCTGCCTAAATCCTCTGCAATTTTAGTCACCTGATAATATTTTCCACCAGTCAGGTGGATTACTGCCTGCATAAAACTGTGATGCATCAATAACTGCCCTAGCTCTATACGCCCTGCATCCGTCATCACATCCGGCAAGAGCTCAGGAAACCATGCACTTGCAGCGGCAGATAAATATGCACTTTCTTCATCTTCCTCAACCAGCTTGTCCAATTCTGCCAGATTCTCTGTTGTCGGCAGAGCAAATTCTGTTATTTCAGCGCCATCAAAAAACTCATCTGCACTTAACCGGTCTTCCGTAATAATAGCTTCCTTATCAAAATACTCACCGAAAATTTCCGAAGCGTACTCCAGAATATTGCCACTATTCTTTCCAGAACCCATAGTGGCTGATGTGCCAATGCAACACAGGTAACCATCATAAATTCCCAGGCGGCGTTTTAAACGGCGCAAAAGGCAAGCCAGATCTGTTCCCTGTGCACCATCAAAAGTATGCAGTTCATCCACCGCTATGTATTTCAAAGTTTCCGGCCCATTATCCTGCCACAACATAGCATCTTTCGGGCGAACTAAAAGATAATCCAACATCTTATAGTTCGTCATCAGAATATCTGGCGGATTATTCAACATCGTTTCATGATCCGTAATAACACCATGCTCCGACATCATTCTGGCAGGTGCTTTCTCCTGTCCGCCCACATACATGCCAACACTAATATTACCTCGCATCTCCTTACTCTCATAAATCAGTTCTGCAATCCGCTTTGACTGATCCGTAGCAAGGGCGTTCATAGGGTAGATAATCAGTGCCTTAATCCCTCGTTCACCCTTGTGCTGATAACAATATTCCAGAATCGGATACAGAAAGCACTCTGTTTTACCGGAACCGGTCCCAGTAGCAACCAATGTTGATCTGCCATCATCCCCAACTAAACGATCAAATGCTTTTTGTTGATGCACATAAGGAAGATATGCTGGATGAATTGCCTCAAAACAGGTCGGCATTGTTCCTGCCACACGAAATGGAAGGCGCACAGCAATATATGGCTCATGGTAAACCGAACCTTTCTGCTCCAACATTTTTTGAATCGACCCTCTGAATGGCTCGTTGGTCATGGGAAATGTGGTTTCTATATAATCCCCGATGCCCTGTTCCAGTTGTTTTGCAAGTATAGACGGCAACATACTCGTTTTCTCCTTTGCATCTCTTTAACCAAATCCGCTGGCAGCTAATTAAGCATTTTCCAATACCCTTTCGTTGCCGAACCAACACGCTCGATTACTTTCTTTTCTCTAAGATTTTTCATTCTTACAGATATGGTTTTTCTACTGACAGACAACTTTTCTGCCAACTCCGCATAGGTATATCCAGGATCCTCTTGCAACAGCTCAATCACCTTCAATTCCTGCTCAGTCACCCTCTCAGTCACCCTCTCAGTCACCCTCTCAGTCACCCCACCCGGTCTGCGGACAATCTGATCATCTGCCGCAGTGAATTTAACCATAATGTCTCCAGGGTTTATGGTAAATTCAGGCGGCGGACAGCCTTCTTTGGAACATGCATCACATATCTTTTCTATGCCTCTGCCCCAACTTTCAATAAATCCCGCCAAATAAAATACATATGCAATGTTTGGGTTAAATGGCTTTGATGCGTGTTTTTGCATAAGATTCTCTACGGTCCAGTTCTCCGGCAGACATCCACAATTAGCAATATACAATCTATCCTCATATATACTAATCTGAATAGGAACACCATAATTATACTGAGAATGGCACAAAGCATTCAAAAGAGCCTCACGAAGCGCCGCCTCCGGTACAAAATATTTCTCCTGTCTTTGCATTCCCACATAGGTGATTTTAGCTCTCATATATTTCAAATATATTATTTCAACAATTTTATCAACCAATTCTATTAAGGGACCTCGAATTTCATCCTGAAAAACAAGTTCTGAATCCGATTCAAAATATCCGATTTTAACAAAGGCACCCAACTGCCACTTTTCAGGGTCTTTTGCAAATAACATCATTGCCGCATTTGTTAAATATTCCCCTGATTTCAGATGTAACTTTTCCAATAATACCGCTTTCGATTCATTCAGCAAGTTGGGATCAATACGTCCCTTTTGGGATGCTAACATTTTAAATTTCTCTACTACTGTATCATCCACATCCGATATCTCAAATGCCGGCAAAGGCATACTATCCCATGTTGCACCACGCTTTCCATTCAGGAAATTTTCTAAAGCCGGACCAGTCAGCACCTGCTTCGTACTTCCACTACGATAGTGATAGACACCCTTATAGGTAATGCCAGTCGAATACGCAGGCACAATAATTTCAATATATTCTTTGCCATCTTTTGTCAGTAAATTAACATCCGCGACGATACCCAACGATTGTGTAATCTTATTCGGTATATCTTCCATTAGTCTTTTACTATCAACCACACCTACGACTTTTCCCGAATCATCACAGCCAATATATATTTTGCCGCCCTGCGCATTGGCAAAGCCACATACCCATTTCAGATATTCGTCTCGCCATGATTCTTTCCATTCAATATTCTGGCTCTCTGCCATAAAATATCCTCCATTTCAAACCATTTCTATACAGAAAGATAATATATTTCAATCTTCTTGGCCATTAAAATGCGCCGCGCATCCAAAAAAGTCTGATAATCACAAATATCCATACTATTGCACTGTGGAAACCAATGCATCATATTGTTCTTTATCGAAATCTTCCAGCCTTCTAAGAATTAATTTCGCTGCATCAATCGTTTCGGGTTCTTCAAACGGAGAGTCATGACTTTCAAGATCTCCTTGCGCATGCGACTGTTCGTCAGCTACTTTTCTAACAATTACCGACGGTATCTCATCCTCACCAAAGAATTTTTTTAAATGATCGTTAAATGTACCTTTATCCGGATAGCGATAATAGAGATATGTTTCCAAAAACTTTCGCGCATTGTTTCCAAAACTTTCAAACAAATAAAAATTATTATCTGTCATAATCTCTTGATTAGCACATTTATAAATGCATTCAAACCAATGATTAAACTCCGTTCCATGCTCTTTCAAATATTTCGGCATAGTCTTCAATACAGAAAAATCCCCATGTCTTTCTATCACGAGATTTGTTCTCGAATTTCCTTTTTCTTGTTTATTATGGTTGTTTATGCTTAAAATTCTCAGATACTTGAGAAACTGTAAATTATGAGTTGTTATAAATAGCTGCTCATACATATCTTTTTCCAATATTTCATTTATAATAAGGCTATATATAAAATATATGTGATTACTATCTAAACTCGATACGGGATCGTCGATCCAAATTATCGGTCTTGTCCCAGATGTTTCAACATCACTCAGTTTTGCCACAAAATAACAAAATGCTATCAAACTAGTTTCACCTTCACTAAGATGAAAAGCTTTCTCCCCATTTCTAATTACTTCAAAATGAATCTTTGGTTCCTCCTCATCATCAAAAGAAACTGCTCGAATTGACAAATTTTTATGATCAAAATACGTACTAAGATACTCATTCACCCGAACAGCGCCCTTCTCCTCATCATTAAGAAGGTGTTTCTTATTACTAATAGCCCTCTCAATTTCATCCACTTTTTCTTGAGTTTCTTTTAACGTTTTACTCCTAGTTTCAACCTCCGCGCCCAATTTTTCAATTCGTTTAATCTGCCCATCGAAATCAATTTCTTCAATAAACTTTTTTACCTCAAATAACCTCAGTTGATCCTGCGCTTTGTTTTTAGCTGCAATAATATCTCTACCATGTATATTTGATGCTACTCTTAGTTTATTATATCTCTCAAATATTTTACTGCAATCTATTCCCACTGTATCGTAAGAAAAAGTAAATTCTTGAATGATCTCATTTTGTCGCCTTTCGATAAATGATCTCAATTTTCTGAGTTCAGCAATGTAATGCGAGCAAAAAACTCTATATTCTTCCTCCAATGCTTTCAGATCCGAAATATATGCAATATAAAAGCAGTCTTCGTCCGGACAAAATCCAGATTTTATCATCAATTCTTCTTCCGACAGCCGTTCAAGAAATGCGTTCAAATCGGCAATTAGCTTCTCTGTCTCTTCATCAAAATGCTTATGCAATTTGTCCCATCGTGTTGTTGTAATTGGATTTCCACAGAAAGCACAAAATTTTCTTCCTTTATTAATTTCCTGCCCTTTTCTAACCCAATCCTCTAGAGCAGCATTTCTTAGAAATTCCTGTATTTTTTTCTGATGTGCCAATTTTTCGTCCACATAACTCCTTACAATCTTTTATCAGATCCTGAAGTCTTAAATTTGGTGCTTTAATTTCTCTTGCATCCGACTTTTTTTGCTCTGTTATTGATTCCTCATACATCGCCAATTCTGTTTCAGGAGGAACAACATACGAATCGGAACAAACATATTCAATATCTTTGTTCAAATCACGAATATTATAATTCTGTTGTCCAAATCTATTGAACTGATACTTAATTCCGGTTCCCCGCCCAGTAGCTTTAGCAGTTTTTTGTTTTTCAAGGGCAGTCTTTGCTGCTTGACTGCTTTCGTTAGCCTTTATCAAAGCATCTCTATCTATTAGCATTTGCTTATATAATCCCGTTGATTTTGTTCCATCATTAGCCCCAAGAATTTTCTTTAACTCAGTAATTTCAGCCTCTATTTTCGCATTATCTTCTCCTAATATAGCAAATGGTAAAATATCTGAATCCGGATTGACTGCAAACTGCAAATTGTCTCGAACAAAGTCCTCGTTAAAGACTCTTGCGATCAATGGTTTTTGGGGATAATCAGCTTCTGTAAGTTCATTCCCATCATCAAGGACTAGTCGAAATGTGGGATGTTTATATTTATCCGACAAAACCCCCGTCTCATAAGCTCTAATTATTCTAGAAAGAGTTGTCTTGCCAGAATAATTTCGACCATAAAGTATATTTACCTGCTTAAACACAATAGACCGACCGTTCTGATCCAAAACAATATCATCCCACTGGAACGATTTGAATACAGCCATATTTGAAATTTCTTTAAATTTTAAAATCATGGCAACCACTCCTTTGCCTTAAAAACTTGACTGAATTGGCACTACAAGCCGACTAGGCGGTTCCTCCCATAAAGCTGCAGGTGCTTTGAGTGAATGAATATCATCCAGATATTCAACCTCATTCAGTTTCGCTATTTCTCTCTTGCTCAAATAATCCATGCTAGCAATTTTCTCATAAGAATACTTCTCTTTTGGCATTACAAATGACAAAAGTACCGTAGGCATTTTCTGCCAGTCACTATATACACAGGATCCGTTGAACACAACCTCCGCTATGGTATTTTTACTATCGGAACTAAACAAAATGCTAACTGTTCGTACAGATAAATCAAAAAGAATTCTCTCATACATTTCAAGATAGTCTGTCCGGTTCATATCTTTTGGTGTGATTTCATTATCCTTATTGACTTTCCATTCTTTAACTTTAGATATCTGGTTCATTGTCGGCAATTTATAATCTATAATTAACCGCTTACCTCCAGACAGGTATGAAATATTAAAATCAATAGGATATTGATCCTCATCAAGCCAATATGAATCCTGTTGCAATGAAAAGGTGAAATACTCCTCCACTACCTGCGACTCATGGGCCAACAGAGCCTCAAGCTTTTCATTTAACTTCACACGCAGTCTAGAATTTTTTCTTTCACAACGTTCCTTTTGTAATATATTTGCCTGATCAACTTCATTTTGTAAAAATTTACGAGACTGCTCCTTCTTTACTGCAATCGCATTCTTCTTATCCGCCGACATGAAAGCACCTAACTGCTCTAGTAAACCTATTTCAGCATGCTCCCTGATTTGATTCCATGATGGATCTTTTATTGGTTTATATATAGCTTTTTGACTTTCATAAATACTATCTAACCACGAATCAACATCAGTTATCGTAAACTCATATCTAAGGCTCCTATAAGAATCTATCCGCTGCCTCTCCCAATCCGTTTTTTCAGCTGCTTCCAATTCAGCTTGTTGTTTTATGTCGGGATCAATGACACTGCCCATTATACTTCATCTCCTCGTATTTCTTCTCAAAAAATCTCCACGCCATCTCATAATCCTCTTCCCGGTCGCAACGGTCAAAGGGAGCTACATACTCGATCGTACGCTCCACCGGACCGCCGGGCTGCGTGTCATCAGTAATAGTACGATAGAACTTCTGACCGGCGGGGGCACCCTTGATGCCGTTCTCAAACTCCGGGCGTGAAAAACCTACGCCAGTGAGGGAACGGTTGTTGGTGAAGACGATGCGCCCGTTAGCATCGTACCACGTATCTGCCTCGTAGCTTTGCAGGACAGGAAACTGGATTCGGTAGATGGTTTTCAGTTGTTCCAGAGTCATACCCAGTGCCATAGCGGTGAGTACATCAATCTCCACCAGAGCCTGACGGCGCTCGTAGTCGGTGCGGAGAGGCGTGTCCCAGATCCATTGGTCAGTGAGAGATGTAAAACGGGGCGGAGCAAGGCGGGGGTCAGATTTAGACCAAGAGTCCAACAAATTTTCCTCTTTCCAACACGCTTCCCATAATTCAGCATATTTACTGGTCAAACAATTTAGTAAAAGCACACGCACCTTAATCGAATTGTTTAACACCGAATCTAAAATTGGCAATTTATAGGCAGTGTTATCAAGAAAGTTTGTTTTACCTAAACATTTAATAAAAAAATCATATGGCAATGACGCAAAGCATCCAGATAATAATACAAGCATATTTACATCTGAAAAGCATAATCCGTATATACCATTAATATGACCTGTCTTTCTCGGTGCAATTGCAGAAACTAATGTACGTTCCTGTTTCAAATTAAGCATTTTTCTTGATAATAATTTGTATTCCGTATTATATTTTGTTCCCCATGGTGTTATTGGAATAGAATCCAAATACTCCTCTTCAGTACACGATATACCGTATTTAGAGCGTGCAAGATACGCATCTGACAGATAAATCAAATCAATTCTGTCATTATCCCCTTTACTGCTACAATTTTCTCGAAGCGTTTGACTATAAGGATTAGCAACTCCAATATGAGGTCCGGAATAAATTAAATCCTCCAATCTATCCACAAAATGAACATTAGGAATTATCAATCCTTCTTCTTGTGCTCCAGTCTCATCAAACATCTGGGTTGAAAAAACTTACTGTTTAACGATTGTAGATTGGAATGTCTTGAAAACGCATCTAAAACCCCCAAAAGTTGCTTTGCATGCACAACTGGAAGTCTAGCACTCCTATAATCATCAGAATCATCAAATATTTGCGCAAATATTTTCAGTTCCTGTTTTGATATTTCAATTATCCTATCGCTGTTTCCTAACGTGTTCCATTCGCCATTCTCATTTTTAATTCCAGGAACAATTCCATCACTAATATTTTCATAACATTGATCTATCGTTTCAGGCTCAAAAAGGTTTGATATAACTTCAAAAGATTTTGATACCATGTTGGAATAGATATTAAGGCCAAAAACCTCTGGATGTCCTATTTCTTGAAACAGCAATTTCTCATTGATGAAATGAAAATGTTTTCTTAAACGCTCGTATAACTCACTTCTAAGCAGACACCCCTTTGCATCATCGAATACGCCATCAGGATGTATAAACGCAAACACACCGTTAGTATTAGTCATTTTCCATCCCTGGGGTAAAAAACATTTATAATAGTTTGGTTGAACACCACTTAACTCTGAATAATTACTGATCGAACTCAAATAATTAAGCATTCCAGCTTCCTTAACATATTCAGATATATATAATTCAAACACATTAGAATCTGCAAGCATATTTTCTCGAATATGATTCTTTTTATCAGCCGGAAAATTATGAATCGTAAATAAAGGATTAAAGTCTGATAATACGGATTGTTCATTCCATTTTACCTTAACCCACGGCGGATTTCCAATAATCAGATCAAATCCGCCTCGCTCCGCGAATAAATCAGCAAACTCCAACTCCCAATGCATAAAATGGTTCTGTCCTGCAATCTCACGCACCAGCATAAGTCTTGGAGATTGCCGGCAAAGAGAATCCAGATCCACTTCACCCACGCAAGTATTCGTGATAGCTGCATATTTCTCTGCAATTGTGTCCTTTTCACTGCGTTCAAACAATGACAACTGCCCTGATGCGGCATCCTTTGATGCCCGCATAGCGTGTGTTGTTCCCTCTAATATCACGGAAAGATCAAATAGAAACTCACTGCGGCTGGGCAGCAGTTCCGCCTTTTCGATCGGCCAGAACCACAACGCACACCAATAATCCATGGCAAATTTCAGCCGGGCATAGGGACCTGCATTCTGCATGTGTTCACTTTTATACAACTTAGAATAAATCTCATCTTTTTTGACGAATCGTAGTCCGGGAATCTTCAACCGTATCTTCATGCCCAAACACGGACAAATGATCCTGAGTTTCCCTTTCTATCGTCTGGCGCAGTTTGATCTGGTTCTCCCAGAGTTCATCCACAATTGACGAAAGATATAACAATGTCCGAACCTCGTCATCAGTATAAGGTTCGTTAAATTTCCTGTTCCATTTTTTCAGATCTTTGATTGCATCCGGCTCCAGCTTTTTAATAACTTTATCAGCATAGTTAGCCATGCCCGGATCACCAAGAAGGAAATGATAGACTTGCCGTCTGGTAATATCATTTTTCTGTTCCACACGAGACTTCCCCACCGGAATACGCTCCGGCTCATTTTCATACCAGTGCATTCCTTTTGAAGTCGTTTGAATCTGATAGACACGATACACCTGCCGTCGTGCGCCAATCAGCGAGTTGCCATTGACCAACTGGGTACCAAACCAGGGTACATACCCACCCTCATAGATGGTATTCAGTCAAAGAGACACCTCCGCAAGTTCGACTGCCACAGGATTCAGGTCAATTCCATAGACATTCCGATCCGCAATATACATCTTCACCTTTTGCAGTTCCTGGAATCTGGTTTCATAACCGATCACCTGACCGGTCTCCTGCTCCTTTTTGGAAAGATATGCCTCGGAAAGTTGATTGATGGCCTCGTTAAGGAAGGCAGCACTACCCATGGCAGGCTCGCAGACGGTAAGTTCCAAAATCTCGTCAGCGGTCTTACCTTCCAACAGTTCCTTCAAAGCATACTTCACAAGACACTTAGTCAACACCTCCGGTGTGTAATAAGAAGCAGATTTTTCTCGCTCTCGACCGGTCAAACGATAAATAAATGTTCCTTTCGGGTACATTCGAAGCTGCCCTTTTTTATAATTTCCATCCGAATCATCCTTCTCATAACGTACCCGCTCATCTTCGGAATACTGTTCCAATTCTGCCTCAGTAACAAAATAACCTACATCCAGCTCATTAAAGTTATCCCCGGCTCTTTTTACTTCGTACAAATCATGTTCTGCAATAAACCCCCGATAAGAAAGCAATGCCTCATACACTGCTCCCATCTGGTTAATACCCAAATTTGCATAGGAAATACGCCCCCGGCGGTCTTTTTTCCTACCGGTGGCTCTGGTTGCACTCATCAAATCAATAATTTTCAACATACAACTGTTGCGTAACCGGGAAGCAGTGATCATCTTCGTGTATTCCGGATCGAAAATATGCGCTTTCAGAGGTGCGATCAGGAAAATATCATGCAGACTGTCCATACTGGCAACCTTTTTCAGTTCCTCTTCTGTTTTCGGATAACCGTCGTAAATCAAATCATAGAGTTTGGAAAGGGTATCGTGGAGATAATAGCCATCCCCCACTTCCTGCACATCATCCCGTACATTATCTGCAATTTCACGCAAGCTCTCCAACGAGTACCCGGAAGCATAACTCTGTGCTTTCATCGGAGCATATCCCAGCTCCGGCCTTGATTCAATAAACAGGACAAACAGCATCCGATACATATATCGCAAACATTCTAACGTAAGCTGACCGGCATCCACCGGATCCGCCTCTAAATCACGCCCACACCGATGTGACATATCGTACAGGACTTCATTGCCCAATAATTCAATACTCTCCCGAAGGGCATATTTTAAATCCTGTGATACGCCGGATGCATTCTTATGGCTTTGTTCATCCAATTCGTCCAAAAGTATTTTCCCATCATCCGGGCAAAGAGAATCCTTATGCAGAAGAACGGACATAGCCTGCAAAGTAGAATTTTCCAATCGAGAGAAAATCTCCTCCAGTTCAAACTGTAAATAACGCTTTTCGTTCCACTTATTTCGGTCTATCAGTGCAATCTGATTCATACCGACAAATAACACAAAACGTGGAGGTTCTTCTGTTCCAAACAGGATTTTCGTAACCAACTCCTCGTTCGGAACTTCTGCCAAAACACCTTTACGTACTGTCCCAATAGCATCCTCATCCACCTGAATAGAATCAAATCCGTAACTTTCTAAAATACCGGCATCTGTTTCATTGGAAGCAGAAAGAATAACCCACAACAAAGGAGCTCCGTTCGCCTTTGTCATCTCCAGATATACCGAAACAGATAAACTATCATCAATCGGAATAGTCTGCGGTGCCGCCGCCGGATATCCCAGCGAAGAAAGCCATGTATCCGCCATATTACGAATAGCGTCCAACATTTGCAGACTCAAAGAAGCATGAGCAAAGCGATCGTGAATGACATAATACTGCCGGGCATTTTGCCGCAACAATGACCATGGCGTGTGAATATCTTCCGATTCCCTTGACTCCATCGTCCACTTTTTTATCTGATCGCTTGTATTTTCTTCAAAAACCGTAGCAAAATAGTGTTTTGTATAATATTCATTTTGATTTGTAATGCCCGTCAAATCTATACTCATCGTGCTTCCCCCATCAGCACAGCAACGATCCTGATATAAGGATTGTTCTGTATCGTTAAGGTATCCTGTACCCAGTTTACAAACGCATCAAATAGTTCATCTACGCTACGCTGTTTTTCCTGCAACTTTCGTTCCTGCTCAAATAATGTCAATTGATAGTATTCATGGTGTCGATCTTGTAGTTCTGCCAGTTTATCCACTTCCTCATCGAGAAGAGGCGTCATTTCCGCCTGATATTTTTGATAATGGATATCCAAATATGCTTTCGCCTGAGTTACTACATCCTCCAGAGGCAAAGCGGCTCTTGCAAGATCTGCTTCACCGATACAATTTGTATTCGGAATTTTAGGGTTTCTTAAGTCCGCCCGCTGAACAACCTCTTCCATAGACATCACTCTTTTGAAACCTTCATCCTGATACTGCAAACCAAACCATTCATCAATCAATGGCGTAGATTTTAGATTTGGCATACTGCCGGTGACAATATAAATTATTTCATCTTCGGCAAGTCTTCCGGGAAGCCCCATAACAGGTGCCTCATTCCTTTTAAAGAATAACTCGGCTTTGTCATCCACCCATGAAAGAATCGGATGGAGCTTCCAAAGATACTGCACCGCAGGCCAGGCAGCTTCGTCCATATTTTTTTGCATGCTATTGCGCATTTGTTCCATACCAAAAGCTTTATCATCAGAGATACGCAGAGTCTCACCCTGAGGCATAGCCTCCTCGGGAACAAGAGCTGTCAATCGCCGCCTCATATCCGGTGTAAGGCGGATGTCCAGCCCAGAAACTGTAGCAAGTCGTTCTACCGGACGCTCCTGATCTTGATTCAAGTAGGTAATTGCCTGATAAAGATACTCTTTATCAGAATATAGGGTTTCATCTGTAACAACTTCAGATGTACGCTTTCCGGCATCCTCCGGCTGGCTGGCAGCAGCCATCAGAGCCTCGAACGGATCAAATTCTTCTTCACCAGAATCAAGAACTTCTGCAAAGGTATCTTCATCTGCACCGTTTTCAATTGCATCTACAACTACCAGCTCTTCACCCTCAATGGTAAACTTTCCGAGAAGCAGCGAGGGATCGCCAATATTTTTTAATGCCTGTTCTTCTTTTGTGACCAGGATTGTAAGAATGCGCATGTCCCCCTTGATTTTAGGGTTATCACTTTCAATCAACATGTAGCGGATATCCGGACGCCTCTGTTGACCATAGCGGTCAATACGTCCATTTCTCTGCTGAAAGACCATCAAAGACCACGGTATATCAAAATGAATCAGACGATGACATAGATAATGCAGATTGAGACCTTCCGACGCCACATCGGAGGCCACCAAAATCCGTATAGATGATTCTGTACGCCCAAAATCTTCAACAATTTCCTGTATCTGAGTATCACTCATACCACCGGAGAGTTCCCGAACCATATCGGCATCCATATGTAAATCCCGACGTAAGTGAGCTGCCACATACTTCATGGTTTCAATTCGCTCTGTAAATATAACAACCCGGTCTCCGGTATCATCCGGATTCCATCCGTAGTCCTTGCTGCGAAGCAAACTCAATAATTTCTGATAACGGGTAAAATCCTCCGGTGTAATTCTTTGTAAAGCATTCTTCAATTCCTCCAACACACGAATATCTTTAATTTCATCTGTCGAATATTTTTTATAAAGCTTTTTCAACCTTGCATCAATGCTCTTGATACATGCTGCAGGACTGGAAAACAAAGACTTCTCCAAACTGGTCTTAAACAACTGACCTACACCACGGCTCTTTCCAAGATCCATTTCCAGCCGCATTTGCGCAAATATATCAAACGCATACTCCTCCTGTGCAGAAACATGGCATTGCTCCAGAGTAATTTTCCTTTCAAGAAATGAGCCTTCAACCTGATCTCTAACATCATTCTTAAAACGCCGAATGCATAAACCTTTGATATCATCCGGCGTATAATTTTCCGGATCAGCTATGGCCGTCGGATCCAGCATATTCATCAAAGACGCAAAGCTTTTTGCTCTTCCGTCGTGCGGTGTAGCTGAAAGCATAATCATTGTATCACTACGGTCGGCAAGCAGTTTTGCCAGCCGGGAACGTTGTGCCTGATGGTCACCTCGTTCTGCCACATTTTGTGCTTCATCAATCACGATAATGTCCCAATACGCATTTTCAAGATGGGTACGATATTCTACATCCCGCTTTAACGTATCAATAGAAACGATAGTCTTATCATAATAAAAGAAGGGATTATAATTCGCAGGAAGTTTTGCCCGAATATCCTGAATTTTCTTTGAATCCAAACGTACAAGCGGAATAGTAAAACGATTCCACATTTCTTTTTGGAACTGTGTCATCATACTTTTAACTGTCACAACAAGAATCCGTTTCCCCTTGCCACGGGCAATTAATTCAGACATGAGAATGCCGGCCTCCAGCGTTTTACCGAGACCTACCGTATCGGCAATCAGTATTCTCTGCCGGGGACGCTGCAATGATAACCTCGCAGGATCAAGCTGATATGGCATTAAATCCATTGCTGCCTGATGACCAATATGCAGGTTAGTATCTGTCGGGATCTGACCTCGCCATTGGCTCTCTAAATACAGCAAAGATTTTTTATAAAACGGAGAAGAATCCGAAACAAGCTTTATCTTTGCAGGGTCTACAATCTTAATGTACTCCAAATCCGATAAGAAAATCGCATCCTTGTCTTTCACCAATGGAGAAATGCCTACACAATGTAAAGCTTTGTTCTCCAAATTGTTAGTTTCTATTTTTTTTACCATCCATTCCTCATCACGGATGATAACTCTCATGCCCGGAGCAAAATCTACCATGGCGTATTCTCCTATGTATTCACATCATTTTTTAATTAATATTTATTTTATCATAGATAACACTAAATAGGGAAACTATTTTACATTCCCCACACATCCAGAACCAAATCTGCCCTCCCAACATTATTAATCCAATCCCCAGCAATGTCGCCATCATGATAATCACGAAAATCCTATATATCAGCATATCCCTTTACCACTCATCCTCTAATTCATCCAGTGCATCATCAACCCCGTCTGCATAATCAGAATCGCTATAGTATCGATCCCAGTCGTAATCTTCATTATCGTACACATCATCGTACCCTTCATCGTATGAATCCCAACTGCTGGATTTCGACTCAGCCCCCGTACTTCCGGAAGAGCTTTTACTGGTTGTTGATGTACTGTTACTGCTACTATAAGATGATGTACTGCTCTTGCTGCTTGAGGAACTGTTGCTTGAGGAACTACTGCCGGAAGAACTCGACGATGAACCGGAGGAACTATAATTGCCCAGTTTATGCAGATAACAATAACTGCTGCCGGGTGCCCTCGAATTATTGCATCCGCTCTTAATGCATTTTGGTTCCATACCACATCCAGACCCACCGATCAGCAAAACCAGACCTAAAATTACAACAACTGCCAATCCTTTACCAAAATGATTTTTCTTCATAACATAATCTCCCTCATTCTGCAGTTTTTCTCAATTCCCACCAATCTGTGTTGGTTGTCCCATAACAATCATGCTTAGTCATGTTTCCGATTCCTCAGAAATCCACCAGATAAATCCCCACCGCAATCCTCTTAAAACTTCCTTTCTGATCTATCCCGCTTATCTTCGCCTTCAGCAGTTTCCCCGCATCCATCAGCCTCGCGAACACCACATTATCCTTTTCCGGGACATAGCCCAGTTTCCGCCCGTCCTCCGTAAGAACCTGTATTGCATTGCTGTCAAATTTATTATCCTCCCGCCGGAGAATCAGGCTGTCTCCCACCCGGATTGTTTCCAGAACGCTCTTATCCTGTAAATGCGTCGTCCCTGCCACATAGGAATCAAACAGGTGGATTTCCTTCACCAACGGCTTGATGATCGTCCCCAAATCGGTATCTTCCACCAGGGAAACCACGCCCTCTTTTTTCACATCTAATTCAAATGCCATGTCATGCTCACCCCGCTCGTCATCAGTTCTTCCATGATCGCATCCAGCGTTTTCTCATAGTCTTTGTACTCTTTATATTCCGCGTCCAATTCCTGCTTCCGTTTTTCCACTGCTACAGTATCTTCTAAAAGGAACTTATACTGATAGGGATTTCTCTCCTTCATGTGAAGGATCTCTTCCCGGATTTCCGCGATCTTTTTATCGATATCAGGAATCTCGATCTCCATATCCCCCATGCCAATTTTCTCCAGTGCACGGCGGACCAGGATCTCCGCATCCTCCAGATCCTTCAGGCTGTTGGCTGTATATGCCGCAGAAACCATCTGCCACAGCCGCCTCAGTTCCGGTATTTTCTCCGTCTGGGGATTGATGTCCGGGTGCAGCACCTTAGCCAGCTTATGATACAGCTTTTTGATCCGCTCCAGCGTGCTGCGGCTGATTGTCTGCGCGCTGTTCGCCATATCATTTTCATCTACCATCTCCCGCAGCCTTTTATTATATTCCTTCATCTCCGCATCGATATATTTCTGCAGTGCTGACTGGTCAACCGTCTCGCCCCGGTTTTTTGCAGCCTGACAGAAAGCAATCGTCTTTTTCTTTTTTATGCAGGAGATCTTCTTTTCAAAAACCTGCAGGATCCGCTCCCCAAATACCCTGGTATACTCCTGCTTCCAGAGAAAACATTCTTTCCTTAAGGCGTCCCTTTCCAGGAGCAGTTCCTCATATTCCCCATATCCTTCATTTTTTATCTTTATGATATCCATTCCATCGCTCATTCAGACCACCTCGAATCCTTCCAGCAGGTCATAGACTGCCGTTAACCTTTCACCATCTACACAGGCTTTCCGAAAAAATCATCCCGGTCACGGTACCATCTGTCATTGAAATGTACAGCGCAGATTCCGTCCTCAGGGACTGCTTCCAGTATCTGTTCCTCACCAAAATAAGAAAACCGAACCTTCACCGGGTTTTTAAGAAGGAAATACAAATCATAAAAATCAAAATCCTTCCGGTCGAACGGGATTAGCTGGTAAAGGTCATCAATCAGCCACTTCATAATGTTCAGATTTCCGAAGAACGGATCATAGCTTAAACGCTGTGCAAGGAAATCCTTTGCCGCCTCATATAACTTTACCGCTTCTTTCGTATTCCCCTGCTCTGCCCGGATCCGTGCAAGCCTGGTATACACCTCCGGCAGGGGATCCCACAGGTTCCGCGCATTTTTTATTCTGGGATATAAACCCTCGATGATGGAGACATATTTTCCATAATCTTTCTCCACGAAATATCCATTCTTGTACATATCCGCGACTTTATAGGTGCAGGTAAGGTTCCCCCTCTCCATAGAACGGGAATAATGGTAGAAAGCCTTCTCATAATCCCGTTCGCCGCATCTCCCGTAATACCAGATATATCCCAGCCCCTCATCAGCTGCATCCAATCCAAAGGAGGCTGCCATCTCATAATATTTCAGCGCCAGGTCAAACCGTTTCTGTTCGTAATAATACCCGCCCAGCTGCATCATATCTTCCGGCCGGTTCTCCTCAGCAATCAGGAATTCCAATGCTTCGATAAAGAAAAACTCTTCATCCTCCGAATGATTGGATTTGGAGTTGAATTCATCAATACACTGCCGCGCCTCTATCACAGTTAAACCATCTGTGTTGCTCTTCTTTGCTGCCACCTGCTTTTCCTCCTTCCTGCCATTGCCTCTGCCAACCATATCATAACATATACCCTTACAAGCCGCCACACATCCAGAACCAGATCAGTGCTCCCAGCATTATTAATCCGACCCCCGGCAGCGCCGCCATAAATACAATCATGAAAAAGATATAAATCAGCGCGCCGCACCCGGATCCGCCGCTCTTTTTCTGTCTATGCCCGGTATAATTATCACCGCCGGATAATTTATAATCCATATAACTATCTGCTGCATCATATTTTCTGTTTCTGTTCCAGTCGTTCATCTTCCTGCCTCCTGCTGCCCTACATCTTCTTTGCATGCTTCATAATACTCACACGTCATGCAGCACCCTCTGCACTGCCTGTCTCCGTTAAAAATCTTCCGGATCCAATACCAAAACCGCATCTCTTTGCCCTCCAAAATCTTCTTATCCTGATTCCATTCTACTAAAATTTTATGTCCAATAAAACTCCCTCGCAAAAGAACATACGTTCACCACCATTTACAAAATTTTCTATGCGGCGCTAACCTCTGCATGGTACAATAAATAGAACAGATCATCGGTGAAAGGATGAATATGGAATGGGTTTAAATGAAGCATGGGCGATATTTCATGATTATTATGGTAAAAAGCAACTGACGGAACTGGATATGGATGCCTTTATCGAGGCCTCAGAGTTTTTGATTTTTCATGAAGATTTAGAGGATGCGAATCGTCAGGCAGTTTTATATAACCTGGCATCCTTTTACTACGACTGTGAAATCTATCAGCTTGCTGAAAAATACTTCCTCATGTTAGCAGAGGAATATGATTACGACGGATTAACGTCAGGTATGGCATATACCAAGCTTGCAAAATTGTATTATTACGGGCACGCAGGTGCGCCGGATTACAGTAAAGCAAATGAATATATTCACAGGGCATTAGATCATGACCCGGACTCCCTGCAGGCAAAAGTTTTAGCACTGGCAATCGCAAAATACGATTACGGCAGCCTCACAGAAGATGAATATTTTGATGCCGTTTTTGATTTGGGAAATGAAGTTCTCGATAGAAACGTCCCCGGAGTCTGGTCCATCCCGGTTCCCGAAATTGAACTGCTTATTTGTGAGATTTCTCTTACGAACAATATGGTTGACGATGTTCACGACTTGTTAAAAGATGCAAAGAGATATCTCTATCAGCGGCTGCTTTCTTCAAAGGATCCGGATGATTTGACGCTCATGAAAAAGATCATAGACCTGGATCCCATCGAAACCCCGTTTACAGAACTTACCGTTTATGATTTGTTATGGATGCTCGAGGACGGAGATGTTGAATTCTGCTATAACCAAAAACGATATCTGCTAACAGCATCTGAGCGAGCACTGGGGAAAGAACCGACAATTTATTTTGAAAACAAATATTACAGGTCACCCGAAGAATTCCTGAGAAAAGCAGAGATAGATGGACAGAAGCTAAATACGATTGCAGACCATATTGATGGCACCAACTGGTCAGAGAAGCCGGAATAAAGCCGGTATTACCAAATTTCAAAAAATGGATTTTATAACAGCACAATACCCCAGCGAGATTCTCGCTGGGGTCAATATGTACTATTATTCCTCGTCATGCTTTATCATTGTTTTCTTCTTCATCACCCATTGCTTTTTTCAAAGACGTCAAAATGAAAATGATACCAAATATAAAACAAAGCACAGACCAGATTGCCAGATCAGAATAGGTTCCGTAATTTGATATTCCCATCAGGCCGCCAAACAGATAAAATACAGCCGCCACAATACCACCTGCCCTGCTTTTTCTGGTGCAGATCCCCACAATACCGGCAATCAACATGCAAAATGCAAGCAATAACCCAGCTGTTCCGCTCACCTCATCACTTTCAGAAAGAATATTTACCGTCCCAACAGCACATGATTGAAAAGCGATCAACACAAACAATACGATACTTATAATCCCGATAATCAGCTTCGTCTGCTTCATCTTCTAAATTCCCCCTACAGATTACGGATTAAGCGTAACCACTTCATTTACATAATCATCCGCTTCCCAGTCATCCTCGTCATATGCCCGAAGTTCGAATTCAATCTCCTCTACAGTGGTTATCCCGTTTTCTTCCAGATCGCTGTCGTCCCAGTACATAGAACTGAATGCAGATTTTCCTGCAGGCACAGATTCCGCATAGAACGGATCAGCCATATATCCGTTCACGGATGCTTCATCAACACCAAACATTACTGTAGAATCCGTTTTATTCACCAGATACATGTTTACGGTATAGCCCCACAAGTCATCCTCCTCATATCCAGTTACAATCACAGTCACATAATCGTTATCCACAAGTATATTGTCTGTTTCCTGTGATTCTCTTACATAGGTAGTAGCATTTTCTTCCCCATACGGATATACATGGACGGTCTCATATGCCACGTCCTCTGCCTCCCAGTCGTCACTGTCATACACACGGAATGTCAATTCAATATCTGTAAAGTCATCGATTCCATTTTCTTCCAGGCCGCTGTCTGAAAAACTGATTTCCTCATTCGACTTTTTCTCCGCTGCAACCTCAGATGCGAAGAACGGGTCGCTGCTGACGCCGTTTACGGAAGCGTTTTCAACAGCAAACATGTATGTCTTATCTGATGATTTATTCTCGAACTCTGCTTTGAGTGTGTATCCCCACAGATCATCCGGGTCAATTTCCGTAATCTTTATAGAACATTCCTCATTGTCAACAACTGTCAGCCCTTCAAAAGTAATCTCCGATGCTGTTTCCCCGGAATCCCCTTCTTCTGCAGCTTCAGAAGACTCTGTATCCGATACGGTCTCCTCCTCTGCCGTTGACCCTGAATCTGAACTCTCCGAACTGCTCCCGCAAGCCGCAACCGAGATGCTTAATGTTGCCAGTGCCATAATTACTGCAATTTTCTTTCTCATAACCGTGTATCCTCTCTTTTTCATTTTAATTCCGGTAAAAGCACGATGCAGGCATTTTCTTACATCGTACTCTTCCCCATATTTATTTACATTGATTGTATAAAAATAAGGAACCCCTGCGGTGTGCTGCCGGCACAGTTTTTTTCTGAAAAGGCAAACTTATTGATTTTTCAAAACCAACCAATTATCATAACCACAGGAACATTCGAATCAGAAAAAGGTCATGAAAAATGAAAGATAAACGCACAACAGATCTTTTAAATGAATTGAATAACATGGATGACAGGCCGGAATCCTTCCAGGCATTTATAAAGCGGCACAATTCCGTTCAGGAATTCCATACGCTGGCAGACTATCTGAATTATTATATTTCACAGAAATCCGGGCTCCCCATTGCAGACGTAATCAAGCGCTCCAACACAGACAAAAATTATTCATTCCAAATCTTTAATGGCCGGAGAAAGCATCCGGACAAGTATAAACTGATCCCCTTGTGCATCGCCATGAATATGTCCGTCAAAGAAACAAACCGTGCGCTGTTTATGGCCGATCAGCCTACCCTTACGCCAAAAAAGGATTTGGACGCTGCCCTGATTATCTGCATGAACCATAATTACACCGACATGATTTCTGTCAATGAGTTTCTGACAATGAACGGTCTGACGCCGCTCTGAAGGGCGCAGAAAAAGAGCCTGCAAAGACCGGCAGACTCTTTCATTTAAATCATTTTTCTTTTTATAAATACTGCTCCTGCAGCCGTGCAATCTCCGTCTTAACTTCCTCCACAACAGATTCCGGACCGACAATCTGCGCACCGTTCCCCAACGCCATCACCCAGTGGATGAACTGGTTGCTCACTTCTACGCGGACATTAACGACAAAATGCTCCTCATCCTCTTTCCTGATCGGGATATCCTTCCCAAACCGGTCGATGATCGCACCGACCAGATAATTCGCACAGCGAAGCTTCACCACTTCCTCCCGGCCGCCGTACATGCCGAACATCTTTTTCGCATACACCGCCATATCAAATTCTTTGAATCGTTTCTTCCCCTGCCGCAGTTCATTCACAGTTTTGATGCGGAGCATTTTATCCACACGGAAATGCTTGATCTTTTCCTCCGCGCTGTCATAAGCGACGAGATAATAGTTCTCATCATCCCACGAGAGAGCCCATGGGCTGACCTGATAGTAAGCCCCTCCGTGGCGCAGCTCCATCTCCTTGTCCACGTTCCACTGGTAATACTGAAAACGGATCTGCCGGTTTTCCGCGATTGCCGAGTGGATCTCATCTACGTTGTAATAAATGCTCTCGTTCATCGTCTTAATGTGGGAGGCCACATACACCTGGCGCTGCAGCTGCTTCGCCTCGTATTTACTGGCAAGCCCCTCGATCTTTTTGATCAGCTCATTGGACTTCCTGGCAGTGATGAATTTTGCGGATTGGACGGAATCCACCAGAAGTTTCAGCTCTGCTAACTGGAACTGGCGATTTCCGATATAGTAACAGTAGGTACGGTTCTGCTGCACCCCGATCACATCCACACCGAATTTCCGCAAGCTCTCAATATCATTGTAAAAACTTTTCCGCTCCGCAGAGATATCATACTTCGCCAGTTCCTCTATGATTTCCGCCATGCTGATGGAATGGGTCTCATCCGTCTGCTCCAGCAGTATTCTCATCAGATACACGATTTTCAGTTTCTGGTTTGCACTCTTTGCCATGGTGGTATCCTCCCCGATCTTGATAAAATAAGGATACCATGGAGCTGACGGATTGGCTACTGCCATTTTAAAATGATGTCCAATAATTCGGACACAATCGCCGCCGGTAATCGCAAATGTCATTATGGCTCATAGATAAAATTCTTGCATCCGGCAATATACTTCCTGTAATCTACGCGCACCACCGGCCGTTCTCCTACCATTTCTCCATGATGGAAAGCGAGAGTGCCGACATAACCCGGATAATTGACAGTCCTGTTCCGATTGACCGACATGATACTGTCCGGTTTCCTTTCCGAAAGCGCTGTGCCGTCTCCGTAATGAAAGTATTCATTGTCTGCATCCTCGATAAACTTCTGCAGCGTCTTACGATCTCCGCAGTACACATAAACTTTGGCATCAAGACCTGCCAGTTTTGTCAGTGTCCTGTCTTCTTTTGAAATGTGGATCTTTTTCGATTTGCTCATAACATTGTGCTCCTTTTAAAATATTTTTCCATAAAGAAGCGCAAAGAAAACTCCCATCGTCTGACGGGAGCTGTGGATCCATATATATGCAGTCCCATCGAATCAAGCTTTAGCACCTTACCAACCGGCAGGTTGCTGTGCGGTCAACGGGCTTGTCCCTCGCGCACTCTCTATGGTTATTATCAGTGTAACACACGCAGATTTACACTGCAAGCTTTAAATTTATCATTCACTTACAACGTTCTGCCTGATGTACGGTAATCCACGTTCGCCTTTGCTGCCTGCGCGTGCTGTTCTTTCCGTGGAATATGATACACGCGCCCGCCCCGCCGGAAATTATAACCGGTCTGGTGGAAATGGAACGATACATCATATTCTACGCACTGGTTCATGGTATTTAAAACCCATCCGAAATCGCAGACTCTGGCGTCATCTCCGGATTCTCCGCCGCAGGAAACCAGCTCAATCTCAGAATGGTATTCCTTTAGCCAAGGGCGAATATTGATTGCCTCCAACATAGGCTCGTGAATGATTTCTTTGTGCCGGATTGGAAGTTCAAGAAATATGGGAAGCCGCCGGTTTGCCATCTGCTGGTTTTCGCAGGTGCAGCAGATATGCACATTTTCATAACCGTTTCCCCAGTCATCCGGCAGGCTGACATGGAAGCGCTCCGGCCGCTTGGTAATAAAATAGAACTCCAGATCCGGCCGTTCCTGCATCATCGCCCAGGCATCTATGCGCCATTCGTCCGCCGCCGGGTGGAAAAAATCAGACGTAAAGCAGGTATAGATGTAATCACCGTTCGGCTGCAGTTTATACTGCTTTTGGCGATTCTTTTTGATTGGCAGGTCAAAGGAAGCAGTCTTTTTGACAACGGAGGCGTCTTTTCCGAACTCAGCGTCACGCCGGTAGACATAACATTTGGAGCACCCGGTACTTACCTTCGTGCAGCCATGCCACGGATTCCACGTTGCCATTTAGGAACACCTCCTCCAAAGGAAATTTATTCTTCTATCTGAAAAATCGTTTCCACTGAAACATTCAGATAAGCGGCCAGACGCAGTGCCATCTCGATGGACGGGTTGCGGTGGCCAAGCTCTATGTTGCTGATGCTTTTCCGGCAGGAGCCGACGGCTGCTGCTAGGTCATCCTGGTTTAAATGTTGCTCGATACGTATTTCCCGAAGCCGGTTTTTAATAGCCATTATGGAACACCTCTAATTTGTTTGATAAATCTGGAAATTCATGTTGAATTTTTCACCAGAATGTTCTCCTGATATAACCAGTCTACCCTTTTTGGTGTCCGATAAAAAGGACTTGTTCTGCCTTACGCAACTACTCTTCCAAACACCAGGAAAGAATCCTGTTTTCTTATTGGAATCGGAGTGTATTCCTTGTTTAAGGAGATCAGGAAATTACCATCCCTTGTGCTCATCATCTTTTTACAGTACGCATTCCCGTTGAGGAAAAAAATACCGATCTCTCCATTTTCTACCTGCCGGGTTGACTGTACAAATACAATCTGGCCGTCAACAAACCGCGGCTCCATACTGTTCCCTTTGATCCGTATCCCGAACTCAGCGCTGGCAGGAACTTCTGCTCCGACTTCAATCATTATATAATCTTCGCCATCCAAAAATTCACCGCGGCCTGCAGAAGCGGGAAGGTCAAACAGTTTTATTTCCCGTATAAACGGAATCACTGTTGTTTCTTCTTTCCGGTACTTATCAGAGGATTCCAGCAGGCTGATATATTCTAAGGCACGTTCGCGCCCTTTTTCATTCAGCCCGGCAAGCGGATCCTTTTCCCTGCAGTATCCGATAAACTCATTATAAATATCTGTGATGTCCAGAATTTTGCATAGGGCAAGAAATTGTGTTGCGTTCGGCAAGCTGGTATCCTTTTCCCAAGAACTGATCGCAGTATTGCGAACCGCAACGCCATAATTTGTTAATGCCGCGGCAACCTCTATCTGGGACATCTTTTTTTCTTTTCTGTGTGCAGCAATGATCCTGCCGAATGATTCCATAATATCCTCCGTTTCCCGGTTTGTATCATACATTTTTATATTTTGTTTTCTTTATTTTCCCCGGAGATATGATGTTTCCGGGTGTGTATTGATCCTATATATGGAGTATATACAATTTTGATGGATAAGGCAAGTAAAAAATCCGATTTTAAACAAAATGGGAACTATGTTTCCCTTGATTTCTTGCAAAAACAGAATTATAATATGCCTACGCAAGAACGCGAACAAATGTTCGAAATTGTGTTTCGCGAAGGTAAGGAGGCGGTATCCAATTATGAGAACGATTTTACATTCTGATATGAACAGCTGTTATGCCAGCATTGAACATCTTTATCATCCGGAGCTTGCCGGGAAACCATTGGCGGTAGGCGGTGACCCAGAGGCCAGGCACGGGATTGTCCTTGCCAAAGATCAGATGGCAAAGAAAGCCGGAGTGAAGACAGGTATGGCGCTGTGGCAGGCCAGGCAGGTCTGCCCGGATATTATCTTTATCCCGCCGCATATGGACCGGTATTTGCGGTTCTCCCGATTGGCACATGAGATTTACGGGGAGTTCACAGACCTGCAGGAGTCGTTCGGTATCGATGAGGTGTGGATGGATGTTTCGGCTAGCACTTCCCTGAAAGGGGATGGACGAAAAATCGCGGAAGAGATCAGCAGGCGAATTAAGTCAGAGCTGGGCATCACGGTGAGCATCGGCATCTCCTGGAACAAGATTTTCGCAAAGTTCGGGAGTGACTATAAAAAGCCGGACGCCATCACTGAGATCACGCCGGACAATTATAAACAGATTGTCTGGACGAAGCCGACCGGCGACCTGCTCTATGTCGGACCGGCTACAAAGAGGAAGCTGGATTCCCATGGGATCCATACCATCGGTCAGCTGGCACAGGCCGGACCGGAATATCTTCACAGCTGTTTGGGGAAGATGGGATATATCCTCAGCGCATTTGCAAACGGCGAGGACCGCACGCCGGTGAGCCCGGAAAATACATCGGCTCCGATCAAGAGCATTGGGAACAGCACGACAACGCCCCGTGATCTGGTCGATGACACGGATGTGCAGATCATCATTATTCTCCTGGCGGAAAGCGTTTCGGCAAGGCTGCGGGAGAACCACTTCAAAGGTACGACGGTGGAAATTTCCGTCCGGGATAACGAATTGTATCACTTCACCCGACAGAAAAAACTGGCGATGCCGACAGACATCACAAATGAGATCGCGGTGGCAGCCATGCAGCTCTTCCGGGAGAATTACCGGTGGAACCGGCCGATCCGGAGTGTTGGCGTCCGGGCATCCGGACTGGTTTTTGAAGACTGCCCCGTACAGCTGAACCTGTTCGTCAGCCAGGAACAGCGCGACAAAATGCATAGAGCTGATCAGGCAGTCGATGAGATCCGCCGGAGGTTTGGTTTTTACGCTATCCAGCGCGGGATTATGTATACGGATCGGAAACTGTCTGCCTTAAATGCAAAGGAAGATAATACTGTCCACCCTCACGGATATATGGAGCAGGGAAACCGTACCGGTGTCTGCGTGTGATAAGCAGCTCTTCCGGTTAGAAAGGTTTCGAGAGTAAGTGACCGGGAAAGCGGGGGTTTTAACCGGACAAAGTTTCATCTGAAAATGGTAAATGCAGTGATAGCAGGAGAAAGGTTTTAATTATGGAAACAGCAAATAATTGTAAGGTATATGTAGATGTCGGCGTAGAATTTAATACCGATGGCTGGATGCGTCCGCGGTGGGTCCGGTGGACAGACGGACATGTTTATAAGATCGACCGTGTTGTGGACTGCGTCCGGGCGGCAAGCCGAAAAGCGGGCGGTGTCGGGTATCGCTATACGGTAGTGATCGGCGGACAGGAATCGCAGCTTTATTATGAAGAAAACTATAAATGGTTTGTGGAAGCAAAACAACCGTGCTGATGAGAGATAATTTTTAATATAGCGCATTTTCTGATTTCTTTTCCCTCGGTCGGGGGCTGCGCAGCACGGATACGATAATACATAACATGGGTATTATTACTGATTGCCCATTACACTGCGAATAGAGGAGAACAGATTCATGCCAAACGAAAATTTACAAGATGAACTGATTATTTCCACCTGTCCGAAATGCGGTACACGCCTGATGTCGGGAAGACTGATCGTCGGCGGCATGCTTCAATGCGCAAAATGCAAGCGTTATTGGCAGGTTGAGATGGACGCAGATCAAGTGACTGTAAGAAAGACTGCAAGCAACAGATAGCACCTTCAAAGGGATTGGATAAACATTCGGATTTAATGCCGTAGTTTAAATAAATTTACCAATTGCATCTCCCTCCAGCTGATGGAATATCCGTTTATTTTTCCTCAAATATCCCTTTATTACACGGAATATCCGTTTATTGACAAGTGTTCAATTTCGTCTGATAATTTTAAAATATTTATATAGAATATAAGCGGACGGAAGTGATTGAGATGAATGTCGAAAAAATGGATATTGGTAAGGTAGGCGAGCGTATTCAGCTGGCCAGAAATAATAAAAAGCTGACACAGGAACAGGTCAGTACTATGATCGGCTGCACATTCAAACACATTAGTGCCGTAGAAACCGGAAACACCAGACCTTCCATTGAACTTCTCATTGCACTCAGTAATGTGTTGGATGTGACTGTTGACCATCTGCTTATGGATGATTCCCGCATTAACCCATCATATGTTCTTGATGTGGAAATGAGAACCCGTGCAGAAGAAATGACAGCAACAACCAGAATGGCGTGCATCGCCATGATGGATCAGCTGTTGGTTGTACAGAACAGCTCCTCTGCAGATGATAATCAGGAATCATAAACATAGCATAGCACTTCCCCTGGTTCAGCTGCCATACACGGCAGCCGCATAGGATACTTATAATTGCAAGACTGCCAGTCTTAGACCATAGAACAGGCAGCCTTGCTTTTTTCATTTATGGGAGGTACATGATGAGCGTAAAAGATATTGGTACAATGGTTAAAACCCTGCAGGAAGCTGGTGTCGATGAAGAACTGATCCAACAGATTACATACGCTGTTGATTATGAAAAAACAGTATCTGCTCTGGAAGCAAGGCTGCGCGGAGGATATAAATTTGAGGAAATTATTGGCGAGGCTTTAGGAACGACACTGGATTTTTATGATGCCGATAACGTACTGGTCATCAACATCGACATGGATCTGATGATGGCAAAACCGGAGTTTGAAATCCACCGGGAAGGATTCACCCCTGTCTGTGGTACAAACCCAATGTATCTGAATGAGTATCCTGCGATTCTGGAGGCAGTCAGAGAAGTGACAGGAAGGTGTCAGATTGTCCCGTATACTGAAATTTTGCCCTTATTGAAATATGATGCAAAGACTTATAATCGTATACTGCATTTGGGAATCCATTCTGTTATGGCAGTCCCATACCACAAGCGGAATATCGGATTTGTTATTGCAATCAATCCCCGGAGATACAAATAATATTCATCTCTGCTGCAGGTATTATCTTACGTCACTGTAGCCGAAATAAACGAGATGAATCTGATGAATTTCGGGAAAAGCACGATATTTAACGATAGTGACCTTGCTGACAACGAAGTATATGTAAAACTATTAAACGGTTTTGAACTTCATACGAGGGAAGGTGTCGTGACTGAACGAGACATCAGGCGAAAACAGGGCGTTCTCTTTTTGACACTGCTGCTCTGGCAGAATGGAAAAGCAATTACAGATAATGCTCTTATGCATTTATTATGGGAAGATCCGGACGCATTGGAAGAGCCTGAGAGAGCATTGAAAAACCTGAGTTACAACGTAAAAAAGAGTATCATCCATCTCTTCCCGGCAAACGGGTTTCTGGAAATCAAAAAATCCGGATATTCCATTAGCCGCAGATATAGCATAAAAACAGATTTAGACTATTTCACCTATAAGATCAGGGACGCAGAGGGTACTATCAATCCCGAATCAAGGCTTGAGAAATACCTGAAAGAACTGGATGAGTTTTCCGGTATTGTTCTTCCGGAACACGACCACCGTGCCATAGGCCACATAGTTGAAACATATGAAAACCGCAGGAAGTCGGTACAGGATTCTTGTCTGGCGCTGATGTACGAATTAGGAAAATACAATCAGATGCGGGAATTTATCGGCACCATTTCTGCCGCCAGAAGCATCGACAGCCAGCTTGCTTATTGGAATATAAAATCTAATATCGCACTGAAGCGAATAGACCAGGCGAAAAAACAGTTAACGGAATATAATGAGATCCTAACAGAGCAACAGATAGATGAATTACAGCATTTAACAGGCGTGGTGTAATTTTGGTGTGATTCTGGTGGAAAAATGAGGTAAAAATGAGGCTGCCTGATGTACTGACAAAATTCGTCACGTAATTTATAATACTACCTGTTATATGGTGTATCGCGGAGTACATCAGCTACAAGATCCCATAATATTCTTTCAAGGGAGGTCAAATATGCAGGGAGAAGAATCATCAGGCAATCTGATCATCTCCACCTGCCCAAGATGCGGCACAAGGCTGATCTGTGGACAGGTCGTCATCGGCGGTCAACAGCAATGCCCCAAGTGCAAACGCTACTGGTTAGTGGAGATGAATCATGATACTGTAATAATCAGGAGATTCCAGCATCATGCTGCAATCATAGATCGGCTGTAGTGCCGATAGAAACTTACAATTTAATAGAATGAGACATACTGTAAATGCGTCGGATTAGGGGAACGCCTTCAGGGACGGAAGTCAGGAGTCAAAAGTTTGTTAGTAGGACTGGACCGGTCTGTGAGTGCCGGACGAGTCCGGCAGACGGAATTGCAATTCCATAGGAGAATTGCGCCATCTGCCGGGCTCTTTTTTTCTGCAGAAAATTCTGACAATCCGTAACAGTATGCCGTCCTTTTCCTCTTCGACTGGGAGAACAATTCCGCTCTGCCAGAAG
>Ga0192242_10178_pt1 | contig 30699 bp, 32 predicted proteins | sample Koala_Koa27_J3_FD_131235 | JGI IMG/M metagenome (GOLD analysis project Ga0192242, IMG submission 131235) | Enriched cells from koala feces incubated with labeled cellulose particles, San Francisco Zoo, California, United States - Koala_Koa2-7_J3 ...
CTTATGCGTTTATGCAATTCCTTTCCGGGGATGACGGTTGGACTGAGATTGAGGCGAACAGTACTTCCTCGGAACTCAGCTGCAGTGAAGATTTTGTTTTTTTGTATGAGCTTGGTGCCGGAGAGATGTCCGCAGTGTCGGAGAACAAACTGATTAAAAATCTCTATACGGAACTGGCCGTGAATGCTTATGAGATCTTCGATGCCGACTATACCTATGCGGATACAGGAAATGTCCGCAGCATCAATCAGAGCCCGAATGAAACTGTAACAGTGGAACATGCCCTGTATGAAGCTTTGGAATTGATACAGGAGTGCGGTGACCGCAGTATCTATCTCGGACCGGTTTATCAACTGTACGGCAGTCTGTTTTTTTTGTGAGGACGATTCGCAGACGGTGGATTATGACCCCTATCAGAACAGTGAGATTGCTGCGTATTATGCGGAGATTGCCGCGTACGCCGGCGATAAGGATTCTGTAGAAATCAAATTTTTAGGAGATGATCAGGTTTGCCTGTTTGTTTCAGAGGAATATCTTGCGTTCGCGGAAGAAAAACGGAATCACGGATTTTATTGATTTTTCCTGGATGAAGAATGCCTTTATCATTGATTATATAGCAGATACATTTCTTGAATACGGATATACCAACGGCTGTATCACCAGCTATGACGGATTTGTCCGTAATCTTGATGACAGGGGAACAGCGTATTCTTTTGCTGTTTACAGCCGCAGCGGCAATGAAATAAATCAACCGGCGATTCTGCATTATTCAGGAACGCGCAGTCTTGTTTATCTGAGAAATTATATGCTGTCGGAAAAGGATGCTTATCACTATTATGAAATGGAGGATGGTAAGATCCGGACCATCTATCTGGATCCGGCGGACGGTCTGTGCAAAAGCGCTGTCAATGATCTGATATCATATTCGAATGACCTGGGGTGTGCAGAGATACTGCTTTCTGTCTGTTCCATTTATATTGCGAATGAGTTGGACACAGCTAAACTTGACGCGCTGACAGAATACGGAATTTATTCTGTTTATATGCATGAGGGAGAGCTGATGTATAATGATTCAGAGCTGACAGAGGAGGCAGGAGAAGACGGAAGCGTTTATTTGTCAGAATAACTGACTTTCCCGGGCGCTGAGGTAAATAAGAATGTAAGAAAGGTCTTGACATCTGTCTGAATTGTGTTAAAGTGGTAGCTGATGATAGTTTAGGATGAAGAGTGGGTGTGAGCCCACTCTTCGTTATTGTATGCGCAGGAGTGAGAGAATGACAAAGAGAGAGAATTATGAGTCGCGCACGGAGGCTCTTTTGTTACCACTGATGGATGAGTTCGGTTTTGAACTGGTCGATGTAGAGTATGTAAAAGAAGGCGGTTCCTGGTATCTGCGTGCCTATATAGATAAAGAAGGAGGCATCACGGTCAATGACTGCGAGGCGGTTTCCCGCAGGATGAATGATCTTCTGGATGAAGAAGATTTCATTGACGAAGCCTATATTTTTGAAGTGAGTTCTCCGGGGCTCGGACGTCCGCTGAAAAAGGAAAAGGATTATGTCCGGAGTATGGGGAAGGAGCTTGAGATCCGTACCTATCGTGCAATTGACCGTAAAAAGGAATTTTTCGGAATCCTGAAGGCATATACGGAGGACACGGTAACCATTCTTTCCGGTGAGGAAGAGCTTACATTTGAAAAAAAGGATATTGCGCTTATCAGACTGGCATTTGACTTTTGAAACAATCATAAGGAGGAAGAAAAGAAATGGCAAAGACCAGCAAAAATAACAAACAGACGGACAGTAGTGAATTGTTGGCGGCACTGACCATTCTGGAAAAAGAAAAAAATATCAGCAAAGAAGTAATGCTGGAGGCGATTGAAAATTCTCTGATCACAGCCTGCAAAAACCATTTCGGAAAGGCGGATAATGTAAAAGTTGAGATTAATCCGGACACCTGCGATATCCGTGTATATGCGGAAAAAACAGTTGTTGAAGAAGTGGAGGATCCTGTTCTGGAGATCAGTCTGGCAGAGGCGAGGATGCGGGATGACAGATATGATGTCGGAGATATTGTCCGTGTGGAGATCGAATCGAAGGGATTCGGCCGGATTGCCACGCAAAATGCGAAGAATGTTATCCTGCAGAAGATCCGCGAGGAAGAACGCAAGATTATATATGATCAGTTCTACGGCAAATCCAGAGATGTTGTGACAGGTATCGTACAGCGTTACATCGGAAAAAATGTCAGCATCAATCTCGGGAAGGCTGATGCGCTTCTGAGTGAGAATGAGATGATCAAGGGCGAGACCTTTGAGCCCACACAGCGGGTAAAAGTATATATTCTGGATGTGAAGGCAACCAGCAAAGGACCGAAGATCCTGGTTTCCCGTACACATCCGGAGTTAGTGAAGCGTTTATTTGAGGAAGAGGTAACAGAGGTCCGGGATGGAATTGTTGAAATTAAAAGTATTTCCCGTGAGGCCGGCAGCAGAACAAAGATGACGGTCTGGTCAAAGGATCCGGATGTGGATCCGGTCGGCGCCTGTGTCGGAATCAACGGCTCACGTGTCAATGCCATTGTGGATATTTTAAATGGTGAGAAGATCGATATTATTAACTGGGATGAAAATGCGGCTCTTCTGATTCAGAACGCGCTCAGCCCCGCGAAGGTGATTTCCGTGATTGCGGACAGTGAGGAGAAGACTGCGAAAGTGATCGTTCCGGATTATCAGTTGTCTCTGGCCATCGGCAAAGAGGGACAGAATGTGCGGCTCGCTGCCCGCCTGACCGGTTTTAAAATTGACATCAAGAGTGAAACACAGGCCCGGGAAGCAGGTGATTTCATGGATTATGAGACCGAGTATGAGGATTACGACGAGTACGAGGAGGATTACACAGATTATGATGAAACATCCGGAGAAGCGGATGATTATATAGATGACGGTTATGCGGATGAAACATATTCTGATGAGGGTTATTCCGATGTAAATGATTCGGATAAAGTGTATTCAGACGGAGACTATTCGGATGAAGAATATGCGGATGATCCGGATGCGGTATATTCCGATGACAGATACGCGGATGAGTATGATCGGAATGAAGAATTCCCCGATGAATATGATGATGAGTACTATCGGAAACACGGGGAAGGAAACGAAGATGAGTAAGAAAATACCGGTGCGCATGTGTGTCGGCTGCCGGGAGATGAAAGAAAAAAAAGAGATGATTCGCGTTGTACGGCTGCAGGACGGAACATTTTGCGTCGATGAGACAGGGAAAAAAAACGGACGCGGCGCATATCTCTGTAAGAATTCAGATTGTCTGGAAAAAGCCGTCAAAAATCATGGTATGGAACGTTCATTTAAGATGAGTATACCGAAGGATACAGTTGCGTTATTAAAAAAGGAGATGAGTGCGCTTGCCAAATGACAGAATACTATCGGGTCTTTCTCTTGCCCAGAAGGCGGGGCAGGTGGCCAGCGGAGAGTTTTCCGTGGAAAAGGCTGTGAAGGAAGGCCGTGCGTTTCTGGTAATTGTTGCCGGAGATGCATCTGATAACACGAAGAAGAAAATGAAAAATATGACGGAGTTTTATGAGGTTCCCATATATTTTTATTCGATCAAAGAGAATCTCGGAAGATGCATCGGCAAGGAATACAGGGCTGCGGCAGCTGTGACCCATCCGGGTTTTGCGGATTCTATCGAAAAGCAACTGAAATTGGTTTCACAACTGAATAGGGAGGAACAGGCATGGCAAAAATGAGAGTATATGATCTGGCAAAGGAATTAGATATTTCAAATAAGGAAATTATTGATTTCCTTTCCGAACAGAATATAGAAGCAAAGAGTCATTCGAGTACGCTGGAGGAGACGGAGGTAGCTCTTGTCAAAAATAAATTCGGCAGGAAAGCTTCGGCAAATCCGGCCGCTGCGGAGAATGACGTGAAAAAAGAACGGCCGAAAAAAAAGGCTACCATTTCTGCGGTTTATAATCCGCAGAACAGCAAGCTTGGCGACCGAAAAGGCAATGGTCAGAGACGGGGCGGCAATCAGACGCGTGTAACGAATGAACGTTCGCTTTCAGAGCGCGCGGATCGTCAGGCACGTCCGGCAGGGAACCGCACGGATCGACCGGCACGCCCGGCCGGAAATCGTGTTGATCGCCCGGCAGGAGACCGTATCGACCGTCCGGCAGGCGAACGTACGGAGCGGCCGGTGAGAGACAGAGGGGATCGCCCGGTTCGTCCATCCGCAGATCGTACGCAGCGCCCGGCAGGAGATCGGATTAATTATCGTTCGGGAGACCGTCCGGCTGGTGAGCGCACGGAGCGCCGGACAGGAGACCGCCCGGCAGGTGAACGCACGGAGCGCCGGACAGGAGACAGACCGGCGGGCGATCGACGGACAGGAGACCGGTCACAGCACAGCGGTTCTATGAACGGAGACCGCCAGCGGCGGAGACCGTCTGACAGGCCGGCAAGACAGGATGGTGATAGAAATGGCCGATCTGAAAAAGGTGACTACAACAGTCAGAAGAATTATCAGAATAATCGAAATTATTCCGGTAATCGTCAAGGTGATAGAAACAATCGGACGGACGGTCAGAACCGTTACAGAGACTCGAGAAATCGATTAGATCAGGAAATCTCACGGATGAACCGTGATTCCGCGAAAGCAGCTCCGGATGATCTGCGCGGAAAGGATTCCAGAAATAACAATACTAACAAAAATAACAATAAAAAGAAACAGAATTACGATAAGAAAAATAAAAAACAGGAGAATTTTGTCAATCTTGAGAAAAAGACGGGACATAAAAAACGGAACGCGGTTCCGCAGGCTCCCGGCCCGAAGAAAACAGACGAGATTCGCAATATTGTCCTGCCGGAGATCATGACGGTTCGTGAGCTGGCGGATATCATGAAGGTGCAGCCCTCTGAGATCGTGAAAAAACTTTTCCTGCAGGGAATCATGATTACGGTGAACCAGGAAATCGATTATGAGAAGGCGGAGGAGATCGCCCTGGAGTTTAACTGTATCGCGGAGCCTGAAGAGAAGATTGACGTGATTGCGGAACTTCTTAAAGAGGAAGAAGAAAATGAGGAGGATATGGTGACCAGACCGCCTGTAGTCTGCGTGATGGGTCATGTTGATCACGGAAAGACATCACTTCTGGATGCCATCCGCAACACGCGGGTAACAGCCGGTGAGGCTGGCGGTATTACGCAGGCGATCGGTGCATCGGTGGTAACGATCAACGATCAGAAGATCACTTTCCTTGACACGCCCGGACATGAGGCGTTTACCGCGATGCGTATGCGCGGCGCGAATTCAACGGATATCGCGATTCTGGTTGTCGCCGCGGATGACGGCGTGATGCCTCAGACGATCGAGGCAATCAATCACGCGAAGGCGGCCGGCGTGGAGATTATTGTCGCAATCAATAAGATTGACAAGGAAGGCGCAAATATTGAGCGCGTGAAACAGGAACTGACGGAATATGAGCTGGTTGCCGAGAACTGGGGCGGCAGTACGATCTGCGTACCGGTATCCGCAAAGACGGGAGAGGGCATTCAGGAACTTCTGGAGATGGTTCTTCTGAGTGCGGAGGTTCTCGAATTGAAAGCCAATCCGAAGAGGAATGCGCGCGGTCTTGTGATAGAGGCGCAGCTTGACAAGGGACGTGGAGCGGTGGCTACCGTTCTGGTACAGAAGGGAACATTGAAGGTCGGCCAGAGTGTGGCGGCCGGCAGCTGCTACGGCAAAGTGCGCGCGATGATCGATGATACCGGCAGGCGCGTCAAAGAAGCCGGACCGTCCACACCGGTAGAGGTTCTGGGACTGAACGGTGTTCCGAATGCCGGCGAGGTATTTGTCGTGTGTGATTCGGAGCGTGAGGCGCGAGATTTTGCTGCGACATTTGTCTCTCAGGAGAAAGAACGTCTTCTGGCGGAGACGAGGGCGAGAATGTCTCTGGATGACCTGTTTTCACAGATCCAGGCAGGCAGCTTAAAAGAACTGAATCTGATCGTAAAAGCGGATGTTCAGGGCTCTGTGGAAGCTGTGAAGCAGAGTCTGACGAAACTCTCCAATGAGGAGGTTGTCGTGAAGGTCATTCATGGCGGTGTCGGAGCGATCAATGAATCGGATGTTTCGCTTGCCGCGGCGTCCAGCGCGATCATCATCGGATTTAATGTAAAACCGGATCCGATCGCGAAATCTGTCGCGGACCAGGAAAAGGTGGATATCCGTCTCTACAATATTATTTACAAGGCAATCGAGGATGTAGAGGCAGCAATGAAGGGTATGCTGGATCCGATCTTTGAGGAGCAGGTGATCGGCCATGCCGAGATTCGTCAGATCTTTAAGGCGTCCGGTGTCGGCAATATCGCGGGTTCCTATGTTCTGGACGGTGTTCTGGAGCGCGGATCGCTGATCCGGATAACCAGAGAAGGAAACCAGATTTATGAAGGTTCGCTTGCTTCCCTGAAGCGTTTCAAGGACGATGTGAAGGAAGTGAAGGCCGGTTTCGAGTGCGGTCTTGTATTTGAAGGTTTTGACGATATTGCGGAACTGGATCTTGTGGAAGCATATAAGATGGTCGAGGTTCCGCGATAGAGTAAGGTTGAAAGGATTTCTATGAGAAAAAACAGCAGAAAGAGCGCGAGACTGAATGAAGAAGTCATGCATGAGCTGAGTATTATTATCCGTGATGAGATCAAAGATCCGCGCATCCATCCGATGACGTCTGTGACGCTGGTGGAGGTTGCGCCGGATCTGAAGACTTGTAAAGCGTATATCAGTGTTCTCGGCGATGAAAAAGAACAGCAGGATACGATGGCCGGACTGAACAGCGCAGCCGGATATGCAAGAAAGTGCCTGGCTTCCTCCCTCAATCTGCGCAATACACCGGAGATTCGTTTTATACTCGATCAGTCGATCGAGTACGGAATCCGGATGTCTAAAAAAATTGATGACCTGATGGAGAAAGAGGGCAGACAGTCATGATCTATCTGGATTCGTGCCTTGCGAATGTGAAAACAGTGGCCATCGGAGGGCATGTCAGACCGGACGGGGACTGTGTGGGTTCCTGTCTGGCTGTGTATAATTATATTTGTGATAACTATCCGGATATCCGTACGGATGTTTATCTGGAGCCGATTCCGGAAAAATTTACTTTTTTGGAGAACGCAGGGCGGATTCAGCAGGTAAATACCGCGAGTGATTTGCCATCTTACGATCTTTTTATCGCGCTTGACTGCGGTGATCTCAATCGGCTGGGAGATGCTGCAAAGCTTTTCACAGCGGCAAAACGAACGCTGTGCATCGATCATCATTTGACAAATCAGAGTTTTGCAGATCTGAATGAGGTACACCCGAATGCAAGCTCTGCGTCTGAACTGGTATGGTACACGCTGGATCCGGAAAAGGTTTCGAAAGAGATCGCAGAGTGCCTTTATCTCGGGATTGCCCATGACACGGGGATTTTTCAGTATTCCTGTACTTCTTCGAAAACCATGCGTGTTGCGGGTGAACTGATGGACAGGGGGATCGATTATCCCCGCATTGTGGATGAAACTTATTATATCCGCACGTATCCGCAGCAGAAGATCTGGGGGAAGGCGCTGCTCGACAGCTGTCTTTTCCTCGACGGAAAGTGTATTTTCAGCATGGTGACACGGGCGGACATGGAGGCTTTCGGCGTGTCGGCGGCAGATCTGGACGGCATCGTGAGCGAACTGCGTTCCACAGCCGGTGTGGAAGTATCTGCATTTCTGTATGAGTCAGAGGACGGATATAAGATCAGTCTGCGTTCGGCGTCGTATGTGGATGTCGCAAAAATCGCGCTGAAATTCGGCGGAGGCGGTCACGCGAGAGCGGCGGGCGCATTGGCTGCAGGTGATGCGGATACCATTCGAAACAGGTTATTATCAGAAATTGAGGAGCAATTATGTATCACGGAATCATAAATGTATATAAAGAAAAGGGATACACTTCATTTGATGTAGTTGCGAAGCTTCGCGGAATCTGCGGGCAGAAAAAAATCGGACATACCGGTACTCTTGACCCGGATGCTGAAGGGGTTCTTCCGGTCTGCCTGGGCAGGGCGACAAAGGTTTGTGATCTGCTTACAGACAGAGATAAGGAATATCGGGCCGTTACGATCCTTGGGGTTGAGACCGATACGCAGGATATGTCCGGTAATGTACTTGCCGAGTGTTCGACAGACGGGCTTACGGAGTCTGCGGTGAGAGAAGCGATCCGGGGATTCGTCGGCGAGATTGAGCAGATCCCGCCCATGTATTCCGCACTGAAGGTGAATGGAAAAAAACTGTGTGATCTGGCCAGAGCCGGACAGACGGTGGAGCGTCAGCCGCGTACGGTTACCATATACAGCATCGATGTGGAGTCGGTCAACCTTCCGAAGGTTACAATGACAATCCGATGCTCCAAGGGGACATACATCCGGACACTTTGTCATGATATCGGAGAAAAACTGGGCTGCCATGCGGCGCTGGAGCATCTGCTTCGGACGGAGGCAGCCGGATATAAACTGGAAAACGCGCATCGCCTGGATGATATCCAGTCCATGAAGGATGCGGGAATGCTTGACAATCTCATTCATCCGCTGGAGGATGTTTTTCAGAATTGGCCTGCGCTTAAGACACAGTGGATGGAGGACCGGCTGCTGCATAACGGAAACCCGATCAGTCCGCGTATGCTGGTATGGATGTCGGATGATAAGGATGAGGAATTGCGGTCTACCGAGCTTACAAAGCTGCGCTTTCGTGTGATGGACTCTGAGGGCGTATTCTGCGCGATTTATCGCTATTCGGATGAGAATGACTGCTTTGTCCCTGTGAAGATGTTTTTGCCGGATGACAGTGATGAGGCTGAATCCTGAGGTTTGTCCGACACAGGTAAATTGGGTATACAATATGGAATATATACGAAATACACTGGATTTTTATGTCCCGGAACCGTCAGTAATTTCTCTGGGAAAGTTTGACGGACTGCATCTGGGACATAAATATCTGATCCGCGAGCTGGAAAAAGGAAAACAGGAAGGTTATAAAAGTGTGGTTTTTACCTTTGATATACCTCCCCGGTCGCTGAGTGAAAATGATTGCCGGGTGTTGTCCACGAATGCGGAGAAAGAGCATATTTTTGAGGAGGCGGGCATGGATTATGTGATCGAGTGCCCGTTTACAGATGAACTGAAACAGATGGAACCCTATGCGTTTTTAAAAATGCTGACAGAACGGATCCGGATCAGGAAGATTGTTGCCGGAACGGATTTTCGTTTCGGCAATAACCGGAGCGGAAGTCCCGCTGATCTGAAAATGTATGAGAAAGAATTCGGATATCAGGCGGTTATTGTGGATAAAATCCAGTATATGGGTGAGGATATCAGCAGTACGCGGATCCGGAAGCTGGTCTGTGAAGGCCGGATGGAAGAGGCAAATACACTTCTCGGTTATCCTTATTTTCTGAATGCCAGGGTTCTGCACGGAAACGAGATCGGCAGGAAGCTCGGTTTTCCTACTGTAAATCTGCTTCCGCCGGAGCATAAGATCCTTCCGCCGAACGGTGTTTATGTTTCTTCCGTCACACTGGACGGAGAGTTGTATAACGGGGTCAGTAATATCGGCTGCAAGCCAAGTATAGAGGGAACCTATCCGGTTGGCGTGGAGACGCATATCTTTGATTTTGACAGTCAGATCTATGACCGGGAAATCAAGGTATCCTTTCTCAGCTATCTGAGACCGGAGCGAAAATTCGACTCGCTGGAAGAACTGCGCAGACAGATCGAGGCGGATCGTGAAACTGCGCGGTGTTATTGCAGGGGACAGGCAAAAGAAAAAGAAAAAAAAATGAACATGTTGAAAACTGGTTGTTTACAAAGATTTTGATATGTGTTATAGTCTTTCCATGTGGGCATACGGCCCTTACTCAGTGCCCGGACTTTTCCGACCCGGCACCTGGTAGTCCACAGACAGGGGCGATATTTTGATTAAAAGGAGGAAATCATCATGATTTCAAAGGAAAAAAAGACAGCCATTATTGAAGAGTATGGCAGAAAGCCGGGAGACACCGGTTCACCGGAAGTACAGATTGCTATTTTGACAGCCAGAATCCGTGAGCTTACCGAGCATCTGAAGGTACATCCGAAGGATAAGCATTCCAGACGCGGTATGTACAAGATGGTTGGCCAGAGAAGAGGCTTACTGGATTATTTAAAGAAGAATGACCTGGAAGGATATCGTGAGCTCATCGCAAAATTAGGCATCAGAAGATAGTGCGGGGAAGGACAGTATGAAAAAGACATTTTCAATGGAACTGGCCGGCAGGACGTTAAGTGTTGATATCGGCCGTGTGGCTGCGCAGGCGAGCGGAGCGGCATTCATGCGTTACGGCGATACGGTAGTTCTTTCCACTGCGACGGCATCGGCGAAGCCGCGCGAGGGAATCGATTTCTTCCCGCTGAGCGTAGAGTTTGAGGAAAAGATGTATTCTGTCGGCAAGATTCCCGGCGGGTTCAATAAGAGAGAGGGCAAGGCATCCGAAAATGCGGTTCTGACCGCGCGCGTGATCGACCGTCCGATGCGTCCTCTTTTCCCGAAGGATTACCGTAATGACGTGCTGTTGGATAACCTGGTTCTGAGCGTGGATCCGGAGTCCCGTCCGGAGCTGCTGGCTATGCTCGGCTCTTCGATTGCCACCTGTGTTTCGAACATCCCGTTTGCCGGTCCCTGTGCGATGACACAGATCGGTATGGTGGACGGTGAATTCATCGTCAACCCGTCTCAGCAGGTCTGGGATGAGGGCGATCTGCAGCTGACGGTGGCTTCCACGCAGGAAAAGGTAATCATGATCGAGGCCGGCGCGAATGAGATCAAAGAGGACAGGATGATCGAGGCGATTTATCTGGCTCATGAGATCAACCAGAAGATCAATGCTTTCATCAGTGAGATCGTGGCTGAGGTCGGCAAGGAAAAGCATACCTATACCAGCTGCGCGATTCCGGAAGAGATGTTTGCCGCTATCCGTGAGATAGTTCCCCCTGCAGAGATGGAGGAGGCGGTTTTCACCGATGAGAAGCAGACACGCGAGGAGAATATCCGTGAGATAACCGCTAAGCTTGAGGAAGCATTCGCTGAAAATGAGGAGTGGCTTGCCGTTCTCGATGAGGCGGTTTACCAGTACCAGAAAAAGACGGTCCGCAAGATGATTCTTCAGGATCACAAGCGCCCGGACGGACGTGAGATCACGCAGATTCGTCCGCTGGCGGCAGAAGTTGATCTGATTCCCCGTGTACACGGTTCCGCGATGTTCACGCGCGGACAGACACAGATCTGTACGATTACGACGCTGGCTCCGCTTTCAGATCAGCAGAGAGTGGACGGTCTTGACGAGAATATTACAAACAAGCGTTACATGCACCAGTATAATTTCCCGTCCTATTCGGTCGGAGAGACAAAACCGCCCAGAGGACCGGGACGCCGTGAGATCGGTCATGGGGCATTGGCGGAGAAGGCACTGATTCCGGTGCTCCCGAGCGAGGAGGAGTTCCCCTACGCGATCCGTACCGTGTCCGAGACATTTGAGTCCAACGGCTCGACCTCTCAGGCGAGTATCTGTGCGTCCACCATGTCATTGATGGCAGCCGGCGTTCCGATCAAAAAACCTGTGGCAGGTATTTCCTGCGGACTGGTGACCGGTGAGACGGATGATGATTATATTGTCCTGACGGATATCCAGGGTCTGGAGGATTTCTTCGGCGATATGGATTTCAAAGTTGCAGGTACACGTGACGGCATCACCGCGATCCAGATGGATATCAAGATCCACGGTCTGACCAGACCGATCGTTGAGGAAGCGATTGCCAGAACGAGGGAAGCGAGATTGTATATTCTGGATGAGGTAATGGCGAAGGCTATTGATGCGCCGCGTCCGACGGTCAACCAGTACGCTCCGAAGATTATCTCCATGCAGATCGACCCGCAGAAGATCGGCGATGTGGTCGGCCAGCGCGGCAAGACCATCAATGCGATCATCGAAGAGACCGGCGTGAAGATCGATATTACGGACGACGGAACCGTGTCAATCTGCGGTACTGACGCTGAGATGATGGCAAAGGCGAAGGAGTATGTCGATATTATCGTGACAGACTTCGAAGCCGGACAGGTTTTCACCGGCAAGGTGGTCAGCATCAAGGAATTTGGCGCGTTCATCGAGTTTGCTCCCGGAAAAGAAGGAATGGTTCATATTTCCAAGATTTCCAAACAGCGCATCAATCGCGTGGAGGATGTCCTGACGCTGGGAGATAAGGTCACGGTTGTTTGCCTTGGCAAAGACAGAATGGGCAGAATCAGCTTCAGTATGAAGGATGTAAAAAATAATAAATAAATGTTTACCGGATAAAAAGTCTGCCGTACATGAACTGTGCGGCGGGCTTTTTCTACTTTAATCAAATATTTTATTTAAAGGTGTGTGATCGTCAGATCGGAGTATCGTCAAGTCCTTTCGGCGAATATTCTATATTAAGTACTTTTGAAAGTATGGTATATGGAAAGGGTATTAAAAGAAATACATGCTGACTATGCATATGAACGGGGGTGTTTCGGTCAGGGCATTGGCATAGCTGTCCTTGATACCGGAGTTTACATGCATCCGGATCTTCAGGGACAGATCAGCATGTTTCGGGATTATGTAAACGGAAGAAACGTTTGCTATGACGACAACGGACACGGAACGCACATCAGCGGTATTATTGCAGCAAAAAACAAATCGGAGAATCACGGTGTGGCTCCTGAATCAAGACTTTTTATCAGTAAGGTGCTGGATCGAAACGGAAACGGTAAAATTGAAGATACATGCCGTGCGGTGGAAGACCTGATTCGTGATAACAGGGAATGGAGACGGACAGTGCGGATTCTGAACATTTCCGTCGAAATGACGGATACGGTTCGGCCCGCCATGCAGCAGCGTTTGCTTGCCGCAGTGGAAGAGGCCTGGGACAGCGGAATTGTCGTGATTGCGGCGGCCGGAAATAACGGACCCGGGGCACATACGATCACAAGCCCCGGTATTTCCCGAAAGATTATTACGGTCGGCAGCATGGACGATCAGTGGGAATCACCGGACGGCAAAGGATATTCCGGCAGAGGACCGACAGAGGAGTGTGTGATCAAGCCGGAGATTCTGATGCTGGGAACCAATATATTAAGCTGCTCAAACCGTAAAGACGGATATACGAGAAAAAGCGGTACTTCGATGGCGGTTCCGGTTTTGTCCGGTGTCATTGCACTTCTTTTGAATGTTTATCCGTCGCTGACGCCGAATGAGGTAAAGATGCGGCTGTTTTATGCGGCCAGGCAGACAGACGAAGCTGCCGGCAGAAAAAGCTGGGGGACGGTCACACTGGAGGGGCTGCTTTAGTCTGCGGCTCTGCAGGCGGCGGAAAAACGAATTCATCCGGTCAGAAAGACTGTCCGTCTGATATTTGCTGAGATGCCGCAGTGCCGAAAAAGAGAAGTTGGAACATCTGTCTGACAGCGTCTTTCAGGGTGCGTTCGGGAATGGATTCGGCGGCAATGATATCGATCTCACCGACTTCGGTTTCCCCGAGTGTATAGATAGCTTTGCCGATACTGTCCCCTTCTGTGATCGGTGCTTCAAGAGATTCCGGGAGAGAAAATGTTTTGTCAAGTTCCTCTGCGGAGCCGGTCGTGTCAAGATATCGGAATGAGCCGCTGTATTGAAGGGAGAGACTGTTGTCCGTACCGCCGGTCACGGGAATATCGGCAAGGATATCCGTGTTTTCATCAGTATAAACGCGGCAGTTTGAAAATCCCCATTCAAACAGGCTGATGGCGTCAGAAATCCGCGAGGCGCTGTCGTCAGCGGCCATGATGGAGGCGATGAGATTTACGTCATTTCTTGTTGCGGTGGCGGCCAGACAGAATTTGGCCTGGCTGGTGGAACCGGTTTTTAAGCCTGTCGCGTATTCGTATTGTCTGAGCAGTTTGTTGGTGCTGCTCAGGGTGAAAACACTGTCGCCTTTGGCGGTGTGATGTGTAATGTCTTCCATCCAGATGGAAGTATAATCAAAGATTTCCGGATGATTTACAGTCAGTTCTCTTGACATAAGGGCAATGTCCAGTGCGCAGGAATAGTGTCCGTCCGCATCCAGTCCGCAGGCATTTACAAAATGTGTATGTTCCATACCCAGAGCAGAGGCTTTTGCGTTCATCTGTTCCACAAAGGCTTCTTCGGAGCCGCAGATGAATTCTGCCATGGCGACCGATGCGTCATTGGCGCTGGCGATGACAATGCACTTGATCATGGTTTCCACGGTCTGAGTTTCATTGGCTTCCAGATATACCTGGGAGCCGCCCATGCCGGCGGCATGCTCTGATACGGTGACCGTGTCATTCAGGGAAATCTGCTCTGAATCGATGGCTTCAAAGATCAGAAGCAGTGTCATCACCTTAGTGACACTGGCCAGGGGACGCTCGGTCGTCTCGTCTTTGGCGTACAGGATGGTTCCGGTATCGGCATCCATAAGCAATACGGACGGAGCGGAGGTTTCCGGTTCGGATTGTGCGGCGGAGATGGTTAGCGGGTTTATGAGAAGAACAAGCATGATAAACAGCAGGGAGAATAATTTTTTCATCAGGTTACCTGGTTATGGAGTTTACTACATATTTATGATGAAAAAAGGGAAGTATGATATGTTTTGATGTTTGTTTATATGATATATATTGTAAGAGTATCGGGATCTGCGGAGAACTCCGTCCGCGAAACAAAAATGATAAATGCGGATAGAGTAAATTATACGTTGAAATAAAACACATTAAATGATAAGATTATATGTGTACACGGTTTTAAAATCGTATGCATTTTGAATTTTAATAAAGAAGGGGCAAAAGGGAGATGAAACGAAAAAATTTATTTGTAAGAACCGGCATTCTTGTCACGGCAGCGAGCCTGGTGCTAGCGTACACGACACCTTTGGCATATGCGGATACCGCGTCTGACAGTGACGGGGCCGGACAGGACACGGATACTGCAGAGTCAACAGACGCCGATACTGCAGCTGCTGAACCGGAAACGATTGAGGAGGCGGAGGCCAATCTGGCAGCTGCACAGCAAAGCGCGGATGAGACAAAGGCGGCTTATGATACAGCCTCGGCAAATCTTGACGCAGCTGAAGAGACAAAAAATAATGCGCAGGCTGCTTATGAGGAGGCGCAGACCGATGTGACAGAAGCAGAGGATGCGGCGGAGAATCAATACGATTCAGTGATTCAGGAATATCAAGGATATGTGGCCGACGCTGACGAGGCTGTTACAGATGCAGAAACTGCTCTGGCAGATGCCGAGGCAGCGGAGACTGCGGCAAAAACGGCATTGGCAGATGCCGAAGCTGCGTTAGAGGAAGCAAAGTCAACATTGGAAGCGGCCGAGACAGCACAGGAAGAAGCGGGCGTTACGGAGGAGACTGCGGCAGCGGCGCAGCAGGCAGCAGAGGATGCGCAGGCGGAGGCTGATAAAGCGCAGGCTGATTACGAGATAGCGCAGGCGGATGCGGAGGCAGCACAGGATGCGGTCGATGAGGCACAGGCGGCTTATGATACTGCACAGGCAGCACTGGATGATGCAATCAAGGCAAGTGATGAAGCGGCGGATGCAGTAGCCGAAGCAGAAGCTGTTTTGGCGGCAGCCGAAGCGGCTTATGATGAAGCAGTTAAAAATTCCGGTGAAGAAGCCATTGTGGCGGCGCAGCAGGCGGTTGACGATGCGAAAGAAGCATTGGCGGCAGCTCAGGCTGTGCAGGCAGAAGCGGAATCTGATCAGGAAGCTGCGCAGGCAGCGTATGATTCGGCTGCTGCAGCTTTGACCGAGGCAGAGGAAGTGCTTACCGGGGCGCAGGCAGCCGAAGCGGCAGCGAAGACTGCACTGGAGGAAGCACAGGCTGCAGTTAGTGAAGCGCAGAGTGCTCTGACTGCTGCACAGGCCACGGCGACGGACGCGGCAGACGCGGCAAATGCGGCGGATCAGGCCGTTGCCGATGCAGAGAAGGCTGTAGCAGAGAAGACAGCAGCACTGGAAGCAGCAACAGCGGCCGTAACAGAAGCAGCGGAAGAGTTAAAAGTGATTACGGATAATCAGCAGGTGGCTTACAGCTCCTACGGGTTCTTCCAGTGGATCGTTGACACTTATTCCGATGACAGTGCTTACAGCAGCATTGTTGCCGATGCAAAAGAGGCGCTTGCTGTCCTTGATGAAACAGAAGTTGAAGGCAGCAAAACATACAGCACGACAGAGATCGGGGCAGAGAAAGATGCTACGACCCTTGATAATCTGATGGCAACGGTTTCCTGGATCGAATATTGCAATTCGATAAGGGAAAGCCTCGGAATCACGAATGACCTGACTGTATCGCTCTATCTCATGGCTGTATCGGAAGTACAGACTAACTGGTCTGCGACATATAGGGATCATTCGTCCTTTTATAATACTGGAGGTGAGATTCTTGCATGGGGATCCTCGGATCCATACGCCAGATGGTACACAAATGAAAAAGCGATATTTGATGCAGCGGCAGAGTCGGGAAGTTATGATGGAACAGAATTGAGTGAAACCCTGAAATCAATCGTCAGTGATATTAAATCTAATGGTACCTGTACACAAATGCAGGCATATTATATTTATCAAAATAATTACACATTTTACAAAGCGGTTGGACATTATCTCAATATCATTACAACCACTTTCAGTTCAACCGGATTTGCATGCAACCAATACGGATCGTATAATTATACATACGGCGAGACGTTTTCTACATCATCGACAGATCTGAGCGTATCTCAGTTTGAAACTATGCTGAATACATACAGCGGTTATCTGAGCGGATTACAGTCCGCCTATGATGATGCGGTTGCGGCTGAGACCACTGCGCAGACTGCTCTTACAGATGCTGAATCGGCATTGACTGCCGCGAAAAGCGAACAGACAGCAGCTTATGATACGAAAGCAGCTGCCGATCAGGCAGTCACGGATGCGCAGACAGCCTTAACAAATGCGACAGCGGCTGAAGCGGAAGCACAGTCGGCCTATAACACGGCGCAGACAAAGACATCGGAAGCGGATGCGGCACTTACCGCAGCAAATGCGGCACTGACTGCTGCAGAAACCGATCTTAACAGTGCAAAAGCCGCGGTTGAGAACGCGAAAGCAGCAGTGACGGCGAAAGAAACCGCAGTGACGGAAGCACAGGATGCGTTGGCTGCCATGTCACAGGAGCTGACGGATGCGTCAAATGCCGTTCAGGAGGCAACGACAGCTTTGACAGCGGCACAGGTTGCACAGACACAGGCCGATCAGGAGAAAGCATCTGCACAGGCAATTGCAGATCAGGCGGAGCAGGATATGAATTCCGCAAAACAAACGGCGGACGAGAAGACAGCCGCAGAGGCAGCGTCACTTGCAACGTATCAGGCAGCTGCGAAGGCTGCGTCTGATGCTGAGACGGAAGCAGACAGGCAGGCGGCAATCCTTGCAGCGGTTGCAGATGCGAAAGCAGCGGTAAGCAGCGTAGAAACGACAGTAAATAACGCGGAAACTGCTGTTACAGATGCGGAGACAAACGTGGCAGCTGCCAAAGCCGCATTGGCAGAAGCACAGGATGCATATACGGAGGCAGTTAATAATCTGAACTACTATACCGGATATACGTATGCGGAGGCTGTTGCTCTTCTTGCGGAAGGCGGAGATGACATTTATGGCCTGGCTGGTTATATTGCGGCGATTGAGGAAGCGTTAGCAGCAGAGACTGAGGCATCGGCAGCTCTTGAAACCGCAGAAAATGCTTATAATACCGCGTTAGAGGAATATAAGACAGCAGCTGCGGCATATATAACGGCTCTTGCGGATCTTGCAACTGCACAGGAAGTTTATAATTCGTTTCTTGCATCTGAGAATGAGACAGATTCAGATACAGAAAATAAGGAAGTTTCTGCGAAAGAAAATGCTTCCGTTTCAGATAATGCAGAAAAGACAACCGATACGGCATCAACTGACGCAACAACAGCTTCGGCAACAACTGATGATGCAACAACAGTTGCAACGTCAGGGACAAAAGCGGCATCAGATACGGTTCAAACCGGAGACATGGCTGCATCAGCTCCGTATGCTGTCGGATTGTTCGGAGGTCTGGCGAGTTTGTTTGCAGGTCTTTTTGCCGGATTCGGGCGCAAACGAAACATGAGATAGTGGTATTGCCTGTTATAAGAACATTTCAAAGTTATAGTGAATGGCGACGTATTTACACGTCGCCATTTGCAGTTTATGTATTTGTAAATCACGAATCAGATTTAGTAAAAATCCGCTTGACATCTGGCCTGTGGTCGAATACAATAACATTGCAAGGTGAGTCCTACCTAATAAGTGGAAACCATAAGAGAGTATTTCTGTTGCGACAGATACTACCATAGAGCTACGCATAGCGTGGCTCTATGTGTTTAAGGAGAGATTTGTGAGCGAAAGATTTAAACTGTACAATGTGAATATGAAGTACATAAGGAACTTACATAACATCGATGATAATGTTCCATCTGTATCTCCTCAAATCTCTAAGCAAAGGAGACCTTTTCTTGGGATAATTGTTTTAGTCAATGGTTCAAAATACTGCATTCCTTTGACTTCTAACACGGGAGGTAAGAACGGAAAGCTTGATGCAATGCGGGAAAACATTACTTTCAGAAAAATCTGTGATAAGAACGGAAAGGTTCTGGCAGGGCTAAATCTGAATAATATGATCCCGGTTCGAGAAGAATATGTGTCGGTTATTAATTTGAAATTCCTTCCAACTGATAGTGGGAAAGATAAACAGTGGAAAATATTGTGTAGGAAGGAATTGAGTTGGTGTCAGGAGCACCAAAATGAAATAGAAAGACTTGCAAACGAGTTGTACAGAATGTATGTATCGCAAGACCCTTTTGGTAAAAGAAAAATATGTTTGAACTTCCCTGCGTTGGAGAGGGAATGTAATAAAGCAAAGAAATTATAGCATCAGTCGATAAAACGGCTGGTGCTTTTATTATGGGCTGAAGGGAGGTGCTTTGATGTATGCGGTAAGTGATGAGTTTTTGACGGCTGTGCAAGAAAATACCCGCACCTATTACTGGTCAGGAACGATTACAACGACTGCCGGGAAGGTGTATGACTTTGATTACAAGAACATCGTAACAAGGAAGCGGATACGTGACATCAATTTTTCCAGAAATCCAAATGTGGTGAAGGGAAAAGCCTATCCGAGATGGCTCTGCCGGGCAAAAAAGGAAGGCGGATTGACCTGCCGCAGCGTAAGTTATCCGGAAAAGAAGCTGATGGATGTATCAGCAGAAATCCTTGGACTGGAAATTTTTGATGAAAGTGCATTCGAAGAGCAGGTCAGGGAAATGACAGTGATGGAGAACGGCGACATTGTTTTTAACCTTTTTGGTGGTGATATGAAGACGTGGGTACGTCCGCCGAAACCAGTAAAGTTGCCACAGCCTGTCAGGGAAAAGAAGCCACCAGAGCATTGCTTCGATGGTAAAATCTTCTGCGGGAATTGCGGCCGCCGTTTTGGAAGGGTGAAGAGTGACACAAAGGACCATCATATTTACTGGCACTGTTCAGGAAAAGACAAGGTCAGAACCGAATGCAAAGCGAGGAATATAGCAGATAACGAAATCCGGCAGGAACAGATACGCCTTATTATTATGTAGCAGATGGTGTCACTGAGGCGTACATTCGGATTGGAAATGAGAGCGTCCTTGCTGATGCAATCGACGGCGGAGAATTTTCGGGAAGCCTGATTATTCTGCTGAACGAGGGGCTTGCCTTTGTGAAGCGCAACATGAAAACCATGTGGAAAAAGACGGATGACTCTCGGATTGAGATGCCAGATTACTGCGAACGCAGTATTTTGGAGAGTCTGGTGAATGGACTTATACATCGGGACTATCTTGTAAACGGCAGCGAAGTTCATATTGATATGTATGATGACAGACTGACGATTTATTCGCCAGGAGGAATGCCGGATGGAACGCAGATACAGGAATGGAATATAGACGATATCCCGTCCACAAGAAGAAATCCTATTCTTGCGGATATTTTCGGGCGACTTGGATACATGGAGCGGCAAGGCAGCGGACTTGGGAAGATTATTGGTGCATATGAGAACGCAGCAAATTATGAGCCTGATCTGGCTCCTAAGTTTTTCTCAAATCGGGTGTGTTTTATTGTCACACTTTGGAATTTGAATTTTAAAGCCTCACGGGATGAAGCTTTAAATGAGGCTTTAAATGAGGCAATAAATGAAGCTTTAAAACCAGAAGCGTTAGATTTGATTGCGTTGATGAAGTCTGATCCGACTGTAACACAAGCTGCCATGATACAGACATTGGGATTGTCCAGGAGTAAAGTGCAGCGAGTCATAAAAGCATTGACAGATGATGGATATATCAAACGTGAGGGTTCCAAGAAGACTGGACGCTGGGTAATATTAAAGGAAGTCTGATGGATATGTTTGCACATACACCCATATGCGCCAAAACACCCCAAAACGGGCAAAAAACGGCGCGGTGTTTGCCCTGTACACAAAGGACAGCAGTAAGCAAATAACTGATGCGGAGTATGATGCACTGTCTGCCCGAAGAATTTCTGATCAGGAAAAAAGTGTTGACGCGGTAGTTTCAAACCGATACAATAAAAAACAGGGAGAGGAAGAATATGTATTCTTATATCAAAGGCACTCTGGAAGAGATTTATGAAGATTATATTGTGATAGAGAACGGCGGCATCGGTTATCAGATCCGCGTCCCGATGCGTATGACGGACGATCTGCTGCGGCGCGGTGAGCAGGTGAAGGTCTATACCTACCTGTATGTGCGTGAGGATGCCTTTTCTCTTTTCGGGTTTCCTTCGCGGGACGAACTGGCCATGTTTCAGCTTCTGCTGAATGTCTCCGGCATCGGTCCGCGCGGCGCGCTGGCGCTTCTCTCGTCATTATCGGCGAACGAGATCCGTTTTGCCGTGGTGAGCGAGGATGTGAAGACTATTTCGAAAGCGCCCGGCATCGGGAAGAAGACGGCGCAGCGGCTGATCATTGAACTGAAGGACAAGATCAGTCTGGAAGATGCACTCGATACAGCGCAGGATACCGTTGATGTATTGCCTGTGAATAATAATGTTGTCAGAAAAGAAGCGATGGAGGCTTTGACGGCGCTCGGTTACAGTGCGGCGGATGCTGCGGCGACATTGTCCGGCATCGAGATCACGGAGGATTCCGATGTGGAGACGGTATTGAAGCAGGCCTTGAAGAATATGGCATTACTGTAATATGATACCAGGGTCAAATACTTTTGACCCCAACATCGTAATATAAGAGGGTTACATGGAAAAACGTATGATATCGACGCAGATTCAGGAGGAGGACATCCGGACGGAACCCAGTCTGCGCCCCATGACACTGGACGAGTATATCGGACAGGACAAGATTAAAAATACCCTTCGGGTTTATATAGAAGCTGCGAAACAGAGAAGCGAGGCTCTGGATCACGTGCTTTTCTACGGACCGCCCGGCCTGGGCAAGACGACATTGTCCGGCATTATCGCGAACGAGATGGGTGTTCATATGAAGGTGACCTCCGGACCGGCGATCGTGAAGCCCGGGGAGATGGCGGCGATCCTGAGCAACCTGCAGGAGAATGATCTTCTGTTTGTGGATGAGATTCACCGGCTGAACCGTCAGGTGGAGGAGGTTCTGTATCCGGCGATGGAGGATTATGCGATTGATATTATGATCGGGAAGGGCGCGGGGGCGCGTTCCATCCGTCTGGATCTGCCGAAGTTCACGCTGGTCGGTGCGACGACGCGGGCGGGTCTTCTGACGGCTCCGCTGCGGGACCGGTTCGGTGTGATCCAGCATCTGGAGTTTTATTCACCGGAGGAGCTTCAGACGATCATTCTGCAGTCGGCGCGCAAGCTCGACGTGGAGATTGAGGAGGCAGGAGCCGCCGAACTGGCACGGCGTTCCCGCGGCACGCCGCGTCTGGCGAACCGTCTGCTGAAGCGTGTGCGGGATTTTGCCCAAGTGAAATATGACGGCGTGATTACGAAGGATGTTGCCTCCTTTGCGCTGGATCTGCTGGAGGTGGATACCTGCGGACTGGACAAGAGCGACCGGACGATTCTGCTGACGATCATACAGAAGTTTGCAGGCGGTCCGGTGGGGTTGGAGACGCTGGCGGCGGCCATCGGCGAGGACGCCGGGACGATCGAGGATGTCTATGAGCCGTATCTGGTGAAGAACGGGTTTATCAACCGTACGCCGAAGGGGAGAGTGGCGACCGATCTGGCCTATGCGCATTTCGGGCTGCCGAAAGATTAAGATATTGATGAAGCACAGATAAACAGAATGCAGATAGAAGGAGAACAGCATGGCGCAGAATAATACCATCGAAGTTGTCATCGGCGGCAAGGTGCTGGCGATGAGCGGCGCGGAGGATGAGGTGCTCATTCAGCGGATGGCGTCGTATGTCAACAATATGATCCGGAAACTGGAGAATACGCAGGTTTACCGGTTGCTTCCGCCGGATTTAAAACCGATTCTCATTGAACTGAATATTGCGGAAGAACTGATTCAGGCTCAGGAGACGATTCAGCAATTGGAAACGGATTTGAAAATGAAGGAAAATGAATTATCCGAGGTGAAACAGAGTCTGGTTGAGGCACAGCTGAAGCTGGAGCGTTCAGAGGGAAAGAAGAGACGATGAGACATGAGTTGCTGGCTCCCGCGGGTTCTTATGATATCTGCAGGGCTGTGATCGCGGCGGGAGCGGATGCGGTCTATCTGGGCGGTGAGAAATACGGCGCCCGTGCTTTCGCACAGAATTTTTCGAGTCAGGAGATTCTGTCCGCGTTGGATTATGCACATCTGCACGGCAGGAAGATTTTCCTGACGGTAAACACACTTTTGAAAAACAGGGAATCAGGTACGGAGCTGTACGAATACCTGAAAGCCTTGTATGGACATGGATTGGACGCCATAATCGTACAGGATTTTGGCGTATTTCAATTTGTGCGCGAATATTTTCCGGAGCTTCCGGTTCATGCAAGCACGCAGATGTCGGTGTCCAATGTATACGGAGCTTCTTTTCTGCAGCAATGCGGGGCTTCACGTATCGTCACGGCGCGGGAACTTTCGCTTGCGGAGATTCGACGGATTCATGAACAGACCGGTATGGAGATTGAGAGCTTTGTTCACGGTGCGCTCTGTTACTGCTATTCCGACCAGTGCCTGATGAGCAGTCTGCTCGGAGGCAGAAGCGGCAACCGCGGCCGATGTGCCCAGCCCTGCCGTCTTCCTTATCAGGTGACGGACGGGACGGGAGCCTGTCTTCATAAAAAAGAAAAATTCCCGCTGAGCCTGAAGGATCTGTGCGCGCTGGACCGGATCCCGCAGATGTGTGAGGCCGGTGTTTTTTCTTTTAAAATTGAAGGCCGTATGAAATCGCTCGAATATGCGGCCGGCGTGACGCAGATATATCGGAAGTATCTGGATCTGTATGAGTCGTCGCCGGATCGGTTCCGCGTAGAGGATGAGGATTACAGGTATCTTCTGGCGCTGGGGAACCGCAATGGTTTTACGCGCGGCTACTATGAGATGCGGAACGGACGGTCGATGGTGACATTGACGGATTCTTCTCACGCCAGCGGCGATGCGAAGGATTTTTATCGTCCCGTGACGGAGGATAAAGTACCCGTTGCCGGGAAAATAACAATCCGGCAGGGTGAGCCGCTTGTTTTATCGGTCCGAACCATATCAAATGCGATGTATACGGTCACCGTGCGGGGAGAGATGGTGTCCGAGGCAAAGAAGCAGCCGATTGTATTGAAAGAGGTGCGGGAACGCATGTGTAAAACCGGAGATACCTCTTTCGTTTTTTCTTCACTTGACGTTGATCTGGGGGAATCATGCTTTGTGCCGGTCAGGCAGCTGAATGAAATTCGGAGAAATGTGCTTTGCCAATTGGAACAGCATATGTTACACTCTTATGACAGAACAGCTGTATCCCTGAAAAGGTATGATGAAGCATCCGGTGACGGAATGGCGGCCGGAAAACTGACCGGCGCGAATCGGCGCGGTGTACTGAATGTGCAGGTTTCCTCTCTGGAGCAGATGGAGGAGGCAATCCGTCATCCGTTTGTGGATATGATAACGCTGGACTTTCATTTCATGACGTCTGTTGAAGAACAGATGGAAATTTTAGATTCAGCCAGGCGGCAAATCGCTGTTTCCGGAAAACAGGCAGGTTTTTGTTTCCCTTTTGTTTTCCGGGAAAATTCGTCCGTATATTATAAAAGTAAAGAAATTCAGGATGTGATCCGCAGCTTTGACACTGTCTGGGTGCGCAGCTATGACAGCCTGGGGTTCTGTCTGCAGACGCTGCGGCTGCGTCCGGAGCAGATTGCCCTTGATTATCCGCTGTATATCTGTTCGGAGGAGGCTTATAAAGCTTTTTCTGACAGCCCGGGAGATATGGGTATAAATATGGATAAGACAGGATTCCGGCAGTACACGGCATCTCCGGAGCTGAATAAAAAGGAACTGGCGCATATGCCGAACGGCAGGGCGCAGTTCTGTCTCTACGGATACCAGCCGCTGATGATCTCCGCCCAGTGCATTTATAAAAACTACAGACAATGTACGAAAAACGGAGGTTCCGGGACGGCTCTGTATCTGACGGACCGATATCACAAAAAATTTTCAGTCAGCAATGACTGTTTCAATTGTTATAATATCATATACAACAGTGTGCCGGCATATCTGTTTCATCAGGCGGATGCGGTGAAGACGCTTGGCTTTTCGTCGTACCGGATTTCGTTCGTGACGGAAGGAGCAGAGCGGGTCCGGCAGATATTGGAAGATTACAGGCAGTCCTTCCCGGAAGGAAATCCGGTTTCACCGCCGGACAGGGACAGCTTTACAACCGGCCATTTTCAACGTGGAGTGGAGTAAGATAGTTTATGCTGCATTTAATTACGGAAATCTCAAAATATGTGATGATTTTTCTGTTTATGATCTATACATATTACAGCTTTGCCATACTGGGCGTAAAAAAGGAAGCGCGTCAGCAGCGGATGTACAAAAACCAGACGTCCTGTATGATGCTGATCCACCTGGATGCTTACCTCGTGTTGTTCGCTTCGCAGATGGAGATAAAGTATCTGATCTTCTATGCGGCGCAGGTGGCGTTTGCCCTGTTCCTGTTTTTGATTTACAGGGTTATCTATAAGCGGGCGGCGCGCATGGTCGTCAATCATATGTGCATGCTGATGCTGATTGGATTTATCATTCTGGCGCGTCTGGATTTTGAGAGTGCGGTGAAGCAGTTTGAGATCGCGGTGCTTGCATCCGTAGTGACGATCTTTATTCCTCAACTGATCCGGAAGCTGAAAGCACTGCGGAAATTTACCTGGGTCTACGGTGCGGTCGGTGTCCTGGCGCTTGGGATTGTCCTGGTGCTCGGGCAGATGACAGGCGGCGCTTATCTGTCGTTTACTATCGCGGGCATCACGTTTCAGCCTTCGGAATTCGTCAAGATTATTTTTGTGTTTTTTATTGCCTGCATGCTGTATCAGTCGACGGATTTCCGGCAGATCTGCATCACGACCGTGGCTGCGGCGATTCATGTGCTGATCCTGGTCGTATCCACGGATCTGGGCGCGGCGCTGATTTTTTTCATTACTTATATCATCATGCTCTATGCGGCAACGAAAAAGCCGCTGTATCTCTTTGGCGGTCTGGGAGTCGGGTGTCTGGCGGCCGTTGCGGCGTCAAAGCTGTTTTCACATGTCCGTGTCCGGGTGGAGGCATGGCTGGATCCGTTTGCAAATATCAGCGGCAGCGGCTGGCAGGTGGCGCAGTCATTGTTCGCGATCGGCACGGGCGGCTGGGCCGGACTCGGTCTGTTTCAGGGAATGCCGGAGAAAATTCCGGTCGGCACATCTGATTTCGTGTTTGCCGCGATCGTGGAAGAGATGGGCAGCGCGTTCGGTATCTGTATCATACTGGTGTGCTTAAGCTGCTTTATCATGTTTTTAAATATAGCCATGCAGATTCGCGATCCGTTTTACAGACTGATTGCGCTGGGGCTCGGAAGCGTGTACGGAATTCAGGTTTTCTTAAATATCGGAGGCGTGATCAAGTGCATCCCGTCCACAGGACTGACCCTTCCTTTAGTCAGCTATGGAGGAAGTTCGATTTTATGTACCATCTTGATGTTTGCAATTATTCAGGGCCTGTATATTTTCAGGCAGGATGAAGGAGAGGCAGATGCAAAAAAACAGTTCGGGCAGAAAAAAAGCAGAAGAGCGGGAAAGCCGGTGGAGCGAAAGCGAGATCGATCTGATCGATCTGGACAGTCAGACAGACGAAAAAGCGGCGGAGGGTCGTCGGAAAAGACGAAAAGCGGCCGCGGACGGACGCCAGAGAAAAACGGATCGGATTACCGACAGGACGGAGAAATCGAAGAAATCTGGTAGAAACCGTGAATTTCTGATCATCACCTACGTTTTTGTCGGGTTGTTCTGTCTGCTGATTGCCTATCTGGCGTACTTTCAGGTTTTTAAGAGTGAGAGCACGATCAACAGCTCTTATAATGCCCGGATGGATCTGTACGCGGAGCGTGTGATCCGGGGTGATATTCTTTCGGCGGACGGACAGGTATTGGCCACGACAAATGTGGCGGAGGACGGAACGGAGACGAGATATTATCCTTACGGGCGTATGTTTGCCCATTCCGTCGGATATTTTAATAACGGAAAATCCGGCATTGAATCCACCTGCAATTTCAATCTGCTGCGCTCACACGCATTTTTTATCAAGCAGATCATCAATGATCTGAAGGATGAGAAAAATATGGGAGACAGTGTGGTGACGACACTGGATTATGACGTGCAGGAGGCGGCCTATAATGCGCTCGGCAGCAATGACGGCGCGGTGGTTGTTCTGGAGGCTTCCACGGGAAAAGTGCTCGCCATGGTCTCAAAACCGGATTTTGACCCGAATACGCTGGCGGACAACTGGGATTCCATAGTCAATGATGATTCCAGCTCGGTGCTCTTAAACCGTGCGACATCAGGTTCCTATCCGCCGGGATCCGTGTTTAAGATATTTACGACATTAGAATATATTCACGAGAATGATGATTACAGTTCCTATTTGTTTGACTGTGAGGGAGAGATTTCCGTGGACGGTGAGGAGATTCACTGTTACCACAACAGTGTACACGGAACGCAGGATCTGATTACTTCCTTTGCGAATTCATGCAATACCTCCTATGCTTCGATCGGACTCACACTGGATATTGATCAGTTCTCGTCTTTGTTGGAAGACATGCTTTTTAACACTTCCCTGCCGGGTACGCTGTCCGGTATACAGAGCAGTTTTTCTCTCTCATCGGATGCCGGAACAGGCAAGATCATGCAGACGGCCATCGGGCAGGGCGATACAACGGTATCACCGCTGCACATGGCGATGATCGCAGCCGCGATCGATCAGAACGGCGTGGTTTATACGCCATATATCATAGATCACACGGAAAATGAGAACGGCGTGACCGTCAAGAGGTACAGCTCCTCGGAATATGGTTCCATTATGACGGAATCGGACGCGGCAATCCTGCAGGAATATATGTCCGCGGTGGTTCAGTACGGAACGGCCACGGCCTTAAGCGGCCAGAGCTACACGGCGGCCGGGAAAACCGGTTCGGCGGAATATGACAGCGAGGGCAACAGCCACGGCTGGTTCATCGGTTACGGATCAAAAGAAGGCTATGCCGATATCGCCATCGCGGTCATCGTGGAGGACGGCGGGAGCGGCAGCCAGTCGGCGGTTCCCGTGGCAAAGGCGGTTTTTGATACATATTTTAACCAGTAACCGGTTCAGCTTTTATGCCCGTTTTTCCTTGCAAGTTTTATATAAAAAGCGTATACTGAATATAGTTTTCAGGCAGCTGCGTTTTCGCTGCCTGTGCGGCCACATCAGGGAGGGAATGCAATGATTGAAGCAACCAGCTGTGGTGGTGTGGTTATATTCCGTGGAAAGATTTTGCTGTTATACAAGAATTATCGTAACAAGTACGAAGGATGGGTTCTTCCGAAAGGAACGGTCGAACCCGGCGAGGGGTATAAGGATACTGCTGCAAGAGAAGTAAAAGAAGAGACAGGCGTTACGGCTGCGATCATACGTTATATCGGTAAGACCAATTATACGTTTACCGTATCGGATGATATGGTAAACAAGCAGGTGCACTGGTATCTGATGATGGCGGATAGCTATTACAGCAAGCCGCAGCGTGAAGAGTATTTTATGGATTCCGGCTATTACAAATATCATGAGGCTTTTCATCTGCTGAAGTTTGCGAACGAGAAGCAGATTTTGGAAAAGGCTTATAAGGAATATCTGGAACTGAAGAAGGACAGGCTTTGGGGCAACAGGAAATATGTACTTTGAAAGTGTCGAGAATAGACAGACAGATGGGCAGGCTTGCCTGCACAGATGACTGGATATTCATCGACTTTCATACAGTAAGAGTATATAATTCACGATAAATGGGAAAATTAGGAATATGTATGATTTGGAATGATCCGTTTTATCTTGGGAAAAACTGTTCAAAAAAATATAAGATGCTGAAATACCGGATTTCCAACCGGATGGTTCACCCCGGTGTTTACCTGCTGACATTTCCGCAGGGAGAGCAGGGAATCCTGGAGATCATCCCGAGTCTGTTGCTGCTGCAGGAGCATTATCCGACGGACAGTCTTCGAATCGTCGGGATGGGAGCGACAAAAAAGGAAGCGATTTCCATTGCGGAACAGATTGTTTCCGAGACCGTTTCAGCCCGCGGCGACGCCGATATCGCGGCATATATGAGCGGGGCGCAATAAACGCTTCACAGGCACGGTTCAGAGGATGTTATCAGTATGGTTATGGTATTATTCGTTTGTAAGATCATAGGGATTGTGCTGCTTGTCATTGCGGCTGCCGCAGCTGTCTTCCTTTTTCTTCCGCTCCGTTATGAACTGGAGATAGATATTGACCGGCGGCGCTGCAGCTTTCGGATCAACTGGCTGTTCCGGCTTTTCCGTTTCCGTTTTTTGTATGATCAGAAAGCCAGTCTGGTTTTATCGATCCTTTTTTTTAAATTTGATTTTACCGATGAAGAACAGAAACGCAGGCGGCGGGAGCGCAGACAGAGAAAGGCCGCCCGGAAGGCAGCTAAAAAGAAAAAACAGGATCTGCAGGAGAAAAAAGAAGAGTCTTCAGATGGGAAAAAGAACCGCGTGTTTTCTTTTCTGAGGAATGCGTCCGGTATACTGTCCCTTGTCAGTGAGTATGACATTCTGAGTGCCGTCTGGCCCGGTCTGCAGACATTTTTATTCCGGATTCGTCCCAGACAATTATCGGGTCGTGTGGCTTTCGGACTGGAGGATCCTTCACGGACGGGTCAGATCGTCGGTGTGCTGGCTGTGATTCCTTTGTTTTATCAGACGGATTTGCGGATTCTTCCTGATTTTGAAGCAGAACAGACGTTTATAGAAGGCAGCATTTATGCAAAAGGACGTATGATGATGATTCATGCAGTTGTTTTGGTTGTGAGTTTGGTTCGACAGAAAGATATCCGATTGTTTATCGGTCAGATGAGAAACAGAAAGTAGCAGGAGGTTGTGTGATTATGGCAGATACGAACGGGAACGGCAACAATACTTTTCAGAAAACAGTGGACTCCCTGATGCAGGGGATGGATGGCTTTGTATCATCCAAAACGGTAGTCGGAGATCCGATTTATATTGACGATACGATTCTTCTTCCGTTAGTGGACGTCTCCTTTGGCATGGGCGCCGGAGCTTTTGTCGGAGAGAAAAAGAAAAACAGCGGCGGCGGCGTGGGCGGAAAGATCTCACCCAGCGCGGTACTGGTGATCAGGGACGGTATGACCCGTATGGTCAGTGTGAAAAATCAGGACAGTATTTCAAAAATTCTGGATATGATTCCGGATTTTGTGAATAAATTCATGAAGAAAATGGACGAGCGGAAGCATCCGGAGGAGAAAACGGCCAGAGAAGAAGCCCGTGAGGAGGCTGCAAAGGATCTGAAAGAAAAATTAAATATTGAGAATGAGTCATAATATGATGATACCAGGGTCAAAAGGTCATGAATCGAATGCTTGCATTCGGATTCATGACTTTGAGACCCGCCAAAACACGAGAAAGTAGCCATTTTAGCCGTTTTCAGACTAAAATGAGCGGATTTCGAGTGTTTTGAGGATTGTGGGAGCACGAAGTGCGGAACAATCCGTAGTATCATCCCGTTCTGCCGCTGAAATCATCGTTTGCGTCAGACTCAAAATCTATCCGTGTGCATAAGATATAATGAGCGCAAGTGAATCGTGATGAAATCACGATCTGGTAAGGATAGATTCGTTCCCGGGTTTTATTTTTCGGAATACAGGCCCGGGGAGACAGCAGAATTGCACGGGCGTGTATGAAAGCGGGGGATGATACGGATGAGCCGTGATTTCAGACAATTACTCGGATTTATGATGTTCTGGTTTGCCGTGGGCATGCTGTTTATGAT
>Ga0192242_10179_pt1 | contig 30453 bp, 24 predicted proteins | sample Koala_Koa27_J3_FD_131235 | JGI IMG/M metagenome (GOLD analysis project Ga0192242, IMG submission 131235) | Enriched cells from koala feces incubated with labeled cellulose particles, San Francisco Zoo, California, United States - Koala_Koa2-7_J3 ...
GGGCAAAATCCGCCCCTACAGCAAAATAAGAGCGAAAGCTGAGAAAGTGACTTCATCACCATCCTCCTCCCAGCGCCTGGTACATCTGAACCAGACAAACGAGTGAATATCCCTGTGCCTGTACCAACGAGTTCTCATAAGAGAGCAGCGAACGCTGTGCATCCAGCACATTCTGGAAAGGAGTCAAGCCTTGTTTATAAAGATTAAGAGAGAGATTGAAAACCTCCTTCCCCTGATTCAGCATCTCGCGGCAAGCCACTATCTGCTTAATGGAGTTTTTATAACTGGCCATCGCATTATCCACCTCCTGCACGGCAGTGAGCACCGTACTATTAAATTGATTGATTGTCTCATCCAACCGGATGCGTTGCAGTTTCACATTATTCAGCCGTTGCCCGCCATTGAATATCGTCCAACTCATAGAAGGCGCTATGCTCCAAGTCATACTGCCTCGCCGGGTCAGGTCTTTCATATCATGCGAAGCATATCCAAAGGAACCATTCAGGAAAAAAGAAGGAAGCCAGTCGGTCTTAGAAGCTCCCAACAGTGCCGCCTGTGCATTCACCTGACGCTCGGCAGCGCGTACATCCGGACGGCGAAGTAACAACTGACCGGGAAGGCCGACACCTACCGGTTCTATATAGTCAGGCAACTCCTTGCCTGACTGCAAAGCCGCCGTTACATCTTGCGGATAAAGCCCCAGCAGTACTGCCAAAGCATTCATATATTGAATAATTCCCGATTCGGTGGCAGGAATGGATGCCAACGTACTATAATAAACAGATTTTGCCTGTGCCACATCCAGCTTAGATACCAACCCGGTGTTATAGCGCACCTCCGTAATCTCCACTACCGCCTTTTGTGAAAGGGCATTGCGTTGCAGCACACTCAACTCCTGCTGCACCTCGCGAAGATTAAAATAAGCGGAAGCAACCTCGGCACAAAGACTCACCATAGCGGCGTTATATTCTTCGCGACTGGCCGCAAAGTTTTCTTTCTGAGCCTTCACCCGCTGGCGAATGCTGCCAAACACATCTACTTGCCAACTCATATTGGCAGTTGCATCATAATATTCCACTCTAGATTGTGGTTGTCCCGTTCCTGTGTTTCCACTGGTTTGCTGGCGGTTCCATCCTGCATCCAAGGACAACGCCGGATAATATCCGCCTCGGACAATGCGCAGGTTGGCTCTTGCCATATCAATGCGGTTCAATGCGGTAATAACGGAAGGATTTTGCTTCACTGCGACATTTATCAATGAATCGAGTGTAGCATCCCGGAAGACCGTCCACCAATGATCGTCCACCGGAAGCTGTTGCTGAAACATAGCATCATCTTCCTGCCAATGGGTGGGTAAAGGATTATTCAGCAGTTTCCCGGACGACTGCTGGGCATTTGCTGCCAAAGGAATGATAAAGAGTGACAGGGTTACCCTCCATTTAAATCTCTTTCTCATATGTTTATCTTGTTAATACTGGAAGGAAACACATGGAAAGAGATTTTGTTTAACGTGAGTTCGATATAAGGGAAACGATAGTCGAATGTAACTTCATCCGACTATGATTAATCAAAGCGTTTGGCGAAATCACACCTGAAAACCTGCTGAAACTCGAAACCATCTTCGAGTACGAACCCGATAAACAGAAGCAACACTCCCTGTGTCGAATGGTCGAAGAGCACGAGCAACGTGTAGAACAGCGAGCCCATGAGCTCGAAGAAGCCCGCCTCAAAGAGGCACAAGTCGACCAGCTCCGCAAAGAGACAGAAGGTATCAAGCAGAAGAAATAGAGTGTCAATGCATTGCAAAGATGAAGAAAATAAAATATCTTCATCTCTACAATGTGATTTTTTAAACCCTTAATAGAAATAATCATTCCATTTTCTCTTTTTATAGCAGATTGTTTTATATCTTTGTTTAATAATTAAGAATTTTGCAATGGATAAACCCATGAACCGGATAAAAGAAGTGCTTGAAGAAAAAGGTATCAAACAAACCTGGCTGGCAGAAAGGCTTGGAAAGAGTTTTTGCATTGTCAATTCTTATGTTTGCAATAGAAGACAACCCAGTTTGGAAGTCCTGTTTCAAATAGCGAAAGCTCTTCAAACGGACGTAAAAGATCTTATAAAATCCTCTAACAATGATTGAAGTCGGCAATATTATAAAAAATCTAATATCAACAGAAGCTGTTGTTGTTAACAAAATACAGAAATTAGGAACAATGTATTCGCTCAAGTTCACAGGAGTAAATACTAATAAAAGCAGTTCCAAGGTTATCACAGAAAAACAGTTTTGCACATTAGAAGTACTGGCTTCTGATGGAGAGTTCAATTTCAAGGGTGATCCAGACAAATTTGTATTATTTGCAGAAGCAGAACGAATTAACTCTGCTTATCAGTTTGACCCGCTGTTTGCTATTAACTGTAGTGTTGTTGATCCACTCCCCCACCAGGTAGAGGCCGTATATAATTTTTTGCTACCCCAACCTAAGATACGTTTTCTGCTGGCAGACGATACTGGTGCAGGAAAAACTATTATGGCAGGCTTACTACTGAAAGAACTATTAATGCGGAAGATTATTGAGCGCATACTTATTGGAAAATCCGCCTCACACTGCTCCCCTGAATCCAAAGTAAAGAGTTCCCTCTGTGCTAATTGAAATTGACCCCCAAAAAGATTTTATTCGGCTTTGATTTATAGTTTGAAAGGTGTATTTTGTCTGTTAAAAATAGATAAATAAGAGTATGCCTAACAAATCTCTCAGTATGAACAAAATCCGCCAAGTCTTGCGCTGTTACGCTTCGGGCAAAGGCACCAAGACAATTAGCAGTATGTTGAACGTATCTCGTAATACGGTTAAGAATTATTTACAAATCTATCAAAAGAGCCAGCTTGACATAGATAAAGTACTTTCTCTGGATGATGCCTCCTTGTTTTCTTTATTCCAGGAAAAAGAGAAGCCTCCTGTACCTAACGAACGTTATGACGTTCTCCAGTCATTACTTCCCGAGCATTGCAAACGTTTAAAGAAAAAGGGTGTCACCCGTCAGATGCTTCACAAGGAATATCTGTGCCAACATCCTGACGGTTATGCCCGTAGCCGTTTCGGCACTTTTATCCAGCAATATCTGGATTGCTCCCGTCCCGTCATGCACTTGGATCATAAAGCCGGTGACAAAATGTTCATAGACTATGCCGGTGACAAACAATCCATCATCAACCGTGATACAGGTGAAATTCTTCCTGTTGAGATTTTTGTTGCCATCCTCCCCTGTAGCCAGTTAACCTATGTTGAAGCCGTTATGAACCAGCGTAAGGAAGACCTGATCCATGCCTGTGAGAACTCCCTTCTTTTCTATGGCGGCACTCCACTGGCAATTGTTCCCGATAACTTAAAGGCCGCGGTAAAGAAAAGCAGCCGTTATGAGGCGGAGTTGAATGATGATTTTGCTGCTTTTGCCGAGCATCATGGTTGTGCTGTCATACCTGCCAGAGCTTACAAGCCTCGTGACAAGGCTCTTGTCGAAGGTGCTGTAAAGCTGATATACCGGAGCATCTACCCCAAGCTTGAAGGTCGTGAGTTTTATGGTCTGGAGTCTTTAAACGCGGCTATCAGAGTAGCTTTGGAACTGCATAACAATACCCCTCTTACCGGGCGTACCTACAGCCGTCGGGAGCAATATGAAGAAATAGAGCGGGATTGCATGCGTCCCTTGAATCCAATCCGTTTTGAACTTAAGCAGCGCCATACTGCAACGGTCATGAAGAACGGTCATATACGCGTTGAAAGTCATTATTACAGCGTTCCCTGCAAATATATAGGAAAGAAAGTCAATGTCCTGTATACCGCCAGAGAAGTGGAGGTTTACTTCCGTTATGAGAAGATAGTCGTCCACGTACGCAGTTTCAGGTCATACGGATATACTAGCCGTGAAGAGCACCTGGCTTCCCAACACCGTTTTATGACCGACTGGAACCCGGATAAGTTCTTTGCCGAAGCTGCCGCCATACATCCCGATGTGGAAGCATACATACGCCGTGTCATGGAAGAGAAGAAACATCCGGAGCAAGCCTATAAGTCTTGCCGGGGAATATTAAGCTTTGCAGCCAGGGTCGGTTGCAAAAGGCTTATAAATGCTTGCCGTTGGGCTTCCAACAGTGGATTATACAATTATCCGGCAATAGAAGAAATACTCAAGACCAGACAGGACGAGCTTCCCCTTGAAAACTCAAGGGAAGAGGAGGCAATCATGCCTCCGCATGATAACATACGTGGAAAAGAATATTATCAATAACCCAATAAAAAAACAGCAATTATGGAAATGAATCAGGAAACCCTTGAGCGAATGCGCCAAATGCACTTGCTTGGAATGTACAACGCTTTTAAAACAAGCTTGGAGACCTTTAGAATGGACAGCATGACAACAGACCAGTTCATCTCATGGCTGGTCTGCAACGAATGGGACGACCGGCGTAACCGTCTAATCGAAAGGCTAATCAGACAAGCTTCGTTACGCTATAAGTCATCAGTGGAAGAGATCAACTTCAACGTAGAACGTGGATTGGACAGAAACCAGTTCCAGCGTCTGGCCGAGTTGACTTTTGTACGTGAGCATAAAGACTTGTTCATTACAGGAAGTACCGGTACCGGAAAAAGTTATCTGACCACATCTCTTGGTTATGAGGCTTGCCAGAAAGGACTAAAGTGTTATACGCCAGTACTAATCGCCTGATGGGGCAGCTAAAGATCGCCAAGGCCAAAGGAAATATATTGCAGGAACTTAAAAAGATAGAGAGGATGGACTTGCTTATATTGGATGACTTTGGGATGCAGACCTTTGATGCCCAGTCCAGAATGAACCTGATGGATGTCATTGAAGATAGATATGGTAAAAAATCTATAATAATCACATCACAAATACCGGTTAAGGACTGGTATGATGTTATTGGAGATAAAACCATCGCTGATGCAATCATGGACATACTTGTTCATCAGGCTATAAGAATAGAACTCTTTGGGGAGTCTCTCAGAAAAGGAAGAAATTAAATCTTTTTATTATCTTCGTAAATAAACATTAAGTTAAACATCGCATACTCTTATTACCGAATGAAGACCAATCAAAGGCTGTGCTTATCTAAGTAGGGAAACTTTTTTAGAGGGGTCAATTTAGATTGGAGACTGAGGGGCAGTTATGTTGGAATATCCACTTTTTAAGTTTCATGTTATTTCATTATTATTGTTTTTCCAAATATAGCACAAACTTTCAGAAAACACAGTGTTTGCTGTATTTTATTTCATACAGATACAAAAAAGCACCCCGAAAGGTGCTTCACATATCACATAAAAGATTGAATGATATTCAATTTCCGTTCATCCGTTCAAAAGAATCATTTCAGCAGTTTATATACAGCGTCAAATTGCCGTTTCAGTCGTTCAGTATCAAGTCCCGTGGTAAAAGCCAGCACAACATTCCCAGATGTGCCATTCGGAACATATCGACGGCCTCTTCCGTGGCAATATCATTTCTGATTTCCCCCGTTGCGATTGCCCAGTCAATTATCTTTCGCCACATTTGCTGGTCTTTCTCAAAGATAGTATCCATTTTATCCACAGAGTTCGGATAATACTTGTACGCTTGGAACAAGAACTAAAAATAGCATTTGGCACATTCCTTTCTATCCACACCCAGTTCATTGCTTAGATAATCCATTATCCTTTCCACCCCTTCGATATAGGTTTGCAGGAAGTCCCGTAATGAAATATCTTCCGCAAACACGAACTTGTTTTCCACCTTGTGCGGTTCAAAGATATAGGTATCTACAACCCCCTTAAACAGTCCCAGTTTATCCTTCGTATGATGATAGATACCCCGGCACGACAATCCGATAGCTTTCTCCAGTTTTACCACCGTCACCTTCTCGTAATTGTCCTATAAGAACAGCCGGAACGCATTTTTATATATTTCAGCCTTATTCGTTTTCATATCAGCGCAGCATATATTTATCTTTGGTTTCCACGAAGATAATACATTTCTTCCGAACAGCCATATCTCCACCCATAAAACCTCATATCCCCCCCCTTTTTTTACGACAAGATATAGTGACTTGTCCTAACATAGTTTTCTATTTATATATTAACTTTGTAAAAGGCATATTTTATTTATCATACTGATAACACATTGATCATCATCAAGAGTATAGACATTGTGTGCCTCTCTTGTGGTTTTATCCCAATGCCACCATTCATGCAAATCTGCTGATTTTGTTGCAGACATAATAAATGAATTGAGAACAATCTGCTTATCACCTGCTGTCGGTGCTAACTGCTTTTCCAAATCCTTGATTGTTTTGTAAAATTCAATCTTAGGGTCATCAGGCATAATACGAAGCAAACCTTTCGGGTCGACAAATGTGATATATTGCTTTTCAGGTGTGTCTATCCATAAGATATAATCAGGATAGAAATTACCTGCAACAAAGAATCCCATACCCACCTTACTTTTATTTCTTAGAAGATAAAGAGATTTGTTTTCAAGTACATCACCATTATTCTCTGTAAATTCCTTCAGATAATCAACAAACAGCTTTTCATCTTCATTCAAGCTGACAGGGGTAATCTTTATATTGGTATTTCCCTTTTTCAAGCATACCAATGGCGCATACAAGTGAGAACGGAAATCGAACAGACACAGATTTTTGTTGAAGTCAAACTTCTTTTCGTATTCGTTCAATCCATTATTATCTGCAAGAATAGGCTTTATATCTCCAATGAATTTATCCAATTCTTCACCAGTGGTATCTAAGCTATTTTGTGGTGTAACGGTGAAGGTATATTCTTCTACAAAATTATTGTCAGTAGCCGATATTTCTTGGAATTCAAGCAATGGTGCTTCCCATCTTTCTTGCTCGAATTTGCAGAATTTGTCCATATAAGACTTTAATGCCATAATCGCATAATCTGTGGCATACTCAATTTTGCAAATTGAATCTATTTCAAGTTGCTTTTCTGGAATAATTAGTTCATACCAACCATCTGTTTCAAGAATAGGTTTCAGCTTGTTTCTATCAATGCTGATATTGAAATAAGACTTCTCATTCTTGTATTGCTGAATCTCATCAAAAATGCGATAATAATCAAGCAAGGCAAGTGTTGACGCTGGAATCGTAAATCTTGTATCAATCACCTGAATATTCATTTTTAATGAGCCTGATGATTCAATGGATTGAATCTTGCTTCGGCAATCTAGTACCGACTTACTACGAACAAGGTATCGCATAAAGTCTTCTTTGGGTACATCGAGCACCATACGTCGTGCTTGCTTCTTGAAATTCTTTCCGTCCTTTACTTTTATGACACGGAGTTTCTTTGTCTTTACTTCATCATAACGATTGACTACTGGCAGAGTCACTTCAATAATATCATCATTGATAGGAGCGCCTTCCTGTTCAAGGAATTTCTTGAAATCCTCCATATATTGCGCCTTCACACCGAAAATGGTAAGTGTTTCTACGCAATTCATATATCGCAAAGGTTTTACTGAGGTATCGTCAAGGCATGTAGACCTTTTTAGCATTCCTTTATATCCTTTCAAACGAACACCACGACCAAACAACTGAATTGCCTGCGAACCTTCACCTTTGGCAAAATTTATCAATCCCATTGTAGACACACGCCAGCTGTTCCATCCTTCGGTAAACTTTCGTGAACCGATAAGTATTCTAACCTTTGATTCTTTATCGTTGATGCTACTGAATAGTGAAGTAGAAACGAATTCTTCGCTTCTGCTGACTATTCCCTTTGCTTCACAAGCCTTAATAAGATTAGCTGTATCTCCAATGTTTATCACACCAAAATAATCACCATATTCGCCAATCTTCATTGCAATTTCACCTTGCACTTGCTTTATGGCTTCAATGTGCAATCGTGGAGCATCGGCAACAGTGTCGGTATTGAATATCAGATGAAGCATATCTTCATATAGCACTTGCGCTGATGGTAATTGGCCATACACATCTATTAGCGCATTGAAATCGTGTGAAAATAGATCACGTTCATATTTGTCGGCAAGACCTGTTTCTTCTGACTTCACTTGCTCTATACAACGGATGCTTTCTTGTTTGTTACGAACAAATCTGTCGATAAAGCATAGCACTTCTTGAACATCACTCAACTCATCTTTTGATGTTGATGCCGTTACACGGTTTCCAACAAACACTAATAATGGATTCTCTATATTGAAAGGAATCAGTTCGGTTCGTTTTTCAATAGAGTACTTCACTTGTTGGAAGAAGGAAAGCAAACAACCTATCAAATACAAATGACGGTGATTATCATCAATACCTGCTCTGAGGTTATAGATACGATAATCTTTTCCATAGCCATCGCCATAGAAATATTTATAAGAGTAGTCCATTATTATAGACTTGCCATATTCCGCTACCATCTGCCTGTCTTCCTTTTTTGAAGATGTGGCATTCAGTGCTTGTTTGAATGTAGCTGAGTACTCAAAGGCAAAACCTTCTTCGCTTAATCGTGTACGATAGTCGTACCAAACACCATCTGTTGAAGACATGCCACGATGGGCTTCATCCACAAGAACAAGGTTATTGCGTTCAAAGCTGTCTACCGATACGGTTTTCACTTTGCCTTCTTCCTTGAGTTTGTTCATATCAATGATGGCAACACCTTCATTTTGTCCGTTAAACATACCGCCACCATCTTTATTGAAGATATTTGCTTTAATTCCAGAGAGAGTAAGCTCACTTAAATGTTGTTTACTCATTCCTTCATTTGGAGAAAGCACTATAATTTTATTGATAGCGATACTGCCGTTTATTCGTTTTGCACGCTTCAAATAGAATATAAATTGCTTTATGTTGATGTGCATTAAAAGTGTCTTACCACTACCTGTAGCACACATATACGCTAACTTGTTCATTGAGTTAATGGTATATGGTTCCATCGTAAGAGCACCAAGTGTTCTTGCGTTTTCGCTATCAATGAATTCGTTAAGCGACTTGCAGAAGGCTGATCTGTCTGCAAAGTAGTTGTCGAGATACATCTCAGTAAATAGCAGCGAGATGTATTGGAAATACTTCAAACTGATACCACCACGCTTCTCTCCAATTTCTTTTGTATATCGACAGATTCTCTCATCGTATTCTCGCAACTTATCGGTTGTGATACTACAATGTTTCATCTTTGCTATCTGAGCTATGTAATGATGAAAATGAGTATTGCCATTTTCATCCAATCCTTCATATTCAACGCTGTTGAGCTTGTTACCCAAACTTTTCAGTTCGGTAGTGCCTATCTCACCAAGAAAGTAACGGAATAAAACCAAATAGGTTTCAAAGCTAACTGATGGTGAACTTTTCTTTTTTGCCATATTTCGTTATTCCTCCCACATTCGTTTATTGAATTCTGTTTCGATAAGCACTACTTTCCATTGCTCATCGTCAAGACGCAGATTCTCAAGGTTGTTATCTCCATTGATATATATCACATCAAACTCACGGTCGGCAGGATTGATGCGATATTTCGAGAAATAGGCATCCAGTGCAGCATTGCTCGCTAGAATATTATCTTGATTAATGTTACGCCATATAATCAAAGCCTTACGGTCATCTGGTAATGTTCCTTCGATTTGACGGAATCCATAAACTCCATTAAGGTCTTTTTGCAAATCAACTGCACCCTCATATGGAGGATTAACAGCTTCTTTGGTTGAGAAGTAGGAGATTGAAGATTGACTATGAACAGAAAGACCAATAAGGTAATTGAAGGTTTCAACGACATCAACTCGTCTTTCTTTACATTCATTCTTTTCTGTAATCTTCATGTTGTACTCAAATGGAGAGATAAAAGCATCAAGATTTAGTAAACTGCCTTTTGCTTCCATATCAAGCATATAGCCTATTAGGTATTCATCTCCCAAATTGGATCCGAAAAATGAGTCCTTCTCTTCAAGAGTAATGTTTGAAAGTGCATCTTCATAGCTTTCAAGACGCATATATTTCATTATTTGTGGAATACCAGTTGATGTATTTGATGGTTCTCCATCCTTCCAGTCGGATGCATATACAGCTTTTTTAACACGTTTTATCATGATGTTGTCGAAATGTTTTCCCATTTCGATCATAATATATTGATTAGAATGCTGTCTGCTTCTATTGTCATTAATTATAGCATGTGCAGTTGTACCAGAGCCTCCGAAATAATCTAACACAATACTTCTATCATGAGATAAAGCAGATGATAAAATAGAATCATAAAAAGATAGTGAATGGCAATATGGAAAAGTTAGATTCATTTTTTTTAAATCCGAAGTCCCCTTAACTGCGTCAGATATAATTGAAGTAAGTTGCTTTTTTGTTCCATGCGAAAGATACATTTTATATCTTGGTTGTGTACTTTCATCAGCCCCAAATATAATATCTCCTCTGTCTTGCATTTCTTTTAATGTTTCAGGAGTTCTTGAAAATCCATTAGGTGGTACTGGGCATGGTCTGCCTGTCTGAGGATGAATCAATGGTATATGAAATTTTGGGTCTGTTCTGTATTCTGGCGCACGTAAACTGACGCTTTGATATAATCGCCAATCATCTGATATATTTCTATAAGCCTTATCTCCACCACTTAATTCGGGATTAGAATTAATCCAGTTGTTAAATTCGGCTTTAAGTTCATCTGTAATAGATTCGTATTTTAATCGAAGCTCTTCTACCTTTGCAAGCATTGATTGAGCATTATCACCATTTATACTTATTGTAATATTATCTCTACTAAAAAATGTAAAATATTCATGTTGTATTGCAATGCCTGAACCACCTGTCATTGGATTACATTTATTCCAAATGCAAGTTCCAAGATTATAAAGGGGGGTGTTATTGAAAAGATTCCAGAGATTTTCATATTCATTCTCGTCAATATGACAAATAAAGGTACCATCCACAGCCATCAGAGGAATCGAACTATTAATTCTATTATCCATCATAGATATCCAAGAAGAATGTTTGAAATTATTTTTATAAAGAAATCCGCTTGTATCTGTGTTGTAAGGGGGATCAATGTGAATACAATCAATTTTTCCATTATACTTTTTTTGCAAAAGAGAAATTGCTTGAATGTTATCTCCGTTAATCATCAAACCATTAGTGTTCTCGTCTATATTATCTATAGATGCAATTAAACGGTCACGAAATGTGGTAGGGAAATTCTTTGTATCAACAATTAAGTTCTGGTTCTCCTTCAAAAATTCTATGCTCGGGGGATTTGTGAATGCTGTTGTATTTAGATCTCCTTTGATTTCATCAATAGCATACATATCAATCCACTCCTGAATCTGTATCTTATTAGCAATAATCTCCGGATAAAAAGATTTATCAATATGGTCAAGTGTAATGCACCAATTCGTTTCCACCACAAACTTCTTCTTCAGCCAAAGTTTGCGCTGGAAATTTTCTATTTGTGCCAAGAATGTGATTATCTCTTTACCGATACGTTTTACCGCACGCACCTTTGCAAGATAACTTTCTGCATGTACTTCGTTATCTGTGTCAAGGTCATCGAGATGCATCACTTCGTTCTTGATAAAGAAATCAAGTTCACGTGTGAGGAATCCACCTAAATCCTTATGGATGAAATAATCAAATGTGTTCTTTGCTACATATCCGTTAAGATGTTTCTGAATCAAAGTTACAGGTTTCTTTGGGTCTGTTGATGTTTGGTACATCAATGGCATCATCAATTCAGGTACACCAATAATATATTCACGAATTTTTACATAGTTATCATCAACATAGTTCTTCTTTTTGTCTGCAGGTATGTCAAAGATAAAGCGAATGATTAGTTCCTTTGATTCAGCATTCCATTCGAATGTCTTCAATTCAGGCCGCTCATCATTTTCTGTATACAGCATGAACACACGTTTAGAATCGTCAGTTTCCTTATTATTATTCTGCTCGATTGTAGCATCAACCAAGCGAAAATGAACATTTATCCCTTCCTTTGTAACAAATGAATAATCCTTGAAGTTTTCAGCAGTCTTGATGTAATACTGGTCTTGGTTAGCCCAATACAGTTTTACTTCTTCACCTTCATATGGAATGGCATAGATACCTTCTTTATAACGACGTTTAGAGATAAAATCTCCTTCGTCGTAGTAACGATTAAAGAATGAATATAGTGCAGAATATACGTCGCTTTCGAGTGCTGACATATCTGAGCCTTGAGATAATTGTTTCTGCAAAGCAATATATTCTTGCTTTTTGGGAGTATTGTCTTGAAGAGCATCAATAGTCATACCCATTGATTCAACATCAGATTCTATCTTAGCCAACTTTTGTTTGATTTCATCAGTCTTTTCATTTGCAAATGGGGCGAGAATCTCTTGTATTTTCTTGGGTAGACGATTCTCGAAGTAATCAACAATCTCACGTTGACGAATATTGATGATTCTGTAAATACCGAAATCAAGGTCAGACTTATCTAACTCAAATATGGTTTTCAATAATGCGACGAAGCGCTTCTGATATTCATTCATTATGTTGTTTATTAATTAGTTAGTACTCCAGCGGACAATAAATAGATTGTCTGACAAAGTTGTTTGAATCATTTTTCTCTCAAGTTTAGCAATGAACTCTTTTCTACGAACAGATATTTCATCTTCCCTGTTTTCAAGTTCATTGCGCTTTCTACGCTTCTGACGGCGCAGATCCTCTGCTTTAGCTTCAAGACTGATACGTTCTTCTATATTTTCAGCTTGACGAGCAAGTCTTTCTGTCTCACGTATATTACGTTTTACTATATCAAGTTCTTGCTCAATACCATCAATCACATCACGTTCCCAACGATAGATTCTGTCTTCTTCTTCCTTGAAGAATGAAAGGTTTCTGCTATCCACATTATTTATTGTTGTTATGATGTGTTGTTTTGAATTTGCACTCAGTCGAGAAATAATGGTATCAGGTATTGGGGTATTTATCTTTTCAATTCCACCGCAGAGGAATAGTTTTTCGGCTTCTTCTTGTGTTAAGAACTTGCCATTCTCAGTGAATGCAGTAAACAAGCAATATTGTTCGTCCTCAAATGATGAAATTTGAAGTTTTGATAAGACTAAATAGCCTGATTGACATCTAAGATACTCAGGCAGTACTACGTTTATACCAGTGTCTTTATTGTTGAATACGATTTCACTGTTGCAGTTGTCTGTATCTAAAACCATAGCTTTGTCGAGGACATATTGAGCTAAAGGGTGAGAAAGTCGATACGGAGCACCATCTTGCAGTTGTGACAGTAAATCATATTTACCACACGCACAATTCGCAACTGACTTTTTGAGAACGAAAGAATGTTGTTTATCATCGAATTTAGCTTTACCATCAAGCGCATACTTTGTTAATTCCCAAAGAATATGTTCATATCTATTTAAGAAAGTACTTGCTTCATCTTTTGCTACACGAAGATGTTCTTGCACATCAATATCAAAGTTTTCTAAAATTTGATGGCGAGTATCTTTCATACGTTCGTCTATCTCAACCTGCATATCAGTTTGAAGACGATCAAACGCTTCATTGATTTCTTCTTCAGTTCTACATTGCTGATAGATTTCCCAAATGCGAGTTTCAAAGTCGATAGCGTCTGCCTTACCGAGAATTTCATCAGAAGCGCCGAATATATCATCAAAAAGATTGAATTTCTCGTTAAGGATATTGAATACACGTACATCTGCGTAATTCCTGATATTTACGAAGTTGACAACAACAACATCATGTTTTTGACCATAACGGTGGCAACGACCAATGCGCTGTTCAATTCTTTGAGGATTCCACGGTAAATCGTAGTTTACAACAAGAGAACAGAACTGAAGATTAAGACCTTCACCAGCAGCCTCTGTTGCAATCATAATATCTGCCGATTCTCTAAAATAATCTACTAATGCCATTCTTCGGTCAGCAGATTTGATGCCACTAACTTTTGAAGGATTAGCTTCGCACCAGTTTTTATATATTTGTGTTGTTTTAGGGTCAGAACCCCGACCATTGAACAATACGATTTTACCTTCGTAGCCATTAGCATCAAGATATTCTTTCAGATATGCCTGTGTCTTTGTTGATTCGGTAAATATCAATGCCTTTCGTGAAGCACCCTCTTTGGCTTGCATCTCAAATGATTTATCCAATGCTTGAAGAAGAGCTTCTGATTTGGAATCTTGCTTTATCTGTTTGGCTTTGTTGATAAATGTTTGCAATAGCTCAATCTCAGCCTTTAGTTTATCAATGTCAATCGCATCCTCTTCCTCGGCTGATATATCTTCGTTATCATCAACATACAAATCTATTTCTTCATCATCATCTATCAAATCCTCTGCTGTAAATAAGAGCATAGATGCCGTTTCGAGCATCTTTTCGAGACGTGATTTTATATTAGTCAATGTACTTATAAGAGCAAAAGTTGAAGAAGCCAATATCTTACGGATTATCATTGTAGTCAACTTCTTCTGCTGTGCAGGAACTGAGTATATATCGTTTCTTCTGAGAAAATCAGAAATAGCTCGATATAGCTCATATTCAGCATCAGTTGAGTCGAACTTCTGTGTCAGTGGTAATCTATTTGTATAATTGATATATTCTTTCACATCACGTCTCAATGTACGTTTATACATCGTAGACAATCGTGCACGAAGGTCGGCATTATTTTCTCCAGAACCGTATTCACTTCTAAATGATTTCTCGCTACCAAAAATATGATCATCAATTATGCTTGTCAAGCCATAAAGCTCCAGTAATGAGTTTTGGAAGGGTGTGGCTGTAAGCAACAATTTCTTTGTTGTTGTGAGAGCATCACGAACTGCATGAGATGTTTTGCTTGATTGGCGATAAACATTTCTTAGTTTGTGAGCTTCATCAATGATTGATATATCGAAACCATGCATCAATATTTCATCCTTTTTACGAGCCACAAAATTATAGGAACAAATAATTGCCTTATTCTTTGAATATGGAGATCTGCCGTTCTTGATGGCTTCATTATAGTTCTTGGTGTCAAGGATAATATTGTCAATACCAAATTTATCTATCAATTCTGTACTCCATTGTTTTCTCAATGCAGCAGGACAAACAATTATAATCTTTCGTTTGCCTATAGCCCAATATTGGCAAATGACCAAACCTGCTTCGATAGTCTTTCCTAAACCGACTTCATCAGCTAAAACGATACCTTTAGATAGTGGCGATTTGAATGCAAAAAGGGCTGCATCAATCTGATGTGGATTAATGTCAACAGACGCACTCATTAGTGATTGCGAGATTGAAGATAGTTCACCGCCCACAGCTCTTTGTGTAAGCAAGTTTGCGTAATACTTCGCGTGATATTTAGTTATCATACTATTAAAAACTTCGTCACAAAACGCTTTAACAGATTTAGTCAGACGTAGATGTGAAAGAGTATCCTTTTGATTCATCCCCTTCAACTACGTTATAGTTGAATGATAAACATTTTACTCTTAGTTGACCTATTTATATAGGTGAACGTGCTTGCAAAAATACACATTCGAACTTGAAAATACCATTATTTGTACCGTTTTCTTCTAAAAATCTATGGAATAGTTGGTAATATGGAAAATTCACTCTCATCTGCCCCTTCCGTTCACTTTAAGATGACCACTGATTTACCTAGAGTTCTATATTCCTAAATTAGCCCACATTTCTGAAGTTTTTGGTTCGTACTGTAACCCAATTAGTGGACATGTGCTTTTTTCTAATAAAGTATCAATGCCCCTTAGTTTAATATTACATAAGCGTTCTTTGAAATTAAAAGTTTTAGTTACGCATTCGTTCATTAATTTAGAGTGTAACGGTATGAAAAGAATGAATGGACTAATTCCAAATAGCTTATCAGGTGACTTCTTATCCTTGTAAATACCAAAGCCTGAAGCAATAATGTCAGAGAAATTTTATGGTTCTGTTTTGTATCAGCCAAAAGCATTTCATATTTCTTGAAGTATTCCAGCATTTTAACTCCGAGCATAACTCTGCGGTTATTGGCATTGCCGATGACATAACGTACAATATAGTCTTGACACTTCTTACAAGTATCAATGCTAAATCCTTCTGTTTTACAGATGGTCCCAACACGCCTCACCATCCTGACAGAAGCCTGTAGCTCTTCCAGCTAATCCCTGTTTTGAGGAGTAAACAGAATAGCCCGTTTGATTATGAACAACATGAAAAGTGTAATGAACGATAAGCCCTCTCTGCACATAATCAAACTGGAATGATAGTGTGCAGAAATGGTGATTACAAGAATGAATATGCTTACAAACAGAAAGTCATATAGGCAGGTAGATACACCACCCCTTCCTTTACACTCAGGTTTTTAGGATGAATCACATAGCTCCCTCCTATACGCTGACGAAAACTCTCGTTGAACCGGGTAAGAGAACGGATGGAATATTTATCATTCGATTTCACCTCTATCGGAAATATTTTATATTTCAGTTTGCTGTGGTTCGACAAGATAAAATCTATTTCCATGTCGTTGCGATGCTTCTCTTGATTGTATCGCGTGTAGAAGTACAGTTTGTGCCCGGCAGCCACCAACATCTGGGCAATTACGTTCTCGTAGAACATACCCTCGTTCACCGACAGTTTTCCCAATAAGATTTCCCGATAAAGCTCTCCGTCAGAGATCTCATTTTCATCAAATGTATGACTGATAAGTAGTCCCGTATCCCCCATATAACATTTCACATATGTTCTGTCCTCATTCAGCGAAAGTCCCACGTTAGGGTCCGAGCAGTTAAAGCATTCATTGGCAATCATCGAATCGGAGAACCAAAAGAAAGTATCATGATATTTTGGAAAGCTCGCCCCCTTTTCAATGCGATTCATCACTACACGTCTTTCGGAACGAGAAAGAAAAGCCGGAATCTGGTCAAATATACTTAGTACACTCGACCTGTAGCCAGACTTTATCTTCTTTATATCATTCCGGTACAGTGTCAGTATGTCTCTTTTTTCCATATCGGCCATTTCGAAGTTCCGGTTGTTCTCCAGATACGCCGACAGACTTTTCGGCATACCGCCCACAATCATGTATTGGCGGAACAGCAGCATAGCCTTGGCGTGAATCCCCTGCTCCAAAGGTACCTTTTTATCAAAGCATTGGCGGATATATGCCATCAATGTCTCTTCATTCATAGCCCAAGCAAACTCCTCAAAGTCCATGGGGTACATAAGTAGTGTCCTTTCTTCAGAAGGAATGGTAATATCATTTACATTCTCCTTTATGGAGATTAGCGAGCCCGTCTCTATATAGTCGAACCGTCCATCTGCGACCAGATACTTTATCGCTTGCCGGGCTTTCGGAAACTGTTGTATCTCATCAAATATGATAATGGATTCTTTTGGATAAAGCCTCACACCATATTCCGAAGAAAGAATAAGGAAAAAGGTGTCGAGATCATTCATGTAATTGTTAAAGGCCGAAATAACTGAGTCGCTAACTTTGTTGAAATCTATCATAAGATAGCTCCGGTATTCATTCTTTGCGAACTCTTCCACAAGAGTGGATTTGCCTATCCGTCGGGCGCCTTCTATCAGAAGCGCCTTAGTGCCTGCCGTTTGCTGTTTCCAGACAAGCTATTTGTCATATAATTTACGTTTGAATATCATACCATTCAATATTTATCATCTCATCCATATGCAAATTTAATGATATTTTCTGCAATACGCAAATCAAATTCCATATTTACTACCTGCAATACGCACTTTTACAAGGTAGAATTTCACCTGCAATACGCATAAATCTATATTAGAATGTGAGCAGCTAAATAATATCTTCCAATATTGACAATTTCACTCATTCAAATATATCGGCTGATATCCCGATTTTCCACTTGCCTTACTATATCATCTCTTTGTAAATACATATTCGCCTCCTTTATGTCAACTCCGAAAATTTACACAGAGCTTTAGAATACGACTTGGAACCAGAAAAGGACTTCTCATACAAGGGCTTGCCTATGGATGATGCAATGGCGATATTACCAAGTTCGTATCAGGCATTTAGCAGATTCATCCATTCGGTGAGGGTAACACCCGTACTACGGCTGTCTTTACTATAAAGTATTTACGCAGCATTGGTTTTGGCATTAACTATAATCTATTTGCCAACAACTTTTGGTACTTCCGCAATGCGCTGATTCGTGCGAATTATAGAAATGTGCGAAAAGAGGTTGAACCCGATATGAGTTTTTTGAATTTGTTTTTCAGAAATCTGATGATGGGAGAAAATCATGAGTTAAAGAATAGATATATGATTATCAATACCCCACAACAATCAATCGAACAAGCCGACCGAACAAGTAGCGAACAACTCACCGCCCCCACTTTTATTGCCAACTATTTGACACCAACTATTCAAAATGGCTTTGTTACTCCTCTCTACCCTAATAATCCCAAACATCCTCGGCAAAAGTATCTTTTGACGGTAAAGGGGTTGGCTATTTTCAATTCAACAAAATGATATACAACAACTAATAGGTATATACCACATTAAAAGTAGGATATAAATTAAAGATAATTTCCAATAAGTATTAGAAGTAATAAAGAATTTTTTTATCTTTGCCTTTGCAAACCATTTGTAACCCCAATGCGGTAACACTCACCAAATCAACCCTCTGAAATTGATTTGAGACTTCCGCAAATGGGCTGAAAAAATGCGGTACAACCCGTATATCGAAAAGTCTGAAAACCAACACATTGAATTTACCGGTACTTTCAATGTAATTGTAAAAATGAGGCTTGTACCGTTTAAAAGAGCAAAACGCTGACAATTAATAGTGCGAATATGCTGCATCGGGAATAATGATTAACTGGGTTATGTTCTCAACAGTAACTGTTTTTAAACCAATTTCTTTGAATAAATAACTGAGCCCCTTTATCATTCTCTGACATACAACTGCCACAGACAAAACTCACAGCAAGGATTATAGAGAAAAGACTATCCTTGTACATACCAATCATTTTTTATATTCCAGTTGAAGCCGACGGAACATCAAGCAGTCTTCATTAAATGAAGGATTCTTCAGATTGTTCAACGACAGATATAATCCATCCCGTCCAATGAACCAGAGACGATAGGCATATGTATTACCAGGAAACTTGGTCTCACCGATAATTTCGTACTTGTCATTCAAAATAATGATAGAGAATTCACGCCCAGAATCTTCTTCCATAGGACTACGACTAGCAGGATACTCATAAGGCATACAAGCAAAGCGATAAAACACTTTGCGATATTTATCATAAAGCAGATGATGATAACTAGGTTCATTAGCCTCTTTCCGCAAGCGGACCAACAAACCAATCGTTGCATCATAAGGTTCAGGATGTAGAGGAGGAAAATAACGACTTCCTGCAGGATAAGCACGTACATGTTGAAAATCGGAAGAAACATAAATACTGTCTGAAGCATGGAAAGAGACAGCTACTTCTTTTCCCGTATCAGCATAACTATGCCCATTTTCATAAGATAATGTTCTAATTATTTCCTCCTTATTAAAAATAGAGGGATAGCAGAATTTCGTCTTGCCTATCTGTCCTGTTGACAAATTTACATAAGAAAAGATGTTCGAGGTAGCCCAAGTATCCTTTGTATGAGGATAGCCAATTTGTGTTTGTGGAAAATAAAGCAGAGAGTCACGGATAATCCCTGGAGATGCATAATAGCTGTAAAGCATTGTCGGAGCAAACTCACCGAAAAGATTATTTTCCTGATACAATGCTTGAGACTTGAAAAGAATACTACCCGAATCATTTACCATATAAAAATAAGGAGAATTGGTTGTTATCAGAAAATGTTCCATATCAAGTGGATACCCTCCTAATACTGAAGGAATTCCATTCGGTCCTTCCTTGTGTAATGGGACAGCCTTATGCATGCATTCCTTTTCTATATCAAAAATAATAAGTCTCAATACTCCTCTGTTTCTGTTGTTTTGGAAAAACAAATATTCCCGTCCCCCATCTTCAAACTGAAACATAGCTTTACTTTCATAATATGTGGAATCATCTACAAGAAAGGAAATAGTATCAGCGGATACTAAACAAACTTGATCAACAGATGAACCAGAAGTCTTCCGCCCACAAGAAAGACAGAGCAGAGGTATTAAGAATAAGAAGAAAATCCTTTTCATAGTTAGCTTAATATTAGAGAAACCCCATATTCATACATTTTGGACACAACCCCTTGACAACCAATAGAATCACTACCTTTTTCATATTATTACGATTTAGAGTCAGCATATATTGCAAATATAAAAAAGATTTTTCACCCCCAGAAGAAACGATGACAAAAGATAGTAATCAGGAAATATTTGATTATCCTTCACAGTCTTCCTTACCAAACGGTAGTGCCTTTACCCTAATAGCTAGAATGCGATGAAGGAAAATCAAACATAAAATGGAAAAAGGACTTATTTGCCAAACATATTATTGATCACCTCCATAGAGCCGACAAGCATACCGCCCAGCACATCCTGATTAAAAGCAACAGAATAATTACCCGGAGACAATTGCACCTCCATCTGTGTTATTCCGTTCTTACTGATCTTTTTCAATTCCTTAGCCTTTATATTGTAATAGGTAAAGCGACGGAAATTCTGATAAATATCACCCATTTCCACATCCACGTTCTGCAAAATGGAAGCACCGCCCGCAACAGTGGGCAGAGACAAGGTCTTGCCGTTATCCAAAGTCAGGACGCACCAGCTGTCGTCCGGAACCTCTACTTCGTGTCCCGATCCGATAGTAACCGCCAGCGAATAACGCACCGTACTCTTGTACTGGAAACCTGCCAAAGCCACATACACATCCATGTTATTGGAAATCCCCAGGTTCATACCCGAACACACCACCGTCCGCACTCCGGCCTGATTAGTTTCATCATAAATCACATTCTGTGCCATCGCACTGATACCCATCACCAGCACGGCAACCAAAAACAATACTTTCTTCATAATTATTCTCAAATTTATTTTAAATCATAACAAATAAAAGCGCTATAAGTATGCACCAAAACCGTCGAAAGATACAAAAAAAATACATAATTCATTGCTCACACAATGCTTTTTTGTGCATTTTTCTGTCTATATTCTTTCATCGCTTAAATTGTTTGAGTAAATTTGTCGCCGGAAAATTACTAATACCAAATATATAAGTATATGAGTTTGAAAATTGTAGTACTGGCAAAACAAGTTCCCGACACCCGTAACGTTGGGAAAGATGCCATGAACGCTGACGGCACTATCAACCGTGCGGCACTTCCGGCTATCTTTAACCCGGAAGACCTGAACGCCCTTGAACAGGCACTCAGACTGAAAGACACACATCCCGGCTCTACGGTTACTATTTTGACCATGGGCCCCGGACGCGCTGCCGAAATCATCCGTGAAGGTTTATACAGAGGAGCAGACAATGGATATTTATTGACTGACCGTGCTTTTGCAGGTGCCGATACCCTAGCAACTTCGTATGCCATCGCCACCGCCATCCGCAAGATAGGCGAATGCGACTTGATAATCGGTGGCCGCCAGGCTATCGACGGTGACACCGCACAGGTAGGACCGCAGGTTGCAGAAAAGCTGGGCCTCTCGCAAATCACTTATACGGAAGAAGTGCTGAATGTGGACGAAGCTGCCCGCCGCATCACCGTAAAGCGTCATATAGACGGTGGTGTGGAAACAGTAGAAGGTCCGCTACCCATCGTACTGACAGTGAACGGAAGCGCAGCTCCCTGCCGTCCGCGCAATGCCAAGTTATTACAGAAGTACAAACGCGCCCTCGGCGCACAGGAGATGGCTGCCATTACCAAAGACGGTGCCGTGTTGCCCTACGCCGAACTCTATGCCAAGTATCCTTATCTGAATATCACTGAATGGAGCGTAGCCGATGTAGAAGGCGACACCAAGCAGTGTGGTCTGTCAGGCTCGCCTACTAAGGTGAAGAAGATTGAGAACATCGTCTTCCAGGCAAAAGAAAGCAAGACCATGACAGGAAGCGACCAGGATGTAGAAGATTTGATTGTAGAACTGTTAGCTAACCACACAATAGGATAACGATTATGAATAATGTATTTGTATATTGCGAGATTGAAGGCACACAAGTAGCCGATGTAAGTCTCGAACTTTTAACCAAAGGTCGTAAATTAGCTAACCAGTTAGGCTGCCAGCTCGAAGCAATTGCTGCCGGAAACGGCCTTGCAGGAATCGAAAAACAAGTATTGCCCTATGGTGTCGACAAACTTCATGTATTCGATGCTCCGGGCTTGTTCCCTTATACTTCATTGCCCCACACTTCTATCTTGGTGAACTTGTTCAAGGAAGAAAAACCGCAAATCTGCCTGATGGGTGCTACCGTTATCGGTCGCGACCTGGGTCCGCGCGTATCTTCGGCCCTGACCAGCGGACTGACTGCCGACTGTACCCAGTTGGAAATCGGCGCTCACGAAGACAAGAAAGCAGGCATTACTTACGAGAACCTGTTGTACCAGATTCGTCCCGCATTCGGTGGTAACATCGTTGCAACCATCGTAAACCCCGAGCACCGTCCCCAAATGGCAACCGTGCGCGAAGGCGTGATGAAGAAAGAAATTCTGGACGAGAACTACAAAGGCGAAGTGGTGAACCATGATGTAGCCAAGTTTGTTCCCGAAACAGACTATGTAGTGAAAGTGATAGACCGCCACGTAGAAAAAGCAAAACATAACCTGAAAGGTGCTCCTATTGTGATAGCCGGAGGTTATGGAATGGGCTCTAAAGAAGGTTTCGACAAACTGTTTGAACTGGCCAAAGAACTTCATGCCGAAGTAGGTGCCAGCCGTGCTGCCGTTGATGCAGGCTATGCAGACCACGACCGCCAGATCGGTCAGACCGGTGTAACCGTCCGTCCTAAATTGTATATCGCTTGCGGTATCTCCGGACAGATTCAGCATATCGCAGGTATGCAGGATGCAGGTATCATCATCTCTGTTAACAGTGACCCCAACGCTCCTATCAACACTATTGCCGATTATGTGATAAACGGCACTGTGGAAGAAGTGGTTCCGAAATTGATTAAGTACTATAAAAAGAACAGTAAGTAATAACGCTCAGGTAAGAATGAAATAATGAAAAGCCTGTTTTTAACACTCCTTTTTCTTTCCTGTGTTACTTCTGTAGTTGCACAAGAAAAGATATGGCTGAATAAAAAGGGAGAATGGACGGAAGACTCGGCTAAAGCCGTAAGATACGCCATTATCACTTCACAAGCCGGTCAGTCCACACAAGTGGAAGTTTTTTTCTATGGATGGACAGAAAAAAGAGATTGGCCAATACTCTAAATACAAGGATACTCCTCGTAAAAGAATCAGAGACGGTGTGTATAGATATCTCTATACCAATGGACAAGACAGTGCGGTAAACCATTTCAAAGGCAACAAGTTGGAAGGCCAGTGCTTAACCTACTTTCCCGATGGCTCTACCCGATTCATTAAAATATATAACAACGGGCAACTGAACGGTAAGCTCCAGCAATATTATCCCAGCGGAAAATTGCGAAGATACGAAGAGTATACTAATGGTCGACGTATCGATGGCAAACTCTATGCCGAAGACGGAAGCAAGTTGAAATATGAACCTTATATGGTGATGCCGGAATTTCCCGGAGGAATGGAAGCCTTCGTTTTATTATTGAAAAATATAATGAAGTATCCCAAGGAAGCTCAGCAAGTGAAAGCAGAAGGCAGAGTTCTTATACAAATTATGATTGATAAGGATGGAACAATGACTTCGCCCACCTTACTGCAGAAAGTACATCCTGCACTGGATGCAGAGGCTATACGTGTTGTCAATGCTATAGCCCAGACTTACAAATGGTCACCCGGACGTCAGGATGGAGAGACCAAACGCGTGAAATATGTATTACCTATTAATTTCAGATTACCTCAAAAAAAATAAATTATGGCAAACTTTTATACCGATATACCGGAACTCAAGTATCACTTGAACAATCCGATGATGGAGCGCATCTGCCAACTGAAAGAGCGCGACTATAGAGATAAAGACGAGTTCGACTATGCACCGCAGGATTACGCTGATGCAATGGACTCATACGATAAGATTCTGGAAATCACCGGCGAAATTACCGGCGAAACCATCGCTCCCAATGCCGAAGGCGTGGACGAAGAAGGTCCTCACTGCGGAAACGGACGTGTGGAATATGCATCGGGAACAAAACAAAACCTGGATGCCATGGTAAAAGCAGGCTTGAACGGCATGACCATGCCGCGCCGTTTCGGTGGCCTCAACTTCCCCATCACTCCCTACACCATGTGTGCAGAAATCGTAGCTGCCGCTGATGCAGGTTTCGGAAACATTTGGTCTTTGCAAGACTGTATCGAAACTCTGTATGAGTTTGGTAACGAAGAACAACACAGCCGTTTCATTCCCCGCATTTGTGCCGGCGAAACCATGTCAATGGACTTGACTGAGCCCGATGCAGGTTCCGACCTCCAGTCAGTTATGCTAAAAGCAACTTTCGACGAAGCCAACAACTGCTGGCGCCTGAACGGTGTGAAGCGTTTCATCACCAACGGTGACGCTCATCTTCACCTGGTATTGGCACGTAGCGAAGAAGGAACAAAAGACGGACGCGGTTTGTCTATGTTCATCTATGACAAGAATGAAGGTGGTGTAGACGTTCGCCGCATCGAGAACAAATTGGGTATCCATGGTTCTCCTACCTGCGAATTGGTTTACAAAAATGCGAAAGCTGAACTTTGCGGTGACCGCAAGCTCGGTTTGATTAAATATGTCATGGCATTGATGAACGGTGCCCGTCTGGGTATTGCCGCACAGTCGGTAGGTTTGTCACAAGCCGCTTACAATGAAGGATTGGCATACGCCAAGGAACGTAAGCAGTTTGGTAAAGCTATCATTGATTTCCCGGCAGTATATGATATGCTGGCCATCATGAAAGCAAAAACTGGATGCAGGCCGTGCCTTGCTGTACCAAACTTCACGCTATGTAGATATTTACAAAGCATTGGATGATATTGCCCGCGAACGCAAACTCACTCCCGAAGAACGCCAGGAACAGAAGACTTATGCTAAGTTGGCAGACAGCTTCACTCCGTTGTCCAAAGGTATGAACTCTGAATATGCCAATCAGAATGCTTATGATTGTATTCAGATTCACGGTGGTTCAGGTTTCATGATGGAGTATGCTTGCCAGCGCATTTATCGCGATGCACGTATCACCAGCATCTACGAAGGTACTACCCAGTTGCAGACTGTAGCCGCTATCCGTTATGTAACAAACGGTTCTTGCATTGCTACCTTGCGCAACTACGAAGCTATTCCTTGTGCTCCCGAACTGGAAGGTTTGATGAATCGCGTAAAGGAAATGGCCAACAAGTTTGATGCCTGCACCAATGCAGTGAAAGAAGCACAGAATCAGGAATTATTGGATTTCGTGGCACGTCGCCTTTATGAAATGGCTGCTGTGTGCATCATGTCTCATCTTCTTATCCAAGATGCGACTAAGGCTCCTGAATTGTTTACAAAATCAGCTCATGTATATGTGAATTATGCAGAGGCAGAAGTAGAAAAGCATTTCGACTTTATACGCAAGTTCCAGGCTGATGATTTGGCTAATTACCGTCAGTAAATAATCTATTTAGATTATATGAAATCGTTCCATTCCTTGCGGGATGGAACGATTTTTTAATTTAAAGAATGCCCGTTTCGCAACGGGCGTTCTCCACATAAACAAAACCTGATCCGGCCTTATTTACTAACAAACTTATTATTAACGTATTTATAAAAACTCTCCTCAAGTCCTTTTACAAACAACTTACAAACACACTAAATTCCACAACCTTTCTTTATTCTAATGCAAAAATAAACCGGATTCGAACATTCGACAATAATAATCGACCAGTTGCTCTATTTTATCTACTAACAGGTGCTTTTGTTCTTTGCGAAATGGAAATAAATAAAATAGTTCATCATGGAGGCTGGTCCTAAACCAATTATAAATGAACTTTTTTTTTCACCCAATGTTTATGAAGGAAATTGAATTTAAAGACCTAAACTTATGAAAGAATTAGAATTAACCAGTAATGCCGCTTTGACGGATGCGGTATATGAGACTGCCTTGAACGGCTCATTTCTTGATGCGAAATTCATAGCAGGTTCGGTAGGCGATGACGAACCCGACGGATTGCAACCGGAATATGAATGCTATCACGTGACATATCCTCCTAAAGGAGAAGAAGTATTATGGGAACAACCACTGGATGCTGCCGATGACAAAGCCCCAGTATACAGCCTGGGCAAGAAATTGGAAGCCATAGAATGCAACTGTCACCCCACATTGGCAAAAGGTGAAAGCCGCACCGCAACCGCACGCAAAGTCGTAGCTCACGGACCGATGTGGATATATGTGGCAACCGCCATCGGCATGGACAAGGAAGGTACCGAATCACCTTTCATGGTGGTACAGGGAGCAGGGACTTATGGTTCGGATAGCACAACTGAAAGTGAAATGATAGGTTATGCAGAGGGACGCATTCGAGAGATGACCGCATTATTGGTACGCCGTGCACGCTTGGAAGCTCTGCATTTGGAAAGTATTCGCGTCGGTTACAAATATCTGTTTGTAGAACCGGAAAGAATAGGAAAAGCGAAGGTGAAAGAAGGATGATGAATAATTAACATTTCCAGTAGCGCTGTTATCCACCGTAGGGGTGGGGTTTGCCCACCCGAAAACAGTTCGCTTTGTGTTTTCGGGCGGGCAAACCCCGCCCCTACAGGAAATGTTAACAAGATGTGTAGAAAGAGTCGTTATCAAGAACAGTCCACTCACTCCAACGTCTCTACCGGTAATTCCGTTTCTTTACGATACCCCGATGAAGTAAATACGGCAATCAGCTCTCCCTGTTCATCCGTAATCTTCACTTCCACGAAAGGAATGCGATGATGGTTGAATACCTCGGTAGCATCAGCATACACATATCCCAACTTGGCAGGACGCAGAAAAGTAATATTTGCATTGATGGAAAGCGTCAGCTTCCGGCGACTGTTCGCCACTGCGGCAAAGGCAAGATCTGCCAAAGTAAACAATGCACCTCCTTGGCATACTCCGCCACCATTCAAATGACGTTCGGTCACCTCCATACGTGCACGGGCATACCCCGGCTTTATTTCGAGCAATTCCACTCCTGTGCAGGTAGCAAAACGGTCGGTCTTCAAAAATTCTTTTAATGTTGTCATAAGGCAATCTGTGTAAATAAGAAAAGCCATTAGTGAATAGTCACCATCGTAGCTCCAAACCCATATTCGCGGAACGAAGCATCCTGACTTTCATAATTCTTATATTTGTATTTTAATTCCTGTAAGATGGATTTGCGCAACACGCCATCTCCCTTGCCATGAATAAAGACAATTTTCTGCCCTTTCTTGTTCTTGTATTCTTCCAGAGTTTTGCGGAATACATCCATTTGGTAATTTAATATTTCTCCATTACTCATTCCGCCGGTATTATCCAGCAATTCGTGGGCATGAAGGTCTATCTCCACAATGTCGTTCCTTATCTGTTTCTGCTGTGAAGGTTTAGAAACGGGACGTTCCGGCTCTTTCTTCTGCAACAGAGCCTCCTTTATATCATCTGCCGAAACAAATACTTCTTTCACCGGAGCATCATCTCGCACTATATCATAGATAAGTGACGGTTCCTCGAAGAATATGCTCTCGCGGAACGTATGCAGTTTATAGAATTTTACAGTATCTATACGCAATTCTGCCGAAACAGCCGGTTTGAACAAGAAACTTTTGTTGTCTTTGAAAGCAATGCATTGCACGGCTACGTGCTCCAGTTCATTCAATATGCTCTTTTCAAATTCTTCTATGTAGAATTTGGTATTCGGCTCCACCATTCCATGACAACGTACACGCCAGTTACTTCCCTCGGCAGTGAGATAGGTGAAATACAATGTAAAGTTGCTGTCATTAATGAGATACGCATCAAAAGCCGTAGCAGAAATAGCCTTAATATCCTGAGGAACAAAAGCAAGCATCACATTCAGCACATCCCCCCCTTGCGTTCCGCCGGACGGTAAGTAATAGGGCGATCATCTTCCTCATCTTCTTCGGAACGGATCTTAACCGTTGCCCCTTTGGCTTTGGCAACTTCCTCATCCCGTTTTTTTGTAGCCGGAGCTACCGGTTTGCGCTTCATATTATAATCGTCAGTATCAATCACTACACATTCCTTAATGGGCATAGGAATGTCAAATCCGTCGGCATCTTCTACCAACACCTTGTCTTTTCCCTGGAATCCTGTCACAATACCGCCCCCTACTTTACTAAGGAAGCGTACCTTATCTCCTATTTTCATACTCTTTTCTTTTTTTGTTTACGCAAATATCGGTACTTTTGCGCAGATAAAGAAAGAAAATCAATGGAAGATACGAAACATATCAAAATAAGTGAGTTCAATTACCCGCTGCCCAACGAGCGAATTGCCAAATTTCCCCTCGCCGTACGCGACCAGTCCAAACTGCTTATTTACCGTCATGGCGAGGTAAGTGAGGATACATTCACCTCTCTGCCGCAATACCTGGAAGCAGGTGAACTGATGATATTCAATAATACAAAGGTGATTCAAGCACGTCTGCATTTCCGCAAGGAGACGGGAGCGTTGATAGAAGTGTTCTGTCTGGAACCTATTCAACCTAACGACTATGTGTTGAGTTTTCAGCAGACCCGTCAATGCAGTTGGCTATGCATGATAGGCAATCTGAAGAAATGGAAAGAAGGTGCACTGTATCGTTCCGTAGATGTAAAAGGAAAACAGGCGACACTGAGCGCCACCCGTGGAGAATGCAGGGGAACTAGCCATTGGATAGACTTTTCGTGGGATGATGACACGGTGACCTTTGCCGATATACTGGAAGTGGTGGGCGAGTTGCCTATCCCTCCATACTTGAACCGTGACACGCAGGAGAGTGACAAAAAAACTTATCAGACGGTTTATTCAAAGATAAAAGGTTCCGTAGCTGCCCCTACTGCCGGTTTGCACTTTACGGAACGGGTATTGGCAGCATTGGATGAACGGGGCATTGACCGGGAGGAACTGACGCTTCATGTAGGTGCAGGTACTTTTAAGCCGGTGAAGAGCGAAGAAATTGAAGGCCATGAGATGCACACGGAATACATTTCGGTGAGCAAACACACCATTGAGAAACTAATTGCCCACGGTGGAAAAGCTATTGCGGTGGGAACAACTTCGGTGCGTACATTGGAGAGCCTTTATTATATAGGTACTATCATCAGCCGGAAACCCGATGCCGGACAGGAGGAATTGCATGTACAACAATGGATGCCCTATGAGGATAATAATGCACTGAGTGCAGTAGAAGCACTGCAACAAATTTTGGATTATCTGAACCGACATGAGATAGAGGCGTTGCATACCAGCACACAGATCATTATTGCACCGGGATATGAGTATAAGATAGTGAAGAAAATGGTTACTAATTTCCATCAACCGCAAAGTACGTTGCTGCTGCTGGTTTCTGTATTTGTGAAAGGAGACTGGAGGACGATTTACGACTATGCACTGGGACATGACTTCCGTTTCCTGAGCTATGGGGATAGTTCGTTGTTGATACCGTGATTTTTGCCTTAGAATAAGTGTATTATGATTAATTTCGATGAATATATCCGCAATGGAGAGCCTGACAAGAAAGAAAAGGCTTCGGCTTGGAAAACCGCTATTGGGCTTCAAGCTGTAGATGGCTTGCAAACTTCCGACTATCTGAAAGATACAGCGGTCAAACATATTGAGGGTGACATTAGCATTGATGAAGTGAAAGCACTTATCAATGGATATTACCAATCTAAGACTGTTCGTACTCCGAATGATGAAGATACAGAAGAAGCGGACAAGGTTTCAGCCAATATTGCCCGGATCTTGAATGAAAAGTCATTTGCTTATTCTGTAACAGGCTTTACTTCTATTCATCGGAGACTATTTGAAGGCGTATTCAAATTTGCAGGTAAAATCCGCGACTATGACATTACAAAGAAAGAATGGGTGCTTCGTGGCGATACAGTACTGTACGTTAATGCAGAAGATCTACAAAGGGCTATAGAGTATGACCTGGAACAGGAAAAAAACTTTTCTTACAAAGGACTGTCTTTGGATGAGGTAGTGGCACATATAGCCAAATTCGTTTCCAATCTTTGGCAGATACATCCATTTGGTGAAGGAAATACCCGAACAACAGCCGTTTTCACAATTAAGTATTTGAGAAGCATAGGCTTCGATGTGAATAATGATTTATTTGCAGAACACTCTTGGTATTTCCGCAATGCACTGGTTCGTGCCAATTATCGCAATGTGCGTAA
>Ga0192242_10180_pt1 | contig 30302 bp, 27 predicted proteins | sample Koala_Koa27_J3_FD_131235 | JGI IMG/M metagenome (GOLD analysis project Ga0192242, IMG submission 131235) | Enriched cells from koala feces incubated with labeled cellulose particles, San Francisco Zoo, California, United States - Koala_Koa2-7_J3 ...
TACTTCCGGTCCAGCCTCACCACTTCCTCAAAATCCGTGATATCGCTCCTCCCGCTGACCTGCCAGAGCCCCGTGATGCCCGGCTTTATGGACAGCCTTGCCCGATGATGCAGCTCATACTCCGACACTTCCCCCACCAGCGGCGGCCGTGTCCCGACCAGGTTCATATCGCCTTTCAGCACATTGAAAAACTGCGGGAACTCATCCAGACTGCTGTCGCGCAGGAACTGTCCGAACCCGGTTTTTCGGGTCCCGTCCGGCAGGATCCGGTTGCCGATCACCCTCGGGTCGAAATCCATCTTGAACATTTTCCCGTCTGACATCTTGTTCTGTTTCAGCAGTTCCGCCTTCCGCTCTTCCGCATCCATATACATGCTGCGGAATTTAACGATCCGGAATTTTTTACCGTTTTCCCCCACACGCTCCTGTGTGAAGAATACCGGACCGGGTGATTCTTTGCGGATGACCGGCGCCACAAACAGAAAAAGGATCCCCGTGCTCAGGCTACCGACCAGCCCGGCCAGGATATCCATGCCTCTTTTTAAAGTAAGCTGCCTGCTGGATGCATAGTTGATACTGGTGCTGAGGACGGTAAAACCGCCGATGTCCTCGACAAACTGTTTCACCCCGGTTCCGTTCGATAGCTTTGCCAGATTCATATGAATTGTCACGCCGGTCTCCCGCAATTCATCTATCAGCTTCTGCGGGAATTCCGCATTCTCAGGCGGGACGACCATCACCTCGTCAATCCACTCGCGGCAGACATACATGGCGGCATTTTCAATGTCTGCAACAACCGGGATATCCCCGATCATATCGTTCTTTCGCGCATGGTGTTCTGTTTTTATGCCATCTGCATCCTCCCGGCCCATACCACCGCAATATGCTTCCGCCAGTACAACTCCGGCGATTGTATAACCGGCATAATTATTTTCCTTTAAATTCTCGATCACGGACTCTGCAATCTCCGGCGCCGTGACAACCAGCAGGGTCCGGCCGCCGCCAGCCGCACGTTTTCTTTGCAGATGCTGTTTCCAGAGTATACGTACGATGTAGCTGATCACCGCGTAGAGAAGAAACGTCCAGAACATCGCCAGACGCGAATAATCGCTTCCCCGCCGCAGGATAAAAAGGTACAAAACCGACAGGCAGCACAAAACAGCGACATGCCGTACGGTAAAAACAAATTCCTCCCGAAGCCCGCGTTTGATTACCCTGTGAAAAGTGTTCAGAAAAAACATGACAATGAAATCCGCAAAGATCATCCAGATTCCCATGTTCCGATACAGCCATCTTCCATATGGATGAAACCCGTGGCCGCTCAGCGCATAGGCCAGCACGAAAGCAATCTGCAGACAGATCAGGTCTAACAATATGAAATCATAATGTTTTAACCATCCTTCTGTTTCTTTTCTATACATAACTCATCCTTCTTTTGTCTCTTAATACGGCAGCCCCAATACCTTTCCTGCCTGAGAAGTATAGCTTCGCCATCCTGCCCTTCATTCAGCGCAGGTCATAGCTACACGATGACATCCGGCATCACAGCCGCGACGAAGCGACGATCTGTTGATAACCGGGTTTTGTATCCATCACTAAATACAGTTTATGTTGTATTTAGATCGCAGAAAAACAGCCGACTTTTTTTGTGCAAAAGATCAGTCTTTTACACAGCCGTTTTCTTTATATCCCAGATAAAACCGATGGCATTCAGCCTTTGCACCTGCTCATCTGTCAGATTTCCGTCCCGGCGCAGCAGCCGCTGACGATAAATCCAGTTGCCAAGTCCATAGCCTGTATCGGTTACGTATCTCTTTGATACAAGCAGGTTCCCGTTCTTTTCAAAATAGGCTCTGGCCTGTTCATAAGCGTTTTCCCACTGTTCCTCATTTTTCGTCCGCATCGGGACACCTTCTAACAGCCTTACCTGCTCCGGATTCAGTGTTCCGTTTTTCAGTGCCTTTCGTTGGACAGCAAGCCATTTACCCAGCCAGACACCTTCAATAACTACATTTTGCGGAATATTTTTCGTATGGTTTTCTTCCATGTATTTCTTTGCAAGCGCAACCTTATATTCCCAGCGATCGGTCTTTGGACCGACACCGATCGCCTCCATCTTTCCGGCTCGTCGTTCTGATAACCGCCCGGCGCGGTATGCCGCCTTCTGCCGTGAAAGCCAGCTCCCGATCTTCATACCGTCCATGACATATTGCTGCGGCATGGAGAGTGTCCCGTGCCGCTGATAATACTGTCTGACCTTCTCATAGTATTGATCCCACTGCCGTTCGTTGCGGTCCGACCAGATCATACCGATGGCATCCAGGCGTTTGATCTGATCAGCTGTGAGCGAGGTTTCCTTTTTCTCCCCATTCCCCGCAAAACGTAGCCGCTGTATCCATGCGCCTAACCGGATGCCGTCCTCCGTTACATATTTTGCCGGCACATCCAGATTCCTGTGTTCAAGGAAATACTTGTATGCCGCCTGATAGGAACGCTCCCAGTAGTAATCCAGCATGTCCCAGACCATACCGATCTGATCCAGCTGCCGTATCCTTTCAGGAGTCAGATAATTCCGGTGCGCCCCGGCATTTTTCCATTTGCGCAGGCACTTCAGCCATTCGCCAAGACTGACACCATTTTCTGTTACGTAATTACAGGGCACATCCAGCACGCCGTTTTCCGCGTAATAATTCTCCGCCGCATGATAATTCCGGTTCCATGCAAGCTCCGTGCGGCTTTCCCAGACCATTCCAATGCTGTCGAGCCTGTGTATCTGTTCTTCTGAAAGACTCCCGTGCATCGTGCCTGCCCGGACAGCCCGCTGGGCGCTCACCCAGGAGCCGAGAGAATAGCCGTCCTCCGTTATATACCGGTGCGGGATATCCAGATGGTTATTCGCGTCATAATAAGCCTTTGCTTTCCCATACATAATTTCCCAGGAAGCCCCCAGCACATCGTTCAGACGGTCAAACAGCTCGAGGCAGTCATGCACCTCATCGATGACCTTAAAATGCTCGTTCACTACATATCCACTCTCACCCAGATCCCGGTAATACGCCGTGGCGATCTCCATCTCTTCCTCTACGGCACCGATCGAGTATAGATTCTCAATATTCAATACGATATCGAAGATAACGGCGTCCTTTCGTTTGGACGCCGATAAGGCCCGGCCGATCTGCTGTTTATAAACAGTCGGGGAAACCGTCGGCCGAAGCAGGATTACCCCGCTGATATCAGGAACATGGATGCCCTGGTTCAAAGCATCGATACAATACAGAAGCTTCAAATGACTCTGATCGTCGTCCGCTTTGAAAGCCTCAAACTCACTGTCTGCCGCAGGGTCCGCAGAATACAGCGAATAGATATGCGGATGCCGGTCTACCTTCGCGAACCATTCCGTATGTTCCATCATCTCGTCCATATGCTCTTTATTTGCGCAGAATACAATGTATTTGCCGGTCCGGTCGGTCATATGTTTATCAAAGATAACGTCCAGACCGTCGGCGTTCTCCAGAGCGCGCCGCAGCGCCTCCAGATATTTTTCGCCTTCGTCCCGGACTGCTTTGCTTCTGTCTTTCCGGATCCTTTTTTCATATTTCTTCAGATCTTCTTCATACTTAAAAACAGAGAGCACATATTTGGGCGGGTTCAGGATACCTCTCACAATGGCTTCGCCAAGCGTGATCTCTGATGCGATGTTCCCGTCAAACAGTTCATCGGCCATATCCCTCCGGTTATCAAGGTAGCGGATGTTTGTGGCGGATAAACCGAGAACGGGCGTATCAGGATAATATTCCAGAAGCCGGCTAACGCCCTGCCCCCACATCTGAGCCCCGCAGCAATGGAACTCATCAAGGATGATATACGCAGGACAAAGACCGTCGATTTCCCGTTCATCCATCAACATCAGCTTGGCGTAAGTCAGAAAAGAAATATTGCCCGGTACTTCGCCGCCGGACGCCTCCGCGAGATTTTCCAGCTGCGTATCAAATATGTAACGGGATGGGGAAAGCCAGAGGATCTGTTCCTCCGGGTGATCTGCGGCAAGCTGGAAACCGATAAATGATTTCCCTGTGCCCGTCGGATGGATGATTGCGGCCTTCCCGACATGGTTCATCATCTCCGCGGCGGCGTCATATGCTGTTCTGTTGTGCTCATAAAGTTTAAAATTCAATATCCGCATCCCCCCGGGCTTATGTTAACAATCACTGAAATATAGTGGTGATTCCGGAACAAAAGGTACACTTTTTGTTCCGGGCATATTTTCTTATAAATCTCAAAAAAAAGATTATAAAAACTAATTTATGTTGTATGCTTTTATGTAAAAATGCAGGCGTATATTGACATCTGATTTTTGTCAATATACGTCTTTTTTTGTTGTGATTTCACAAAAAAACATGTCTGTTTTTGTCCGTTATGTACAAAAACAGACGATCTGCATGATTTCAAATCAATTAATATCAGACAACAACAGATTATATCCTATCATCCCTTGGAATGCAATAGTTAATTGGAACAAAAAGTGTACCTTTTGTTCCAGGCAAATTCTCCGTTTTATTATTTCAACCTTCCCTTTTCACGAATCTTTACACCCGTTCGATCACGCAACTATGTCTTTTTTTATTTTTTCCATTTACATCTTTATCATAATTTATCCCAACAAGAAGCAAATTCCCAAAATAATCTTTTAGCACTCCATCATAACGATTATCATGTATTTGTCTGATTGCGGAATCTGCATCCTTATTATACTTAAGCTCAACAATCATAGGCGGTTTATCCACATTTCTCCTCGGGATGAATGCCAGATCTGCAAATCCCTTCCCCGCAGGAAGTTCGCGAATAATATGATAAAAACGCTTCGCAGTATAATATGCGATTGTGATTGCACAACTCAAAGATGCTTCATTATTATATTGCAACACAGATGAAACCGAACCATGAATCATTTCCAGGGCGTTTGCTACTGCTTCCTCATTCCGGCTGATTGTAGCATCCAGCAAATCCTCTGAATCGGCGATCGCATTCCCAACCGGTCCCCAACTGTCACCATTCACTGCATCCTCGAATACTTCTGCCACCTCCATATTCGGTATGCGAACCGTACGTTTGACCTGATCATAAGTAAGATAACCCAGGTGAATGAGCAGTGTCAGAACATCATCCGCATTTTTAAATGATGTAATATCATTTTGAAATGTGCTGATTCTTATTCTGACAGTCCCGCCACCGAGCATGGTTATAATAGCATCTTTCAACCCATCAAAATTCATTCCTATATAACCCTTCAGGCTTTCAAAAGAACCAGTCTGATTCCAATAGTTTCTGACATTTTTATGATGGAGAGCCTGCATCACCGAATTGGGATTATACACATGATGAATCGATGGAAACGAATATCCGTTATACCATGCATTCATATCTTCAAAACTCATATCATATTCCTCACAAAGCTCTCTGACATCCTTTTCTGTAAATCCCACATATTCTTCCAACATCTCAGGAGCGGTCATCGTGTACTCTCTGAAATCTGATAAAGCAGATTCTGTTCCGTATTTTTTTACCGGAAGAATGCCTGTCATATATGCGGCCGCAATAATTTTTTTGGTTCTGTCTCTGTTTTTGAAAAGTCCCCTTAAAAACAGAATATAGTCTTCCTGTAACTGACTGTCATTTTTAAATTCACGAAAAAGAGCATCCCATTCATCAATCACAAATACGAACTTTGAATTTCCATTAGCCACAACAGAATATAATGCCTTTCCGAGACTTGTTTCTTCCCGATTGACACAGTCCGGAAATGTTTCCCTTATTTCATTCAGAAGAGCACTCTGCATTTCTGACAGAACATTTGCATCATGATCTCTGGCATCTGAAATAAATCCCGTCATATCAAACGAGAGTACATTATATTTGTTTATATGTGTATCAAAACTATCCGCACTGCCTACTTCCAGGTCCTCAAATAAAAATCTGGAATCACATGTTCTATCATAATACGCAGCTATCATATCAGCAGCAAATGTCTTTCCGAATCTTCTTGGCCTGCTGAAGCAAACAAGTGGTTTGGGCTTGCCGATTAAACTGTTCATAAATGTAATCAGTCCGGATTTATCAACATAAATATCTCTTCTGATTTCTTCAAACCCTTCATATCCGGGATTCAGATATACTCCCATCAGCCATATCCTCCAGTTCTCGAACAAGACTCCGTTTACAAGCTATTATTTATATATTATATCTTTTTTCGCATCTTTTCACAACCATCTTTTCAGTCGTTTACGCACCCGCTTTTCAACATATGATTTACCATATATTTTAGTTAAAGTAAAAACAAATTTCATAGCGAATCGTTTCCTTTTGGCTTCGGCTGTGTTATACTATACATAACTTTGCAGCTTAAGATGAATTTTCGTGTAAAAGAAACCACTCTTTGATCATGACTTTTGTTGACAGTTAAGGGGCGGCGGAATGGAGTTTATCATGAAAGAACGCGCGTATCACGAAAAAGTAAATATAGACAACGAATTAAAGCTCAGGGAACTGATTCAGACATTGCCCCGTTTTTGCCGGGAGTTTTTCATCGGTATCACCCCGTCCACATCCTCCCGGACGAGGATTGCCTATGCGTATGATCTGGGTGTATTTTTCCATTTCCTTCAGGAGAGCAACCCGTCGCTTGCCAAAACGGACATCACGGATTTCCCTCTCTCGCTGCTCGATCAGATCAGTCCGCTCGACATCGAGGAATATATGCAGTATCTGAGAGTTTACTCTCATAACGGTGTTGAATATACGAATGACGAGCGCGGACAGATGCGCAAGCTCTCTACGCTGCGCAGCTTATATAATTATTTTTTCCGCAAGGAGATGATCAAGAAGAATCCCGCCGCCCTTGTGCAGATGTCGAAGCGTCATGAGAAGAATATTATCCGGCTGGATATAGATGAGGTAGCCATCCTGCTCGATGAAGCGGAATCCGGTGAGAAGCTGACCGACAGGCAGAAGAAATATCATGAAAAAACGAAAAAGAGAGACATGGCTATCCTGACCCTTCTTCTGGGTACCGGGATTCGTGTCTCTGAGTGTGTGGGGCTGGATCTGGATGATATTGACGCTAAAAATAACGGAATACGAATCCACCGCAAAGGCGGCAAGGAGATGGTTGTCTATTTCGGAGATGAGGTAGCGGAGGCGCTGGATGATTATCTGGATGAACGTCTGCAGATGCATCCGCAGGAAGGCAGCACGGAAGCGCTCTTCCTCTCCATGCAGAACCGGCGGATCAATGTCCGCTCCGTTGAAAATCTGGTCAAGAAGTATTCCCGGCTCGTGACGACGGTGAAAAATATTACCCCGCATAAGCTTCGGAGTACCTACGGAACCAATCTCTATCAGGAGACCGGTGATATCTATCTGGTGGCCGATGTGCTGGGACATTCGGATGTCAATACGACCCGGAGGCATTACGCGGCGCAGGCGGACGAAAGACGCCGCATGGCTGCGAAGGCCGTTACATTGCGTGAGAAGCATGGTAAAAACATACAAAACAAGGAAAACTAAAGATGGCTGGATTCATTCCGACAGTATTTCATAAGCATTCACAGGTTCACTTCACAAACTTCTGAATTGCCTCGTTTAGTTCTTCCAATTTCTCATAATCCTTATGCTCAACCACCTCGATAATACAGTGGTTGATATGATCTGAGAGGAGCACCTTCCCTGCATTATTGATTGCGGAGCGCACGGCCGCCAGCTGGATCAGTATCTGGGCGCAGTCCTCTCCGTCATCCACCATCCGCTTGACGGACTCCAGATGGCCGATTGCTCTGGCCAGACGATTGGATACCGCTTTGGCATTCGGATGATTGTGTGCGTGATCTGTCATTTTTTCTTCTTGCATATGAGGCTCCTGTAATCTCTCGAAATGTTATGCCTGTATTGTCATATCGTGTAAGAGACACTATGACTCTGCCGGAACGATGCCGGATCTCATAAAAATCGAAAAACCCCGATCACCCGGCCCAGAATCACAACATCCCTCACAATGATCGGATCCATCGAATCATTCTCCGGCTGCAAACGAATATGATCCGCTTCCTTATAAAATGTCTTGACCGTAGCAGAATCATCGATCAGTGCAACAACCATGTCGCCGTTCTGCGCCGTCTGCTGCTGACGGACAAGGATCATATCGCCGTCAAAGATGCCGGCATTGATCATGCTCTCTCCCTTCACCTTCAGCATAAAAGTCTGGGTGTTCGGCATAAACTCCGCAGGGATCGGGAAGTAATCGTGAATATTCTGCGCGGCAAAAATCGGTTCACCGGCGGCAACACGTCCCACAACGGGGACATTGACCATCTCTCGCCGGGTCAATGCAAAAGAATCATCTACAATCTCGATCGCCCGGGGCTTCGTCGGATCCCGGCGGATATAACCGTTCTTCTCCAATGTCTCCAGATGTGCATGGACAGAGGAGGTGGACTTCAGATGAACCGCCTCGCAGATCTCGCGGACCGCAGGCGGATAACCCTTCGCTAAAATCTGTGATTTGATATATTCTAATATTTCGGACTGCTTCTCGCTGATTTTCCCTTTTGACATGTAAATCTCCATTCCGCCACCCCTCGGATGGCGGCATAAACAGTGATGAAAGGATGATTCCTTTCATATGAATGTTTATTTCCTGATGTAATGATTCCAGTTTAGCACAGGTTTTTTTAAAAAGCAAACATATATTCCGAAAATATGTTCGAATTCATCCGGTAAGTATCACAAAAAAATCTTTACCATTGCATGAAATCATTTCGTAACTGTTCAGTACCTTCATAGTTGCATCATTTCTATCTTACAATGATGATTCTTATCTTTCTTACTATAGCCGATTCCTACCATGAGTACCCGTCCGGTATGACGTCTTTTTTCTGCCATTTTTCCCTGAAATTTCAAAATATATTTCCGGTTCTTTATTTGCTGTATGGCAGCCTCCGGTGTATCATCAACCTTTAACTCCAGAATTATGCCGTCATCTCCCTGTCTCTCAGGATAAAAAATAAAATCCGCGTATCCCTCCCCTGATTTGCTCTCGCGTTCCACATAATAATTGTCCCTTGCCGCCAGGTAAACAAGATTAACAATTGCGGTCAATTCGGTCTCATTATTATAATTCAGAAGCGGGGTTTCCGTATCGTGCGCAAACTGCAGAATTTCTTCCATTGTCCGGGTATCTCTGCTTAATGTTGCACGAAGCATCCGATCCGAAGCATGCGCCAGATTGTAAATATATCCGAGATTCTTCTCCTTGCGAATGGTTCTTGAGAACTCATCCATCAACTCCTTATTCGGTATGTGTACTTTACCGTTCTCATAATTCAGAAAACCGTAAACGACCATAGCCGAAAGAATCTCATCTCTTGTACTTAAATGCATGGCGGTTGCCGCAAACTCCTCCACTTTCGAAGGTACTGCTTCACCGGCTGCCATCAACGCGACATCCTTTTTTACACCATCCACATCATTGACAATATAAGTAGATATTTCCGAATACGGTCCGGTCGTGGTCCAGTAGCTTGCCAGACAATTATTTGTCAGTGCCAGAACAACCGAACGCGGATTATAAAGCCTTATTCCTCCCGCCGTATAATATCCATCATACCAAAGCCTCAGATCATCTCTGGCAACAACCGGTCTATGCTCATAATTCAGATAACGCTCATACAGCATATCCACTTCCTGATCTGAGAATCCAAAATATTCGCTGTATTTTGGCTGCACAGCCATCGTGTATTCGTTAAAGTTATTAATGGTCGATCCGCTTGAATATTTCGCCACAGGAAGAACACCGGTCATATAACTTAAAGACACATATCCGGTTCCCTTGGTCAAAGACGCAAGAAAATTGATATACCTTTCTCTGTCGTCTTTCGTGATGTAAGTCTTATGAAAAATACAATCCCACTCATCGAAGACAAAGATAAATGATGTGCCGGTCTCCTCGTGGATCAATCTCAATTCTTCGACCGGATAGGCAGCATCCCAAAAATCTACAGACGGAAATGCTTTATGAAGATCCCGGCTAAGCATTTTTTGAATACGATTAATAAAATCATCATAATTATTGCTTATATTTGCAGATTCGCTGAAATCAATATAAATCACGTCGTGTTGGTTCAGATGCTTCCGATACTTTTCATAATCCGCAATTTTTAAAGTGTCAAAGATGTTGCTGCAGTCTGCACCTTTGCCGAAAAAAGCGCCAACCATCGTTGCCATAACTGATTTTCCGAAGCGTCTCGGTCTGGTGATGCAGATATGATTATTTTCCTGTTCTACAAGTGTGATCAAATCGATCAGCATCTGCGATTTATCAACAAAATATGGTTTTACTGCTTCGCTCTCATAGAGTGAATAAACTTTTTTGCTGTTTAAATAATAACCCATCTGATCACCTCTTTCACCTTGATATTCTTATATTAGCATAACCGGAGGAATTTGACATCACTTTTATTACGAAAAGAAAAATTACAAAACGCAGAAAAGAATCAATACTTTACAAATTTTCGAACATATATTCCGAAAATACGTTCGAAAAGCATTTGACAAGCGAACATATGTTTTGTATAATAGAAAAGAACCCGAACGAACGTTCTGATACATGCGGAGGTTATGCAGATACATAACCGATTTCCTGCAAAGGAGGGACAGATGATGTACACATATTTAAAGAAAAATGAACGAAGAAGACGACTTATATATCGTACGCTGGTTTTATTCGCAGGAATTGCGGTTGCATTTATTCTGTTTCTGTCTGTCGGGAACCATCTGCGTTCTCATCAGATTCAGGCGTCTGATCCATACACAGAGGTCACTTATTACAAGTCTGTCTATGTGCAGTCCGGCGACAGCCTGTGGAGTATCGCGAGTCAGTACAGGAGCGAGAACGAGGATATCGAGGATTATATGGATAAGATCAGAGAGATCAATCATATCACCGGATCGCATCTTACCGCCGGATCCTACATCATTGTACCTTATACCGTCTCCGAGCAGAAATGATTGTATAAACGCGGGCGCGCTGCATCAGCAGCGCATGTCCGTTTACTGTTAAAGTGTTATTACAGATCCTCCGGGGAGATGATTTTGCCGTCCTGCCAGATGCGCTCCAGATCATAGAACAGGCGATCCTCTTTGGAGAACAGATGCACGATGACATCCCTGTAATCCATCAGTACCCAGCTGGATCTCTGATTTCCTTCTGTCTGGTGGTTTTGGTAGCCTGCCTTATACAATTCCTCATCTACCGCGTCCATCATGGCCTGCAGCTGATTCGAATTGGATGCGCTGGCTATCACAAAATAATCTGCTATGACGGATATCTCACTGATGTCAATGACCTTGATATCTTCCGCTTTTTTGCCGCTTAGTGCCCGGCAGGCGATCTTCGCCATTTCTTTTGATATGTTATTCATCATACTTTCCTCTCTCTGATTGCTCTGATCACATGATTTCACAAACACCGCCGAATTTCTCCCTGTAAAACTGACAGGCAGCTACGGTCGTCGGATCCATATTGGACGGCTGATATTCCCTCAGATACGACACCGTATCTTCCAGAATCAACCGGGTTGTCTGATTCAGGTCCTTCTCTGCCAGCTTTCGAAGTTCATTCAGGCGAGGCGCTTTGTCACGCCCCGGTTCGATGTAGTCAGCCACAAAGACGATCTGATCCAACAGGCTCATATCCGGCACACCCGTGGTATGTACCATAATGGCATGCAGAATATCCTCATCTTCGATCCCGTAGGTATCCCTGGCCATGATCGCACCGCATTTGGCGTGCAGCAGGGACGGATTCTCCATCTCTGCCGGGCTGATCGGCATATCGTGCCGGCGGCACATCTCTATCTTTTCCTGATCCGGCAGATACTTTGCGCAGTCGTGCAGAAGTGCGGCGTATTTTGCTTTTTTCCGGTCGCATCCGTAGATCTCCGCGAGCCGGACTGCCGTCTTTACAACGCCCATCGTATGTTCAAATCGTGTTTTCTTTAACGAAGATTTTATCTCGTTTTTTATTTCCTTATATTTCATACAATTAACCCCGGAGATCGGATTGATACAGCCGATTCTGTCTGATATATTGCACAACCGCATCCGGTGTCAGATAACGGATTGAACGCCCGTTACGTATTCTCTCACGGATATTTTTGCTGGATATATTAAAATTCGGCGTATTCAAACGATGAATCTCACCCTGAAGCTGCTCGGTGAGCGCTTCAATCTGCACATCAACCCGCTCTTCGTTCAGATCATCCCGCACGGCAGCCAATACTACCGCTTCCCTGCAGATCAGTTCCGGATGCCTCCACTGATCAAAATCAAACAGAGAGTCCGCGCCAAGAATAAAGTAAAACGCGGTATCCGGGAATTCTTCGTTCAGACGCCGCAATGTCTGATACGTATAGTTAACGGACTGACTTCTGACCTCGCGATAGGAAATCTGAAACAGAGGGTTATCCGCTATGGCGAGTTCCACCATCCGGCAGCGGTGTGTGTCCATATCCGCACCCGCATAAGCCTTGTGCGGCGCGCGGCCGGTCGGCATGAATATAACTCTCTCCAGGTCATACTGCTCACAGGCATTCTCGGCAATGATCAGATGTCCGTAATGAATCGGATGAAACGTCCCGCCGAAAATACCGACTCTGTGTTTTGTGTCACTCACTCTGTATCCTCTCTGTAATCACGGAAGAATGATCTTCGGCTTCTCTTTATCCGGACGGTACAGTACGATCTTCTTACCGATCACCTGAACGACCTGAGAATGCGTCCGTTCCGCGATAACCTCCGCGATCTCTTTCGGATCATCAAAACAATTCTTCAATACGGAGATTTTGATCAGTTCTCTGGTATTATAGGCCTCATCGACTGCCGCCACTATTTCCGGTGTAACGCTGCCCTTTCCGATCTGCATGACCGGCTCCAGATTCATGGCGAGACTTTTTAAATAAGCTCTCTGTTTACTTGTCATTCTTATACTTTCCTTTATTTATTATGAAAGTGTCATCAATAGACAGACAGATGGGGTGCTTGCACACCCAGATGGCTGGATATTGAATGACCAAGCCGGTATGAGCAAGTAGCGCGATAGCGCGGATTGCGAATACAGGCGGCGATGACGGGAGCTCGCAGAGCGGAGTCATCGACTTTCATAGATGTTGGCGCGCTGCGACAGCAGCGCATGGGTGTTTATACTCACTTTATACTTTCAGAATCTATTCTGATCATAATATATAAAGAATTTCACAAGCCGCATTTATTTGTAATATTCAAACGTCAGTTCATATATGCGAACCGTATCTCCGTCCTGTATGCCCAGCTTCTCCAGTTCCTCCAGAATCCCCTGTTCGCGTAGAAATCGCTGAAAAAACAGGAAACCCTTTTCTGATTCCAGGTTCGTATAGCCGAGCATCTTTTCAATGCGCGGTCCCTCGATCACATATTCTTTCTCCTTCTGATCGTAGGATACGACATACGGCTCGTCGCAGTAAAGCGCGGTCTCCGGGAAAAATTCCTGCTCAAATATGATCGGTTTCTCATCCACTGTCTGCAGCAGATCCCAGACCGCATACAACAATTCCCGCAACCCCTTCCCTGTCACGGCAGAAATCGGATATACCTGTATGCCCTTCGGCTCAAACTCTGCTTTCAGAGCCGCAATCGGATCCGAACCGTCATCATAGATCACATCGATCTTGTTTGCGGCGATGATCTGCGGTTTATTGCAAAGGTCCGCATTGTATGCCTCGAGTTCTTTATTAATGGCATAAAAATCCGCGATCGGATCCCGTCCCTCCGTAGAAGCGGCATCCAGCAGATGCACCATGACCTTCGTCCGTTCAATATGACGCAGGAAGCTGTGTCCAAGACCGACGCCCTCGGAAGCTCCTTCAATCAGACCGGGGATATCCGCGATCACAAATCCCTTTCCTTCATCAAGATCGACAACGCCGAGATTCGGATTCAGTGTAGTAAAATGGTAATTGGCGATCTTGGGACGGGCATTTGTCACTCGTGACAACAGCGTCGATTTCCCGACATTCGGGAATCCGACAAGACCCACATCCGCGATCACCTTCAATTCCAATATCACTTCCAGTTCATTCGCCGGCTGACCCGGCTGTGCGTATTCCGGTGCCTGCATGGTCGGCGTGGTAAAATGCTGGTTGCCTTTGCCGCCTCTGCCGCCCTGCAGAATGATCTGACGCCGGTTATCTCCGGACATATCCGCAATCACTTTATTCGAAGCCGCGTCACGGATGACTGTACCCGCCGGAACCTTCAGGACAACATCAGCGCCGTTTTTCCCTGAACAGTTCTTTTTGCGGCCGTCCTCGCCGTGTTCGGCAGTAAATTTCCTTTTATGACGGTAATCGGTAAGCGTATTCAGCCCGTCGTCCACCTCAAAGATCACGTTGCCGCCCCGGCCTCCGTCACCGCCGTCAGGTCCGCCGGCCGGAACATATTTCTCTCTGCGGAAGCTCACGTGCCCGTCTCCGCCTTTCCCTGACCTGATTATAATTTTTGCACGGTCTGCAAACATGAAAATTCCTCATTTCTATCTGGTATGATATAAAATAATCGAAACGTGCGCCGCCAGGCGCACAATAAAACAGACCCGACAATAGCCGGGTCCGTCATGTGTCTCTTATTCGTTGGCTGCAACGGGATATACGGAAGCGATCTTTTTATCTCTTCCCTTTCTCTCGAATCTCAGAACACCGTCTACCAGTGCATAGAGCGTGTCATCATTCCCTCTGCCCACGTTCTCACCCGGGTGAATCTTTGTGCCGCGCTGTCTGTATAAAATATTGCCGGCTTTTACAAACTGTCCGTCTGCTCTCTTGGCTCCCAGTCTCTTTGAATGGGAATCGCGGCCGTTCTTTGTGGAACCGACACCCTTCTTATGAGCAAAAAACTGAAGATTCATATTCAACATGTCATGTCACCTCCTCAAAGGTCAAATCCAGAAATTCCTCGTAGTTATTTTCCATTTCCTCCAGACCCAGAGCCAGCGACTGAAGCAGAAGCTGCGCTCCGCTGCCGCTGCCGTCCTGCAGACGGAAGGAAATCATCCCATCCTCCTCATCAGTGTCACAGGTGAATAACTCCCCCGTAAGTACCTCGACAGAGTTAATGCATGTAATCACCAGCGTGGAAACCGCGGCGCAGACAACATCGTTCTCTTCCGCGTATCCCGCATGACCGATACAGTCGAATCCGGTCAGCTGCTGATCATGATTCTGGAAAAAAGTAACTCTTACCATCGCTGACCGCCTATGCGTTGATCTTGTCGATCTTGACTCTGGTAATGTACTGTCTGTGTCCGTTTTTCTTATGGTAACCGGTTTTTCTCTTATACTTGTATACGATTACCTTTTTCGCACGTCCGTTCGCGACGACAGTCGCATCTACGGTAGCGCCGTCCAGGGTAGGATTCCCAACCTTCAGCGTATCATCGCTGACTGCTAAAACCTGGTCGAAAACAACGGCTTCTCCGGCTTCCTTACCAAGCTTCTCAATGGTAATGATATCGCCCTCGGATACTTTGTACTGCTTACCGCCTGTTGCTATAATTGCGTACATGTGGCACCTCCTATTATCATTACTCGCCAGCTTCGGTGCTGCGTTCTTCTGTGAAAGCGCAGACTTCTACCTCACTGTGCGGCATCTTTTGTATCCTACCACAAGTGATTTATGATGTCAAGAAGAAATATTTCACTGCTATTTTTCCGGCTTTTTTTCGCATTCCTTCTTCTGTGTCTTCTCATCTCTTTTTCCTTTAAAATAAATCTTTAATTCCTTCCAGATCACCTCAAAAGATGAGTTGATCGCTCCGCATACAAGGAAAATGTACATGGCGATATAGAGCCAGAACATAAGAACAACAATGGACGTCATGCTCCCGTAAAAGGAAAACCCGTTAAAATAATTGATATAGATAGATACGCCGAAAGTAAACACATACCAGGCCGCAGAGCAGCCGAACGACCCGACCAGCTGGCTGCGAAACGATGCTTTCCGGTTGGGAATTTCTTTATAAATAATCGCAAAGATCCCCGTCATGGCAAAGAACAGGATCAGGAAACGCAGCCTCAGAATCACTTCCGTTATAACCGACACAAACGGAGCGTATTCCACAAGCATATCCTGTATGGACTGTCCGAACATCAGCAGAATCATCAGCAGGAGGATCGCAATGATCAGCCCAAGCGTCTCCGCCATGGCGCGCAGCCGGAGCACAAACCAGTTTCTGGTTTCTTCTATCTCATAAACTTTATTCAGTCCGTAGCGTAGACTCTGAATCGTCTTGGCAGCGGAATAAACGGCAATCACCAGAGAAAAAACCAGGATTCCGCCCGCATTGTGATATACCTCGTCGACAATGGAGACGACCGTGGACGAAACATACCCCGGACTGATCAGCTGTATGCCTGTCAGGATCAACGCTTCGGATACAGGCGTATACCGGATCAGTGATATCAGAACCAGCAGAAACGGAATGATGGACATAATCAGAAACAAAGCCGCCTGCGCGGCATACGCACCGATATTATCTTCTTTAATTTTTCTCATGATAAGCAGAACACTCTGTTTCATGGCAAAATATCTCCCGTATCTTATGTATCATATACATTTGTACTATCATACGTACTTCGCAGCAATCGACTTTCATGAATGTTAGTAGACATACTTGTCTGACAATATCATGTTTTGTACCATATGGCAAGGAAATATTTATATAAATTTCTTTATAATTTTATTAATCTTTAAATACATGAACGATTATGGTCTTGTTATCACTTCCGTTCCGGGGAAAAACATCTGCAGGATCTCCTCAAAGCTTTTTCCGGCCTCCGCCATTCCGTTTGCGCCGTACTGGCTCATGCCGATGCCGTGTCCCAAGCCGCCGCCGTAAATGCTGCAGCTTCCGTCCGCAAGTGAATCAACGGACACAGCCGCGCCTGGCAGTATGCTGATAGTATAAACCAAATCTCCGTTTTTATCCGTCAGACTCGTCATGACAGACCCCAGAATGGTGCGAATGACATTTTCATGATACAGATGTACGCTGCCGCCGGTAAATTGAATCAGCAGATCGGTCGCTGTCCCGGAAGCATTTCTCTGAACCACCGTCATCGTTTCATAATCTCCGAGCAGGCCGGTATCCGTAATAACAGTACCGTCCGTATCTGTTGCTGTCAGCCTCCCGGAATTTTTATTCAGTTCATCGGATATGGCCTGCTTCAGATTCTCCTGGGCGGATGCCGGGGAAAGCTCAGCCGTCCAGCGAAAATATCTGCTTTCGGAATCATACGCCAGGATCCCCGTGTCCCGCAGAAAACTGTCAAAATCCGAAATATCCTGTTTCTCAGTCAGCAGAGACACACCGGTCAGATAATCGGTCGTTTCGGATTGCCAGACCTCCGGTCCGGAGGTAAACCCGCAGGATGTGGAAAAATAATAGACGGCAGCCAGACGTCCCTGATAAGTGAGAACCTGACCGGCGGTGGCATCTACAGCCTGTATGGCCGCCTCATTTTCTTTGGAAGGGAGATATACCTGGCAATCGGTTGTATCATTGACGTCTGCCTGAAAATCCGCGTAATTCCCCGCCGCCGCTTTGCGGCAGACATATGTCCGCGCACAGACCGCCTGTGTTTTCAGCGCTTCCTGCGCAAAGCTTTCCGGCATTTCACCCGGAACCACTCCGTAGAGGTACTCCTCCAGATCCGGCTCATTCACGATCCAGAAGCCGTTGTCATTTTTATATACATGCATACTGCCTCTGTAATAGGAAGAAACAGTGCTTCCCTCTGTGTTCGTGATACAGATCCGTCCGCCGTCGCCTGCCGTTATGGTGAGCTCTGCTGCATTCCACTGTGTCATAAGATCCGTACAGTCCACAGATACATCAGCGTCCGCCTCATATGTCATCTCTCCCGCACTGATGCGCAGAGCTGTACTGCCTTTGAGGCTGACGGTTGTTCGATAGGCGGACTGATGATTATCCTGCGTCAGCAGGACACGCACGGTCTCCGGAATAGCGATTTCATCCGAAAGCTCATCCAACTCTTCTTGCGCTGCGTTTTCTGACTGTACCTGTGATTCTCCTGTGTCCGTTTTTGTCCCCAGTAACGTATTACCGCAGATATATACCTCATAGGTTTCTCCGTATGTAAAATGTATGCTCTCCGCATCGCAGTCATAATTTCCGCTGTCCGCCATGAGCCTTGATTCTCCGGGTACCATTCCGAGATATCGAAGCGAAATGACATTCACTTCATCGGAGACGCCGAGATATTCCAGTAAACGCTCATAAATCAGACACCACTTCTGACGGGTAATTTCTTCTTCATCCTCATAGGGAATGGATGTATGAACGGTTTCGGAAAAAGTATCCAGTTCCAGAAAAGACAGCACTCTGTCTATATCAGCACCCGTGAGACATGTGCCCATCGAAGGCAAAAGCCATGCTCTGGTCTCATCCGGAGAAAAGGGAATGATCTGAAGATAACCGGCCAGCTCTGCGGATAAAACAATGTCAGATTCCTCATCAACGTATAACACCGACCTGTTTTTCTGTGTCATCCATCCGATCTCCAGGCTCAGAAAAAAACAGGCCGCAAACAGCAAAAGAAGTTTCAGCTGCGTTCTCCTTCTTTTATTTTTAAAAGATGATGTGTAAAAGAATGATTTCCTCATCATACAGACTCCTTACGAAAAGTATTTCAGAAACTATGATACAAAAAAGGAAGCTGCTTTACGCAGCTTCCCTTATCTTCTGTATCGCAGGATTCCTCTTTTGCAATAAGTCATCTTTTGTACCCGTTACATGATCGGGTGTTCCTTACGAATCGGTTATCTTTTGCAATTCCCAGAGTGCCGTACCCGCGATTTTGACGCCTAGCAAAAAGCCAGGTGGGTGTCCGCAATACGTCTTCTGCCTTCCACTGATACAAGGCGGCCTGACATCCGAAATACAATATAGGAGTCCCATAAACGTAAATGTAGGTTCAAAATAGCAAGGCTCTCGTACACCCCAGGAAATTGTCAGTTGTTTTTGATGGTTATATTATACCCTACTATGTGCATAAATACAACAGGATATTAGTGACAATTCAGGACTGCGCTCCGCACCGGATGCGAAGTGCGGATAAATGCCCGATTATAAGGTGCCGGCTTCCTTCACGATCCTCTCTAAAGCAGCCAGTGCCTCATCCGGGAGCTTGTCATATCCTTCCTTGTCCACGGCAAATCCCTCGACCGCATTCACACGGTTCTGCATGGCTGCCTGAAGTGCGGCAACATAATCCTTATCTGTCAGATCCGGTTTGAAATCGGCCGTCTTTCCTGACCAGTCATACATAATCTCAATATCCGTAAACGGACCCCACTGCTCGAACTGAGCTTTGCCCTCAACGATCGTCTCCAGAATGCCGAGAGTGTCAGCCGGCTTGCATTTCGTGCCCATAAAATCGCCGGTGTTTACGATATAGCAATCTACGTTCTTCTCCTCTACCAGCTTCTTAAACTTCTCATAATCGTTCACGAGCGGATAGGTCCTGAACGGGTTCGCATACGGGACGATACGGAGCGCGTTCATGTCGGTGCCGGCAGCCACACGCTCGGCCGTAGATGTCTTTGTCGCCAGCGTGGCTCCCATCACGGATGCAAGAGCAGAACCCTTTAACTTAATGACCGGCGGGATCGTCGGATCCTTCATGATCCAGAAAATCGCGTTTACCGGAGAATCGATCCGGTCGACACGGTTCGGGCTCCACAGCTTGGATTTGATCGCACGGCCGTTGCCGTTGCGGATGTCTTCCGTTACCAGCTGAATCTTGCCGTTCTCATCCAGAGTCGCGGAGCAGTTCTGCGCCGTGAGCAGATATTCGTTGTCCGGGCAGCCGGTCGGATAATCCGCGGTCTTGTCAAAATAGGTCGGCTCCAGCGCAATGGAAGCGCAGGTGTCGGTATTGATAATGAACGCATCGTCGTGAAGCACTTTGATGCCTCCGAACGCGTCATATTTCCCATTGTGTTTTGCATGGGTCAGCGTCGATTTGCCGGATCCTGACAATCCGTAAACGGATGCGACAAACTTCTTCCCTCCATCGAGAGAATATTCCTTCTGACCGCCGTGGCAGGAAGCATAACCGTTGCGGTTCGCCAGAGCCCATGCCATGGTCAGCGTGCCCTTCTTGTGTTCACCGAAGTATTTCATGCCGAGGATAGCGGCACAGTTCTGCTCGGTATCAAAATAGCACAGAGTCAGCGGATCGCTCAGGCAGCTGTAATCCACATCCGGCGCGTCATGAGGCGCCCACTGCGGATCGGAAAAAATATAGATGTCCGGCTCTTTCCCGTCTCCGATGGGTTTGGAATTTTTATACATCTTTACATATTCATCGGACATATACTGGAAATTCAGCATCCAGTTGTACAGAAGATTCTCTTCTCCTTCCGGGATCAGCAGATGCGCTTTCACCATGAACTCCGGATCGAGGCCGATAAAGCATTCCGCGTGATACAGGACCTTCCATCTGGTCTCATAGACCGCGTCCATCACAACCTTATCGAGCTTGACTGCATCCACACCGGGTTCACCCTTGATTCTGCGGGCAACCGCGTAGCGTCCGGTCACGGCGCCGTCATTAAATAACAGAACCTTCGCGTCCTTCTCGAGACCGAAGGTCTCTCCATCCTTGATCGGCATATCCGTCACGATCGTCCCCGGTGAATTCTTTGCAAGCTCATAGGCTTCCTTCAAGGTATTCACCTTGACGACATTGTTCCCGTAGAAAGCGCCTTCAATGATGGCTCTGGTTCTGGAAAAGCCGACTTTTCCGGCTCCAATCTCAGAAATCGGGTAATATGCTTTTGTTGACATTTCATTTCCTCCTGCAATTATAAATTCCGGCGTATTGTCAAATATCCGTTCCGGAAGCTATGCCGGTATGAGCAAGCCGCCTTTCTGTCTATTGACTACACTTATATATTGATAATACAACATCTACAAAGAAAAAGCAAAGGGTAATAGTTCGCCAAGCGTCGTTTGTCTGCATTTTCTGTTACGGCCGCACATGTAAATCACCAGCTCCGGTTCACAAAATTCCGAGAGTGCCTGGCGGCATACACCGCAGGGCGAAGTAAAGCCTTCGGCATCGCTGACGACCGCGATGGCTTTAAACTCACGATATCCCTCTGATACAGCTTTAAAAAGAGCCGTACGCTCTGCGCAGTTTGATACGGGATAGGAGGCATTTTCGATATTACAGCCGGTAAACACCGTACCGTCCTCGCAAAGAACCGCCGCTCCGACATGAAAGCGGGAATAGGGTGCGTAGGCCTTCTGTCTCGCCTGATCCGCGGCACTAATAAGATTCTCCATATCCGTCGATTTTATCATCTGCCCACCATCTTCCCCGGCCGTCCGGCTGCTCATATACTGTCTTCTGTACCGTTGTTTTTATTCATCATCTGTATTTGTCAGAATCTCGATTGCCCTGCTTGTCCCGATGCGCCGGCAGCCCGCGTTGATATACGCTTCTATATCTTTTTTAGTCCGGATACCGCCGGAAGCCTTGATCTGAACGCCGGGATCCGTTGATTTACGCATCAGAACTACATCCTCCAGAACGGCGCCGGCGGTGCCGAATCCCGTGGACGTCTTAACATAATCCGCGTGTGCTTTGGTAGCGCATCGGCAGAGCATATATTTCTCTTCATGATCCAGATAGCATGTCTCGAGAATCACCTTCAATATATGATCTTTTCCGACCAGTTCCTTTACAGACCGAATCTCCTCAGTGACCATTTTAAAGTCTCCGTTTTTGACCCAGCCGAGATTAACGACCATATCGATCTCATTTGCTCCGTCCGCAAGCGCCTGGCGCGTCTCAGCAAGCTTGGCCTCTGTATTGGCATTACCGAGAGGGAAACCGACAACAGTACCGATATTCAGCGTTGGGAAAGATTCTCTCACCTGTTTCACATAGCTGCTCGGTATACACACGGACGCCATGCGGAAAACAAGCGCTTCATCGCATAATTTCTTAATATCTGCCCATGAGGTGTCAGCCTTCAGAGCCGTATGATCAATATATTTAAATATCTCTTCTTTTTTCATGGCATATCCTTTCCGACTGTGCATATCATTGGGTTTTCCGGAAAGTGTGCTCCCGGTATCCTGTATTCCATGCTGCTTTCCGGTGGCATGAATCCTGTATCACTCTTTCCCCGCATCTTCTTTATGACAGTCATTATGATACACACAATCCTGACAGATTTCCGGTGTCCGGTCTTTCGAATCGCACATTCCGAGAAACTTTCTGACAACATCTTCCATACCGTCCACATCGCACTCTGTGTTGTGAAGTACCTCTGCATTCCGGATTTCCTCGATTGCCTGCGGAACCGGAACGTTCGCCAGCGCGGAAAGTTCATCCACGAGTTCAAAATCGGACATGGCGTCATGTTTCTCATCAATGGCGTTCATTACACTTCTGGTAAATTTAAACGGACTGGCCGTTGACGCAATGACTGTCTTTTTGCTGTCGCCTGTCTCTGCCAGGTATTTCTGATAAACAGCGGAAGCAACCGCCGTATGCGTGTCAATGACATACCCGGTATCCTGATATAATCTGCGGATCTCGGCAGCCGTCTCCTTCTCATCAGCGAATCCGCCATAGAAGGTCTCAAGCTGTTTGCGCATGCCCGCCGTGATCATATACTGTCCGGTTTCTGCCAGCCGGTTCATCAGATAAGCATTCTTCTCCGCATCATCGCCCGCAATACGGTAGATCAGCCGTTCCAGATTGCTGGAGATCAGAATATCCATGGACGGAGAGGATGTCAGGATAAACTCCCGGTTCTTATCATACAGACCGGTGGAAAAGAAATCATACAGTACTTTATTCTCATTGGAAGCACAGATCAGCCGGTCGATCGGAAGTCCCATATTTTTAGCGTAAAACGCCGCAAGGATATTGCCGAAATTGCCGGTGGGAACAACCACGTTGATGCTCTCGCCGGGGGCTATCTCACCGCTGGCAAACATCTGCGCATAGGCGTACACATAATAGACGATCTGCGGCACAAGTCTGCCGATATTAATGGAGTTCGCAGACGAGAACTGATAGCCTGCCGCATCCAGTTCTGTCTTCAGCCATTCATCTGAAAACATCTGCTTCACGCCGGTCTGCGCCTGGTCAAAGTTCCCGTGAATCCCGACAACCAGCGTATTATCCCCCTTCTGGGTTACCATCTGCTTTTCCTGAATCGGGCTCACGCCGTTCTTCGGATAAAATACGATAATCTTTGTGCCTTCCACATCCGCAAATCCGGCCAGCGCAGCCTTACCGGTATCACCGGAAGTCGCCGTCAGAATAACGATATCATTCTCCACGTGATTCTTCCGCGCGGAAGTGATCAGGAGATGCGGCAGGATGGAGAGTGCCATATCCTTAAAAGCGATGGTCGCTCCGTGGAATAATTCCAGATAGTAAGCGCCGTCCGCACTGACAAGCGGTGCGATCTTCGGCGTGTCAAACTTGGAATCATACGCGCGCTCGATACATGTACGCAGCTCTTCCTCCGTAAAATCAGTCAAAAACCGGCTCATTACAGCATATGCCGTTTCCTGGTAAGTCATACCGGCAAGATCTTCCATCGGAATGTCCAGCTTCGGAATCACCGTGGGTACATAAAGACCGCTGTCTTTTGCGAGACCGTTTAAGATAGCCTGTGATGCCGTAACGGTCTCCGAAGCATCACGGGTATTTGTATATAAAACTTCCATTCTCATCCTCTCTCCTGAAATCTTTATTATTAAGTCGAATATCCAGTCATCCGGGTGTGCAAGCACCCCATCTGACTGTCTATTCACGACACTTTCATAGTAACATATCATATTCGGAAACACAAACATAAATTACTGATATGTTCACTTGATATGCTCACGAAAGAGCCGCGATTCTTCCCGCCACGGCGCTGGCTGCCGCTGTTTTCGGCGACGCAAGGAAAATCTCTACCTTTGACGTACCCATTCTGCCGAGGAAATTCCGGTTGTTGGTCGCTACCACTCTCTCGCCGTCCGTCAGGATACCGCCGGTTCGTCCGCAGCAAAGCCCGCAGCCCGGATGCGTAACAATCGCGCCAGCGTCGATCAGCGTCTGCATGGTGCCGTTTTCCATCGCCTCGTCAAAAACCTTCCGGCTGGCAGGTGTAACGATCAGCCTGACAAAAGGAGCAACCTTCTTACCCTTAAGAATTTCGGCTGCCGCCATCAGGTCTTCCAGACGCCCGTTCGTACAGGATCCGATAAACACCTGATCGATCGGAGTACCTTCCAGTTCGGAAACCGGACGGATATTGTCCACCTGAGACGGGCAGGCCAGAACCGGGGCAAGATCCTCTGCCTGATAAACGATCTCCCGGACGTAGGACGCGTCCGCGTCCGCCGCGAGACTTCTCTGTTCCTCACCGAGTTCTATTTCGCAATAAGCCGCCGTCTTTTCATCCGGAGCGAAAAGTGCGCATTTTGCGCCCGCCTCCACCGCCATATTGGACATTGTCATCCGGCTTGCGACGGGCATATTTTCAATCGTATCCCCGTGGAACTCCAGCGCCATATAGGTCGCACCGTCCGCGCCGAGATCACCGATCAGGCGGAGAATCAGATCCTTCGAGGTGACATTGGCCGGAAGCTTTCCGTTTACGGTCACCCGAATGGTCGCCGGTACCCTCACCCAGAGCTGTCCCGTCCCGAGAATGCCGGCCATCTCCGTATATCCGATGCCGGAAGAAAAAGCGCCGACACAGCCGTAGGTCGTCGTGTGGCTGTCCGTGCCGAACACGATGTCTCCGGGTTTTACATATCCGGCTTCCGTCATCAGCTGATGACAGATGCCGTCAGACCGGTGAACATGCCGCATGCCGTATTTTTCCGCAAACGCGTTTCCTGCGCGGAAATGTCTGGTATCGTCGATCTGGCTCGCCGGGACAAGATGATCATAGATCAGAACAGTCTTATCCGGATCCCATATCCTGTCAAAGCCCATCTCCTCAAACTTATCCGCGACAAACGGAATAAAGATATCGTGAATCATCACCCGGTCCACATTCACCGTCACGATATCACCCGGGCGTACATCCTTTTTTACGTTGCGCCCGATTATTTTTTCAATCATAGTAAATCCCATGGTATTTGCTCCTGTTATTCCTGTTCTTCGTGCTGTTACTGTTCAACAGGCAATCCGTTTCTCCTGCGCATCGCTCTGACCAGACCTCCGGCTTCCAGTATTTCAACCAGATTCTCAGGAAGCGAGGTGATCGGATATTTTTTCCCGTCCAGGCTGATATGCTCATTCACCGTTACGGTGATCTCGTCGCCTTCCTTTACATCCGCCTGAATGTCCGCGTTTTCAATGAGAAGCAATCCGTTGTTGATGGAATTGCGGAAAAATATGCGTGCATAGGATTTCGCGATCACACAGCGGATTCCCATCGCTTTGATGACCTCCGGCGCCTGTTCTCTGGAAGAACCGCAGCCGAAATTTTTTCCGGCGACAATGATATCGCCCGGCTGAACCGAAGCCGCCAGCTCCGGCCGAAGTGGAGAAAAAGCATAGGGTTTCATGTCCTCGACGGATTTCAGCGCGAGATATTCTGTCGGCATGATGATGTCGGTATCGATATCGTCGCCGAGAACCCAGACTTTTCCGGTAAACTGTTCCATAATATATCTCCTTTTTCTTCTCTCTCCTCACAGCATATCCGCTGTCGCAATCTCGCCTTTGATCGCGGAAGCCGTAACCGTAGCTGCCGATGCCAGATAGACGAAAGAATCCGCATGTCCGGCGCGTCCTTTAAAGTTCCTTGTACCGGTGCTGATCAGGGTTTCGCCTTCTCCGATCACACCCTGACAGCTGCCCCAGCAAACACTGCAGTTCGCATTCATGACAATCGCGCCGGCATCCATAAAGATTTTGATCAGACCCTCCTGCAGGGCCTGCGCATAGACCTCCTGGCTGGCCGGTACGACAAGGAAACGCACGAGCGGATGAACCTTTTTCCCTTTTATGATCTGTGCTCCCACACGCAGGTCCTCGATCCGCCCGTTATTGCAGGAACCGAGGAAAGCCTCATCAATCTTTACACCGGCACATTTCTTCGCGTTTACGAGATCGTCAACAAAGTGCGGTTTTGCCACAACCGGCGTGATCACACTTAAATCAATCTCATATTCCTCCGTGTAAACGGCATCCGGATCAGCTGAGAATACGTGTTTCGGTTCTCTCCCGTGCGCATGCAGGTAATCCATAGCTATGTCGTCAACCTCCATCAAAGCGGTCTTGGCGCCCGCCTCTACACAGAGATTGCAGATGGCGATCCGGTCGCTCATTGTCAGTGTCGCCAGACCCTCTCCGCCGAACTCCATCGCCTTGTAATTCGCTCCGTTGGCGCCGATCCTTCCGATGATCGTCAGAATCAGATCGCGCGCATAAACGCCCTCCGGCAGCTTTCCCGTGAGGTGGAACCGGATGGTCTCCGGCACCAGCACCCAGGAGGTACCTGTCACCATGGCATAGAGATAATCGGTACAGCCCACGCCCGTCCCGAACGCTCCCAGCGCACCGTACGCACAGGTATGGCTGTCCGCGCCGAAGATCAGCTCTCCCGGACGCACATGGTTTTCCATCATAATCTGATGGCAGACGCCCTTTCCTTCGTAAAATGTGATGCCGTGCTCCTTTGCGAAATCGCGCATCTTCTTGTGCGACGCCGCCGTCTTCGGGCTGTCGGCCGGAACATTGTGATCTACGATCCAAACCAGTTTATCCGCATCCGCAATATGCGGATTTTTCAGCTGATTGTGATACATGTCGATCGTCAGATGTGTCGTCCCGTCATTGCTCATCAGGCGGTCGACCTCCACTGTATGAATATCACCCGGGCGTACCTGATCGACGCCGGCAGCCGCGGCAATAATTTTCTCAGCAATCGTCATTCCCATAAATTACATTCTCCACTTTCTGTAATATCATATCCGTTAGTCATGAAAACGATATTCATGTCAGAAGCATAAATTCTGATACATCTCTTAACAGGATTGTTCATTGAGTGAGGCGATCAGTCCGCCCTGATCCAGAATATTCTGCATGTACGGCGGCAGCTTGGTACATACAAACTCCTGTCCGTTTACGGCTGCAATGCCGTCCGTCAGGGACAGCTCCATCTCGTCTCCGGTGCTGACCGCGTCATACAGTTCTTTGCTGACGATTACGGGCAGGCCGATATTGATCGCGTTTCGGTAAAAAATACGCGCAAAGGATTTGGCAATCACGGCTTTCACGCCCAGAGCCTTCAGTACGGAAGGCGCCTGCTCTCTGGAAGAACCGCAGCCGAAATTCTCATTTGCCACGACAAAATCGCCGGGCCGCACACTGGAAGCAAACGAACGATCCAGAGATTCAAAGGTGTGCGTCTTCATCTCATCGATCGTCGGATAAAGCAGATACTGGGACGCAATGATCTGGTCCGTATCCACATCTGTATGAAATCGAAATATTTTTCCCATGATAGTCCCTCGTATGTTAAAAATGGTATGGCATTGTTGCCATACCATTTCGTGTAGTCTGTTTATCTGATTAGTTGTTGATCAGCTTATCCTCGCCGTTCCAGCTGTAAAGCTTGCGAACCTCCTCGCCGACAATCTCAGCCGGATGCTCCGCCGCGCGTCTGCGCATCGCCTTGAAGTGAACCTGACGGCCTGCCGGAGACATGTCGAGCAGGAACTCCTTCGCAAAGGTACCGTCCTGAATATCGGAAAGGATCTTCTTCATCGTCTTCTTCGTCTCATCGGTGATGATCTTCGGACCGGTCACATAATCACCGTACTCTGCTGTGTTGGAGATGGAATATCTCATACCCGCGAATCCGGACTGATAGATCAGATCAACGATCAGCTTCATCTCATGGATGCACTCGAAATAAGCGTTTCTCGGATCATAGCCTGCTTCGCAGAGCGTCTCAAAGCCTGCCTGCATCAGAGCGCATACACCGCCGCAGAGAACAGCCTGCTCGCCGAAGAGGTCTGTCTCGGTCTCAGTGCGGAAAGTCGTCTCGAGGACACCTGCTCTCGCACCGCCGATCGCCAGCGCGTAAGCAAGAGCGATCTCCAGCGCCTTGCCTGTTGCATCCTGCTCAACCGCAACCAGACACGGAACACCCTTGCCTGCCTGATACTCGGAGCGAACGGTGTGACCCGGTCCCTTCGGAGCGATCATCGTCACATCCACATCCGCGGGCGGAACGATGCAGCCGTAATGAATGTTGAAACCATGAGCAAACATCAACATGTTGCCCGGCTCAAGGTTCGGCTCGATCTCTGTCTTATACATATCAGCCTGCTTCTCATCGTTGATCAGGATCATGATAATATCGGCTTTCTTCGCAGCCTCGGCTGTCGTATAAACCTCAAATCCCTGCGCCTCAGCCTTTGCCCAGGACTTGCTGCCCTCATAGAGGCCGATGATAACATTGCATCCGGACTCTTTGGCATTCAGTGCATGAGCATGTCCCTGGCTGCCGTAACCGATCACCGCGATCGTCTTACCCTCCAGCGCAGAGAGATTACAGTCTTCCTGATAATAGATTTTTGCTTCTGACATAACATATCCTCCATTGTGTATAATTATTCTATAATAGTAACATCCTTATCGCCTCTGCTGAGTCCCGTCTCACCGGTCCTCGCCAGTTCAAGAATGTCATAACCTCTGACAAGATCAATAAAAGCGTCCAGTTTGCTCTGATCACCGGTTAACTCGATCACCATGGAATCGCTGCTGACATCCACGATCTTCGCGCGGAAGATGTTCGCCACGGAGAGTATGGCCTGACGATCTGTATCCTTCGCACGGAGCTTGACAAGGATCAGTTCGCGGCAGACGGAATTGCCTTCCTCAAGCTCTTTAATATCGATCACATCCTCCAGCTTGGCGAGCTGTTTCTGGATCTGCTCCAGTATCTGCTCGTCTCCTCTGGCCACAACCGTGACGCGTGTAAAACGGGGATCTGCCGTCACACCCGCGGAAAAACTGTCAATATTGAAGCCGCGGCGGCTGAACAGACCGGAAATGTGACTGACGACACCCGGTGTATTTTCTACTAATAACGAAAGAACCTGTCTTCTCAACACAGCATCCCCTCCTGAGATTTATTCATCTGTTTCAAACTTTAACTATTCTAGCAACATCTAATTTCTTTGTCAAGGGAAAGCAGCGCAGCGCCGTAAAGTTTTGTGATCTTTTCTATCTCTTCGCGCACAGGCGGATTTTCCGAAAGCGGCATGACAGCTGCGACACCCGCATATTCGGTCAGAACTCTGCGGACCGTATCCGGCCGGTCCGATGCGATCACAACCGGCATCCGGACAGCCTGCGTCACTTCGGCCAATGCGGATATCAGGATATCGGCCTCATCATCCAGTCCGGCTGCACAAAACAGCAGAGCATCGGCGCCTTCATCCTGAAGGTCAAACGCAAGGTCCTGCGCCGTATCGAACAGATCGTCCCTGTATTCCTCCATCAGTTCCTCATCCGAACTGAAATCGATACCGCCGCCCATTTTCAGGATCTGTCCGTTCCTGAAGGGATATATCTCCCGTTCGTTCGCCAGATATATCATCCGGGAATCATCTCCTTCACTCCTGTCTGCACCGGCTTCCGAAGGAAGTATTTCTTCCGATCGAAGTTTTTTATTCAGCCATGCAATATACGCCGGCGTTGTCCCGCAGCAGCCTCCCACGATATCCGCACCGGCCTGCACCAGTGAGATCATATGCGACGCAAATGTACCGGCATCCATATCATAGACGGTCTGTCCGTCCTCCCCGATCTGCGGAAGCCCTGCATTCGGTTTCGCGATCAGCGGGACAGCGGCCACTTTCTTCATCCGCTTCACGACATCAATCATTTTGTCCGGTCCCGCAGAGCAGTTCAGTCCGACCGCGTCGACGCCGAGACTCTGCAGCACGATGACTGCGGACTCCGCGGACGTGCCGTACAGCGTATTCCCGGACTCTGTAAAACTCATCGTCGCCATGAGCGGCAGATCCGGACAGATCTCCCGCGCAGCGAGCACAGCCGCTCTGGTCTCCTGAAGGCTCATCATTGTCTCTACCACAAGCAGATCCGCCCCCGCCTCTGCGATGATTCGGATCTGTTCCCGATATACAT
>Ga0192242_10181_pt1 | contig 30284 bp, 26 predicted proteins | sample Koala_Koa27_J3_FD_131235 | JGI IMG/M metagenome (GOLD analysis project Ga0192242, IMG submission 131235) | Enriched cells from koala feces incubated with labeled cellulose particles, San Francisco Zoo, California, United States - Koala_Koa2-7_J3 ...
TCTCTGTCAGCTCGCCCCGGATATCATCCGCTTTCTCTTTATTCTCCTGCTGCTTCAGCAAATAAAGTTTGGATTTCAGCATCTGCATGGCCTTATCCTTATTCATGTGCTGGGAACGCTCGTTCTGGCACTGTACGACAATACCGGTAGGCAGGTGCGTAATGCGGATTGCGGAGGATGTCTTGTTGATATGCTGTCCGCCCGCGCCGCTGGAGCGATAAGTATCAATCCGAAGATCATCATCGTTAATCTCCACCTCTATATTGTCATCCAGTTCCGGCATAACGTCGCACGAAGCAAAGGATGTCTGCCGCTTGCCCGCCGCATTAAACGGCGAGATACGCACCAGACGGTGCACGCCCTTCTCGGATTTCAGGTAACCGTAGGCGTTCTCACCGTTCACCTGAAACGTAACCGACTTGACGCCGGCCTCATCGCCGTCCAGATAATCCAGCACCTCCAGTTCATAGCCCTTCGCGGCAGCCCATCGCGTATACATACGGTAAAGCATACCCGCCCAGTCGCAGGCCTCTGTCCCGCCCGCACCGGCGTGCAGGGTGACGATGGCGTTCTTGCCGTCAAATTCACCGGACAACAGGGTCTTGATACGGATCTGCTCAAACTCTGTCTTAAACTCACCAAGCATCTCCTCAATCTCGGGAATCAGGGAGGCATCGTTCTCCTCATACCCCATCTCCAGCATGACCTCAATGTCATCCATCACGGAAACCAGATGTTCATATATCTGAACATCGTCTTTTTTACTTTTTAATTCCTTCATCATCTGTTGGGAACGCTCCGGATCATTCCAGAAATCCGGGGCTTCCATTTCCCGTTCCAGTTCTTCGATCCTCTGCTCTTTATTAGCGAGGTCAAAGTGAATCCCTTACTTCCTGGAGCGGGTGTCTGTATGCGTTCAGAACAGTCTTGAACTGATCTAATTCAACCACACAACTCACCTCTTTCTCTTTTTATATTGCGAGAGCAGTTTACTGCGGATGACCCTTCCTCCGGATCACATCGAGCACCTGATCAACATACTGTTCACAGAGCTCTTCAGTCTCGGCCTCAACCATGACGCGGATCAGCGGTTCCGTACCGCTCTCGCGGACAAGAATGCGCCCGGTATCGCCAAGCTTTTCTGCCACAGCGCTGACAGCTGCCTGCACATCCGGGTCATTCTGTGCCTCCGGTTTGCTTTTCACACGAATATTTTTTAACACCTGCGGATAGATCCGGACCGGTTCGGCCAGCTTTGACAGCGGCAGCTTCCTCGCAAGCATCACTTCCATAACTTTGATTGATGTCAGAATGCCGTCGCCGGTCGTTGCATATTTGCTGAAAATAATATGCCCGGATTGCTCCCCGCCGATGCGGTGTCCGTTTTTCTGCATACTCTCATATACATATTTGTCGCCGACCGCAGTCTTATCATAATCGATGCCGGCAGCGTCAAACGCTTTATACAGGCCGAAATTAGACATGACAGTAGTCACAACAGTATTATTCAGAAGCTTGCCCCTGTCCTTCATATACTTTCCGTATATGTAAAGTATCAGGTCGCCGTTTATGACATTGCCCTGTTCGTCTACGGCAATACAGCGGTCCGCGTCTCCGTCGTAAGCAAAGCCGACATCCAGACGCTGATCTTTTACAAACTTCTGCAGAACCTCTATATGAGTCGAGCCGGCATTGTAATTAATATTGGTGCCGTTCGGCTCCGCATTGATCACATAAGTCTTCGCACCCAGCGCATCAAAAACATTCTTGGCAATCATCCACGCGCTCCCGTTTGCACAGTCCAGTCCGACGCGCACATTGCGGAAGGAGTGAACCGCCAGCGAGATCAGATAGCCGACGTAACGGTTCCTTCCCGCCGCATAATCTACGGTACAGCCAATGTCATCCCGAACCGCAAAGGGCAGTCTCTCAAGCTTTTCGCCGAACAGATCCAGTTGTCCGTCAATATAATCCTCGATATAGGAGATGGTCGTCTCATCCATCTTCTCACCCTGACCGTTGATCAGCTTGATCCCATTATCATAATACGGATTGTGACTCGCGGAAATCATGATCCCGCAGTCAAAATCCTCTGTGCGCACCACGTAAGATACCGATGGCGTCGTCGTGACATGGAGCAGATAAGCATCTGCGCCGGAGGCTGTCAGTCCGGCTACCAGCGAATACTCAAACATATAACTGGACCTTCTGGTATCCTTTCCGATGACAACCTTTGTGCGGTGTCCGCTCAGCTTATGATAATACCAGCCGAGAAAGCGGCCCACCTGATAAGCGTGCTCCACGGTCAGCGTCTTATTCGCCTCCCCGCGAAAGCCGTCCGTGCCAAAATATTTTCCCATTTTATTTCCTCTGTAAATTATATAATAATGTTGAGGCAAAAAAAACCTATAAAAGCTCTTCCAGCTGCTCCATAACCTTCCGAACACATTCCTCCAACGTGCCCTGACTGGTGTCAATGACAATGTCCGGATGCTCCGGTGCCTCATACGGACTGGTGACACCGGTGAAATTATCAAGCTGACCGCTGCGCGCTTTTTTATAAAGTCCCTTGACGTCACGCTTCTCGCATTCCTCCAGAGGCGTATTCACATAAACCTCCACAAACGCATCTCCGATGATCTCACGCGCATTCCTGCGGTCCCTTATAAACGGAGAGATGAAGGAAGCCAGCACGATCAGCCCCGCATCGTTCATCAGTTTTGCGACCTCAGCGATCCGACGGATATTCTCAATCCGGTCATGTTCACGGAATCCGAGGTTTTTATTCAGGCCCATACGGACATTATCCCCATCTAAAAGCATCGTATGCCGGCCCTCGCGCACCAGGCATTTCTCCAGTTCATTGGCAAGTGAAGATTTCCCGGCGCCAGAAAGACCGGTAAACCAGATGGTCTTTGCCCGCTGCCCGAGCTGTTCTTCCCGAAATTCCCGGGTAATATCCATGTCATGCCATGTCAGATTGTCACCGCGGTTAAGCGCATGCTCTACCACGCCGCAGGCGGATGTCATATGGGAAATCCGGTCGATCAGAATCAGCGAACCAAGCGCGTTGTTTTTCTCAAATCTGTCAAATACGATCTTCGAAGCGACAGAAATCTCACAGCGTGCAATCTCATTTTTATAAATCGTATCGGCATATACTTCCTCACCGGAATTCACATCAATCTTGTATTTGATATTCATCACGGTAGCCGGAACCTTCTGCGTGCCGATCTTTAACAGATAACTCTTACCGGCCATCAGCTTGCGGTCATCCATCCAGAGAATTGTGGCGGCAAACATTGTGCTGATAAACTCTTCAGCCTGCTCGACAAGCACGCAGCCGCGGGATATATCAACCTCCGTATCCAGCTGAATCGTCACGGCCCGTCCCACGGAACTCTCCTGAACCTCATCAGACCCCTGATAAATCGAAGTCACCTTCGCAGTCTCGCCGCTCGGAAGTACCGTAAGCCGGTCTCCGACCGAAACGCTGCCGCTCTCGATCTGTCCCTGAAAACCGCGAAAAGAATGATTCGGCCTGCAGACCCGCTGCACCGGCATGGTAAATCCGGTCTCTGCAGGATCCTCTTTTACGTCGATTGTTTCCAGATAATTCAGAAGCGGTTTTCCTCTGTACCAGGGCATACGACCGGACTTCGTAGTGATATTATCTCCCTCTGTAGCAGATACCGGAATCATAACCGCTGTTTTATAATCAAACTCTGCCAGAAGAACCCGGATATTTTTCCGAATCTTGTCGAACTTTGTTTTTTCATAGTTGACCAGATCCATTTTATTGACCGCAAAGACAAAATGCTTGATCCCCATAAGAGAACAGATCCTCGTATGTCTCCTGGTCTGTGTCAGAACTCCCTGGCTGGCGTCTACCAGGATCACCGCAAGATCTGCAAAGGACGCTCCTACCGCCATATTCCTGGTATATTCCTCATGGCCGGGCGTATCCGCGACAATAAATGAACGCCGATCCGTCGTAAAATACCGGTAAGCCACATCTATGGTAATGCCCTGCTCCCGCTCGGCCATCAGACCGTCCAGAAGGAGACTGTAATCGATCGCGCCGCCTCTGGAACCAACCTTGGAATCCAGCTCCAGCGCGCGCTCCTGATCCGCAAAAATCAGCTTTGCGTCATAAAGCATATGACCGATCAGCGTAGACTTCCCGTCGTCCACACTGCCGCAGGTAATGAACTTCAACAACGCATCCATCAGAAATAGCCCTCCCTCTTACGTTTCTCCATACTGGCCGCGCCGCCGTCCTTATCAATCACACGGCTGGTACGCTCAGACTCCACAGCGCTCAATGTCTCCTGAATAATCGCGTCCAGCGTGTCCGCCTCTGACTCCACGCCGCCGGAAAGCGGATAACAGCCAAGCGTACGAAAACGCACCTTTTTCATCATGGGAACCTCTCCCGGAAGGAGTCTCATCCGATCATCATCCACCATAATGAGATTGCCGTCCCGCTCCACAACGGGCCGGACCGCGGCAAAATAGAGAGGCACGATCTCAATCTGTTCACGCCTGATATACTGCCAGATATCCTTCTCCGTCCAGTTCGAGATCGGGAATACCCGAATGCTCTCTCCTCTGTTGATCTCTGTATTAAACAGCTTCCACATTTCAGGCCGCTGATTCTTCGGATCCCACGCCTGCTCCGCATTCCGGAAAGAAAAAATTCTCTCCTTCGCCCGGCTCTTCTCCTCATCACGGCGCCCGCCGCCGAAAGCCGCGGTAAATCCGTATTTATTCAGAGCCTGCTTCAAAGCCTGTGTCTTCATGATATCTGTGTAAGCCGCTCCGCTGTCGAACGGATTGATGCCCTCACGAAGCCCCTCTTCGTTAATGTATTCCAGCATCTCAATCCCGTATTTCTCAGCAACCCTGTCGCGGAATGAAATCATCTCTTTAAACTTCCATGTGGTATTCACATGAAGAAACGGAAAAGGAGGTTTTTCCGGATAAAACGCCTTCAATGCCAGATGCAGCATCACAGAGGAATCCTTTCCGATCGAATACAGCATGACCGGATTCTCACACTCCGCCGCCACCTCACGCATAATATATATCGATTCCGCCTCTAATTCATCCAAATGATCCATATCCTGTGTCCTCTCTTGTATTGATCTATTCGTTCAGGAACCCTGTACCAAGCAATTCAACCACCTCTGCAAGGGCGGCTTCCTCGTCCTCTCCCTCGCATATGCATTCTACTTCATCTCCGAATTTAATGCAAGCCCCAAGTAAAGCCAGCAGGCTCTTGGCATTCGCCGACTTATTTCCCTTATAGAGATAAACAGAAGACTGATATGCCGATGCTGCCGAACTGATTTTCCCTGCGGGACGAAGATGCAGTCCCGCAGGATTACTGATGATAATTTTTTCTTTTACCATTTGCGCTACTCCTCTCCGCTGTCCTGATTCGTCGTATCGGAATCCGTATTTTCGGATGATGTCTCTTCCGTGACCGTGACGGAAACCGTCGCATCCGTCCCGCTCAGATAATCTCCCGTCAATACAACCGTCACCTCCCAGGTCCCCGCGGTCAGATCGGATGCATCCAGTGTGCCGGTGATATCATCTCCGCTGACAGAGCTTATTTCATCTTCGTATCCGGTAAGATTCGCCGTAAGCGTATCACTGTCAAAGGTAAGCTCCAGTCCATCCGCCAGATTTGAGACGGTAATATTGGAAACAGGCATCTCCACATCAGCCGTAGTCTGCGTCTCAATTGCAATGGTAACGGTGATATCCTCCGCTTCATTGTCCGCCAGGGAAACTCCCTCCGGCAGATAATCCGCCAGATGAATCTCTGTCGTAACAGACCCGCCCACACCGTCAATATTGAACTGTTCCGAAGAAATCTCCAGCTCATTCAGTGTGCGAAGCACATCCGCATCGCCAACCAGCATCACTGAAGACACCTCACTCTGAACCTCCTGATAACGAGTGCCGTCCGCAGGTTCTCCCGTCACCTCAAATGACAGCGAAACAGATTTTCTCATAAGAATCTCCGCCGCGGCAGTCGTCTGCGTCACGCTCAGCGTCAATCGATCCTGAGCCACCTCATCGCTGGACTCATCCAGCAGCAGAATATCTGCCTCTGAAGATACCGTCTCCGATGCGCCGCCGATATCCAGCGTCACCTGAGCGGTATCAATCTGTTCCACCACAGATTCCGGTCCGGTAACCGTAACCGTCCCGGGCGACGCCGACAGGGAATCTACATAACAGCTCGTCGCCGGCATTCCGTCCGCCAGGATCTCAATCTCGTATTCCTGAGTTACAAGGTTCTCAACATTTACCTGCATATATGAATTACGCGTCGTGATCTCCAGCTGACTGCTGTAACTGGTCGCCGTAACGGCGATCGGCACAATGGACATGGAATCATCTATATCTTCTATATTAGCCACTGCTTTAAAATCTGCTGCCGTCAGGTTTTCAACCACGGATCTCTTCCCTGTCACGGTGAATGAAATCGTATCCGTCCCGTTCATGACTTCGTATGTCTTCCCCAGATCCGTCAGGAAATCTGCATTCACCACCTCAACCTCTATGGAAAATGTCTGCGTTTTATCCGGATCCTGTACATTCACGATCGCCATCCAGAGGATAATCGCAATGACGAGACCAAGAATCTTCAGTCCGAAATTATTTGTGATCAGACTGCTCAGTTTTTTCAGCATGCTTCATCCTCCTTCTCATTTCCTCCAGAGAAGAATCGCTCTGTTTATTCTGCGGATCCGGAAGATTCAGCCTTTTCCGGATTCTCTCCACAAAAGTCTCGCTTTGCACATTCCGCTTTGCGGCATACTTCAGCTTGCTTCTCAGGAAATCCGCGTCCACATCCCGATAAAGAGTGCGATCTATGGCAATGGAAACCGCCCCCGTCTCTTCCGATACCACGATTGTAAGAGAATCACTCACCTCACTGACGCCCACCGCCGCCCGATGCCTGGTACCGAGATCCTTGCTGATCTGCATGTTATCAGATAACGGCAGATAACAGGTCGCGGATACAATCCTGTCCCCGCGGATAATGACGGCCCCATCATGCAACGGCGTATTATGTTCGAATATATTAATCAACAGCTGACTGGATATCATGGAATCCAGCGTAATCCCGGTACGTGTATATTCATTCAGCTGCACATCTCTTTCCAGAACGATCAGTGCGCCGGTCTTCACCTTGCCCATCTCATAGCAGGCCTTCACCAGCTCGGTGATCGTCTTATCCGAAAAACGCTGGGAATTGTCTCTGGTAAAACCCGCACGAAAAAATGCGCTCAGAAAATTTCTTTTGCCCAGACTCTCCAGTGCGTTCCGGAGCTCCGGTTGGAAAATCACGACTAACGCGAGGACGGCAATATTCGCCAGTTTCGCGGCCAGCCACAGAATCGTATTCATCTGGAACAATCCCGCCAGCAGCAGAAATATCAGGATGACAATGATTCCCTGAAGCAGCGCCCACGCACGGGTGTTTTTAATCCAGGCCAGAATATTGTAAATTACAAATGCTATGATAATAATCTCAACCACATCGATCGGGGTAAGCTTCGGCAGATTGATCCAGTACAGATACTTATCCATCACCATATATAAGCCCGCTGCCAATTCTCTCATTGCCTCACATCCTTTCCCCTGATCATCATACATCTTAACTGTTCAGCACCTTCACAGTTACGAGAAAAAGCCCATTTAAAATCGCTGCGCGATGAGGCACATCACCCCATCCGGCTCAATCACGCTCACCGAACTCGCGCATCACCTGCTCCTCCAGAGTCTCCTGCGGCCGTCTCTGGCCGATATCTGTCTGGGATCGTCTCCCCTTCTGATTTTTCCTGCCCCTGCTGTGTTTCGAATGAATATGCTTCACCTGCCTGTCCGCAGGCTTCACAAGCGCCTTTGGCACAGCTTTCACATAGTAATAATACTCGTCATCCTCAAACTGCACACGCTCCGCACGGGAATAATCCAGGCTGCGCGTCATCAACACAATTAAAAACGAAATGGCAAGTGATACCACGCATCCGATCAGAACTCGAATCAACGCCTGGGTATTTCCCAGAAAAATCTCCCCGCCGCCGATCATGATCAGCTGGATCACAATACCGACCGCAACAGAAGCCAGATGCGCGTAATCCACCGGCAGCTTCTGTATGCAATAAACCGCAACCGCCGCGACGGCAAAGGCAGCCAGATAAATAAACATCTCCTGATCCGTCAGAATCTCCGTGACGGCAAGCGTAATCGATCCGGAAGCGTCGCCCGTCTCACCCGAAGCGGTAAACAAAGCGGAACTGGCATTCACATGCTTTAAAATAAAATACGCAACCTCGCCGCATATTGCAGAGATCACAGCATACGGCTGACCGAAAAATCCGCTGGCCACCGGCATCACATAAGGAATGCCGAATGCAGAAAGCAGCGGTGTCAGGACGGCATATAGAGCCTTTCTGTCTGAGAATCTAAGATACAGACAAAACAGGATGATAAAAATCATCGCCGTGACCAGACACAAAACCGGCGACAGCGCGTAAAACTGAAACAGAATCAAAACCGCGCCCAGAAATACCATCAGCCCCGCCGGCAAAAAAGAGCAAAGCAGGGCAAAAATCAATGTGATCGGATAATCCGACAGCACTTTCATATAACCCGTTGTTGAATTAATCAGAGAGAAAGCGGCAAACGCGATGACAAACCGAACCGCCGCCATCACATACATCTCATATCGTCCTACAAACCGGAAAAAACGTTCTCTTATTTTTAAAAAACGAACCATAGTTCCTCCTGTCCGAATGCCTGCATGCCCCGCGGCCATCAGCTTACTGCCTGCGTTCCTTTTTTTTCGGAAGCATAAGACCGCCCCACGGCTTTCAGATATTTCAGATACTGACGCCTGATTTTCTCATATTTACGATATCGCCTCATGGCAATAAGCGCACAGAGCACCAGATATGCCGCCATAAAAACAGCATACCCGATCAGAACTTTCCTGAGAAACTCCATATACTGAGCATCCGCAAAAAATGCATTCAGATCATCCCACAAAAAACAAAATATCAAAACAAGCACAGCCGCAAAACAGACTGTACCCAGAAAAAAACCCCGTATCACCTGCATGATCACATAGTCTGATTTCCGGTAAGAACAGACCTTTATAACATTTTTCCCTGCCTGTGACTCTATCATGGCAAGCCTGCTCATCTGTCGGACGCGATATTGATCAATCATATACTGCACCTGTTCTTTCGGTTTGCTGTCCTCTGCAAAACACCTGACAGCCGCCGCACCCTCATTTATATCTTTTTCAGTATAACATAGATTAACCGGATAGAAAAGATGTTTATTTTCAACTGTGAACCGCAATATATAAAGCGGCCGCCATTTCCTTTCTGTCAGCCGCCGATAGCCGCGCTCATCACATAAACCCGACAGGAACCGCCTAGTTTCAGGCATCGTGCCGCCGCATCCGCCGTGTTTCCCGTAGTATAAATATCATCAACAAGAAGTATTTGTTCTCCCGGACGAATCCTTCCGGACATCCGAAAAGCCCCCGCCAGATTATCTCTTCTCTGGCGGCTCGTCAGCTTCTTCTGCGGCGCCGTCTTCCGGACACGGCAAAGAAGCTCCGTATCCACCGGCAATTCCAGACATTTGCCAAGCGCTTTTGCCAGAAGCTCCGCCTGATTATATCCGCGCTTTCGCTTTCTTGATGCATGCAGCGGAATCGGAACAATTTTCGTAATTCCCATTCGCCGAATCCATCCGCCCAGACAAATCGCCATCTCGCCGCCATACACATCCGCGTATTCCCGTCGGTTCGCGTATTTCATACGATAAAGAGACGGACGAAGCTTTCCCTGATAGAAAAACAGAGCGCGGCCCTGTTTAAAATAATGCCGTCTTTTTTTGCAGTCCGCACAGTATTCCTCACACTCACCCTCCAGCGGTTTCCCGCATTTCAGGCAGTAATCCTCCCGAATATAAACCAGTTCCCTCCTGCAAGCGTCACAGAATCCCCGTGCAGAGATTCCGTCACACACAGGACAGCGGGGCGGATAAATATAATCCCACACATTTCCCATCCGCAAATTCCCTTCCTCCCATAAAACCGTTCCATACAATTACTGCCGCTTCCGACTTACAGTTCTTCCAACCGGTCCCGCAATCCGGTATATCGTCTCTGCTCGCTCTCATTCTGTACCATTTTATAAAAAGTATTTTCATCCCCCACCAACGTCACACATTTCCGCGCCCGGGTCACCGCAGTGTATAAAAGATTGCGCGTCATCAGCATCCTCGGACCTCCGAGCAGCGGAATCACAACCGCCGGGTACTCGCTCCCCTGCGCCTTATGTATCGTAATTGCATAGGCAAGCTCCAGCTCATCCAGTTCTTTAAATGAATACGTCACCATACGGTTCTCCTCAAACTCAACCGTCAGTTCTCCCGCAAAGGTGTTGATCTCCCTGATCACACCCATATCGCCGTTGAACACACCGAGTCCTTTCTCCACCGGGATACCGTAACGGCTGCGGATCTCCCACTCCGCCTGATAATTATTTTTTGTCTGCATCACCTTGTCTCCGACACGAAATACACCCTCTTTATGTTCCTTCTCCGCCTTGCTCTCCGCCGGCGGATTCAGATATTTCTGTAAAATGACATTCAAACGTTCTACCCCCAGCAGACCCTTCCGCATCGGTGTCAGCACCTGAATGTCAAACGGCCTGGCATGTACAAATCCGGGCAGTTTCTCACGGATCAGCTGAATACAGATGCTGATGATCACATTCGCATCCGTTCGTTTCAGGAAAAAGAAATCCATACTCTTATTATTCAGAGCAACCGGTTCGCCGCGGTTGATCTTATGCGCGTTCACAATAATATCGCTTTTGGATGCCTGACGAAAAATATGATTCAGCCGAACAACATTACAGGCATGCGCGTCAATGATGTCCCGCAGCACACTGCCCGGTCCGACGCTGGGGAGCTGATTGACATCCCCCACCAGGATCAGTCTGGTTCCCGCGATAATGGCCTTCAAAAGTGCATACATCAAACTGATATCCGCCATTGACATCTCGTCTATAATAATCACATCCGTCTCCAGCGGATTCTGTTCATTCCGTTCAAAACCGGCATTTCCCTCCACACCGCCGGAAATCTCCAGCATGCGGTGAATCGTCCTGGCCTCAAATCCCGTCGCTTCGCTCATCCGTTTCGCCGCCCGCCCCGTAGGCGCCGCCAGGCAGATATCCATTCCCTCCGACTCAAAATAACGAATGATCGTATTGATCGTAGTCGTCTTTCCGGTACCCGGTCCGCCAGTGATCACCAGAAGTCCGCTCGCCACCGCTTCCCTGACCGCCACGTGCTGCAGTTCATCCAGTTCCATCCCCGATAGTTCTTCCAGACTCTGTATCCGCCGGTCAATCTCCGCCTCAGACACATCATATTTTACATTCAGTTCCTTAAGCATCACCGCAACATTCGCTTCCATATAATAATAGGAAGCAGCATAAACCTGCGACTGCCCCTCCGTCTGTTTTAAAACCAGTTTCCTGTCGATCGCCATATCCATATAATGCTTCTCAACAGTCGTTTTTTCTACACCGAGAAGTTCACAGGCCCGCTCCGTCAGACATTCCGCCGGCAGGAAAGTATGTCCTTCCAACGAAGCCTGCAACAGCACATACAGAATCCCGCTGCGAATACGGAAATCCGAATCCGTATGTATGCCAACCCGATGCGCAATTTCATCCGCGATCTTAAAACCGATCCCATCCACATCATCCGCCAGCTGATACGGATTCTCCTGAAGAATACGATAAGTATCTATCCCATATGTCTGGTAAATCTTTGCCGCCAGCGTCAGTGAAATCCCGTATTTCTGCAGATACATCATCGCCTGACGCAGTTCTCTTTTCTCCTCCATCTGCTCCGAGATCTCCAGCGCCTTCCGCTCACTGATGCCCTTCACCTCCGCCAGGCGCTCCGGTTCTTCCTCTATGATGCGAAAGGTATCATCCTGAAAACGACATACAATCCGGGCCGCAAGCGCCGGACCGACTCCTTTGACAGCGCCGGAACCGAGGTATCTCTCCATGGCCGCACTGTCCTCCGGCGTCCGTATTGTGTACTGTTCCACTTTCAGCTGCGGGCCGTATGACGGATGAAGCATATATTCTCCCTCCATCTCAGCATACTCTCCCTCGCTGATGACATGAAAAACACCGACGCAGGTCACCTCTTCACCGTCCGTCACCACCCAGAGAACCGTATAGCCGTTCTCCTCATTTCGATAAACAATATGCTCTATATAACCGGATACTTTCTCCATCATATTCTCCCATCGGGCAGGAAGCGTTCTGCCTCTGATTCATCCATCGTGTGACGATCACATGCGGCCGGGCCGCTGTCTCCGCACGGAGCTGTATATCGAAAAGGACAGTCTCCGTCCCGACTGTCCTCTCTCAAATCTGTCTTCTGTTCTCCGAAAAACCATATCCAGCATACCGGTGTCTCAATCAAAGCATCCCGGCAATATCCGCACAGCGAATCGCTGTATTATTCATCATCCCTCTTTCCGGCAAGAAACTCCACATACTTTCCGGTCCCGATCGCCACACAGGTCATCGGATCCTCCGTCGTCATCGTATTAATGCCGGTATGCGCCTCAATCAGACTCTCCAGACCGCGGATCAGCGATCCTCCTCCGGTGAGAACTATGCCGCGGTCAGCCACATCCGCCGCAAGCTCCGGCGGTGTCTTCTCCAGTACACTGTGTACCGCATCCACAATCTGCAGGGTCGGCTCACGCAGAGCTTCCTCCGTCTCCTCGGAAGTGACCGTCACCGTCTTCGGAAGACCGGTCACCAGATTGCGCCCTCTCACATCCATCGTCATGGGCTCCGGAAGAGAATAGCAGGTACCGATCCGGATCTTGATATCCTCCGCGGTACGCTCACCGATCAGAAGATTGTGTTTCTTCCTCATATAACGAACGATCGCTTCATCGAAATCATCACCCGCGATCTTAATCGAAGTACTGACTACCGTACCGCCAAGAGAAATCACGGCGATATCCGCCGTACCGCCTCCGATATCGACGATCATATTGCCGCAGGGCTTTGCGATATCAATACCCGCCCCGATGGCTGCCGCGATCGGCTCCTCAATAATCTTCACATCACGCGCACCGGCCTGAAATGTCGCATCCTCCACGGCCTTCTTCTCAACCTCCGTTACGCCGCTGGGAACACATACGCTGATCAGAGGCTTGCGGAAACTCTTCTTCCCGACCGCTTTCTGGATAAAGTATTTCATCATCTTCTCGGTAACGGTGTAGTCGGAGATCACACCCTGTCTCAACGGCCTGACCGCCACAATATTCCCCGGTGTCCTGCCAAGCATCAGCCTGGCCTCCTCACCAATCGCTTTTATTTTATTTGTATCACGGTCAAAGGCAACAACCGAAGGCTCTTTGAGAACGACTCCCTTGCCTTTCACATACACAAGAATACTCGCTGTTCCCAGATCAATTCCGATATCCGTTGAAATCATATGTGTCTCCTTTATGTTCTTCTATGATAAAACTCTTTATATCACAGGAAATTCTCTCCCTTTGATATAAAAAATATAATTCCTCGTGTGTGTATCTATTATATACAAATAATTCTATTTTTCAAACCCTTTTTTTATTTTTCATCAAAACTGACATACAAATTAAAATAAAATTAATTTAAAACAAAAAATTTCAATTATTTTTATATTTACATCACAATTTAGACACAATATTTCTCTATAATCACAGATGTACTAGCTATTAAGGCTAATATAATTTTTCATAACTCAAGCTTCCCGGATCCCCCAAATCCGGGAAGTACTCCCCGACTCTTATGGATTCCGCGGCATGCGGAGTCCATTTTCAGTTATGCAGGCATCTGTTTTATGACCTTTAGTCCCTGTTAGGTATCTGAACAACACGGATTTTTCCGTGCTTCGCACTCCCAAAATCCTAAAACACAAGGTGATTGCCGCATAGCGGCAAGAGAGAGCAGCCTGGGCTGTTCGGAATTCGCCCTAACCGGGCTACTTCCTCATGTTTTGGCGGGCCTCAAAGTCATAAAATCAGATGCAGGCATCTGTTTTATGACCTTTAGTCCCTGTTGTTCATGCTTCGCCGCACGTATGTGCCTGTATAGGAAGCCGGATTCTCCGCCACTTCCTCCGGCGTTCCTTCCGCGATGACCGTGCCGCCGCCGTCGCCACCCTCCGGTCCAAGATCAATGATATAGTCCGCGGTTTTGATTACATCCAGATTATGTTCGATCACGACTACAGTATTCCCATTTTCTGCCAGACGATGCAGAATATCAATCAGCTTATGTACATCCGCAAAATGCAGTCCGGTCGTCGGTTCATCCAGAATATAGACAGTCTTTCCGGTACTGCGCCTGCTCAGTTCCGCCGCCAGCTTAATGCGCTGCGCCTCGCCGCCGGACAGCGTGGTTGACGGCTGGCCGAGCTTTATATAGGAAAGTCCCACATCATACAGCGTCTGTATTTTCCGATGAACAGATGGTACATTCGCAAAAAAAGGCAAGGCTTCTTCTACCGTCATGTCGAGAACCTCATAGATATTTTTCCCTTTATACTGTACCTCCAGAGTCTCACGGTTATAGCGTTTTCCTTTACACACTTCACACGGAACGTAAACATCCGGCAGAAAGTGCATCTCAATTTTTATGATACCGTCCCCGGCACACGCCTCACACCGGCCGCCCTTTACATTAAAACTGAATCTGCCTTTTTTATACCCCCGCGCCTTTGCATCTGCTGTCGCAGCAAACAGATCGCGGATCTGGTCAAAAACACCGGTATAAGTCGCCGGGTTTGAGCGCGGTGTCCGCCCGATCGGCGACTGATCAATACAGATCACCTTGTCCAGCTGTTCCAGCCCTTCCATACCTCGATGTTTACCCGGAATGCAGCGTGCGCGGTTCAGCTTTCGCGCCAGATTCTTATATAAGATCTCATTGACCAGAGAGCTTTTCCCTGAGCCGGACACACCGGTCACGCAGGTAAAAATACCGAGAGGCAGACGAACATCGATATCCTTCAGATTGTTCTCTGAGGCTCCGCGGACAACCAGCCAGCCGGTCGGTTTTCTCCGCGAATCCGGAACCGGGATCTGTATCCGGCGGCTCAGGTAAGCGCCTGTGACGGACGCCTCACATGCCATGATATCCGCCGCCGTTCCGGCAGCAACAACCTCTCCGCCGTGTTCACCGGCGCCGGGACCGATATCCACGATATAATCCGCGGCGAGCATGGTATCCTCATCATGCTCAACAACAATCAGCGTGTTCCCGAGATTTTTCAGGTTTTTCAGGGCAGACAGCAGTTTATCATTATCCCGCTGATGCAGCCCGATACTCGGTTCATCCAGAATATATGTCACACCCACCAGTCCCGAACCGATCTGTGTAGCCAGACGAATACGCTGCGCCTCACCGCCGGAAAGGCTTCCGGTTGCACGGGAAAGCGTCAGATAATCCAGCCCGACCTCCTGAAGGAAGCCGACTCTGGCACGAATCTCCTTTAAGATCTGCGCACCGATCAGTTCCTGCTGTGCCGTCAGCTTTAAATCCAGCATAAACTGATAGAGATCCTTCACAGACATGGACGTCACTTCATGAATATTTTTATCTGCCACCGTCACCGCGAGAGATTCCTTCTTCAGGCGCTGTCCCCGGCATTCCTTGCAGGGGCTGATACGCATGAAGCTCTCATATTCCTGTTTTGTTGTCTCGGAACTGACTTCCCTGTAGCGTCTTTCTACATTTCGGATCAGACCTTCAAAAGCGATGTCATACACCCCTTCGCCTCTCTGTCCCCGGTAATGAACCTTCACGATATGACCGTCGGTCCCATGAATCAGAATATCATGAATCTGCTGCGGATAATCTTCAAAAGGTGTATTCAGGTCAAATCCATACTCTCTCGCAAGCGCGGTCAGCGTCGCATAAGTAAAACTGCCTTTCGTATTGGCCGACTGCCAGCCCAATACCTGAATGGTGCCATCCATAATCGACAGGCTCTTATCCGGAATCATCAGATCCTCATCAAACTCCATTTTAAACCCAAGACCCGCACATCCCGGGCAGGCGCCGAACGGATTATTAAAGGAAAAGCTGCGCGGTTCGATTTCTTCAATGCTGATGCCGCAGTCCGGACAGGCAAAATTTTCGGAAAATTCCATGCTTTCCCCGCCGATAATATCCACCGTCATCTGCCCGTCAGCCAGCTTCAGGACATTTTCAATCGAATCCACCAGTCTTCTGCGGCCCATATCCGGTTTTATGATCAGACGATCCACCACGATATCTATATTATGTTTGATATTTTTATCCAGATGAATCTCCTCGCTCAGCTCATACACGCTGCCGTCAATCTGTACCCTCACATAGCCGCTGCGTTTTGCCTGCTCCAGCAGCTTCTGATGCATGCCTTTCCGGCCTCGGACAACCGGAGCCAGAAGCTGTATCCGGGTTCGCTCCGGCAGCATCATGATCTGATCCGCCATCTGATCCACGCTTTGCTGTCGGATTTCTCTGCCGCATTTCGGGCAGTGGGGTATTCCGATCCGCGCATAGAGAAGCCGAAAATAATCATATATCTCCGTCACCGTACCGACCGTGGACCGGGGATTCCTGTTTGTTGACTTCTGATCAATCGAGATCGCGGGGGACAGTCCTTCAATCTTCTCCACATTCGGTTTTTCCATCTGACCGAGAAACTGACGGGCATAGGAAGACAGCGACTCCATATAACGCCGCTGTCCCTCCGCATAAATGGTATCAAACGCCAAAGATGATTTACCGGATCCGGACAGACCGGTCAGTACGATAAACTGATCCCGCGGCAGATCCAGATCTATTTTTTTTAAATTGTGCTCCCCGGCTCCCCTGATTTTGATATACTGCTGTGCCATACAAACACTCACTTTCATAGATGTTGACGCGCCGTGTCAGCAGCGCATAGGTGTTTATTCCTGAAGTATTCCTCACATATTTTTAAGATATGCTCATAAAGCAGGGAATCCGCAGCGCGGATCCCCCATTTTTTTAAATTCGTATTTAAATTCACCTTGTGCTTGCACAGATGACTGATATTCGACGATTTTCATATTCCAACTCTCGTCAGAAGATGTCTTTCTCCTCCTCATACAACGTCGGCAGGATAGCCGCCAGATTCGTAAATTCCTTGATATTGTGCGCATATAATCCCTGAGGCGCCATCAGCGGAATGCTGAATCCGTCGGGAATGGCTTTTACGATCTGCCCGTCCTCTGTCCACCGATAGCCGATCCAGAATCGCGAGCAGAACATCACGCCATCCTGATACGGATACCATTTATGTGTCATGGCCGCTGCAACAGAGCTCTCTCCGATCGCGCAAACCATAGACTGACACTTCTCCGTACCGATAGCCGACATATCATAACCCATATCGGACGGCTTTTTAAACATCAGCTTTAAAAACTCCGGTCCGGGACCGACATCTTCCATAATATAGTGGTTCACACCCCAGGTCCGTTCATTCATCGGGACTGCCGGATCCGTCACGTAATCTGCACGGTCTGCCCTGGCGAAATAATGATCCTCCGGATCCCAGATCTTATATCTCAGATCTGAGCCGACGGAATGCCATGGGAACCACCAGTCAAGCATTTCTCCGGTCACACCCGGCATATAGGTCGTATTGCACACATGCGCGGTACCGTCCTCCAGCACGCCGTATCCGATCTGGCAATAACCGGCCGCCTCATCCTTTCCCTCCAGGAAAAGCTGCCTTTCGGAAAACGGAATCAGTGCCTTCGGATCCGCCGGTCCCGCCGCCAGAATGGCCAGCTTCTTCTCCGGGATCGGTGCAAGATCCTGCTCGTAATATTTATAATAGGAAAGATTCTTCTCCTCCTGTGAAACACCGACTTTTTTACCCATACATACCCTCCTTCTCGATATACAGCAATCTGTATATACCAATACATAACTTAAATCGTTACTATTCACAGTCCTCCACTCCCCATGCGCAATTCACGCCCACTTACGCGTGCTGGAATTGCTTATGTGGGTGGAGTTCCTGCTTCACAGGTCCGATTGAAGCATAGCTGCAGCCTCTTATGTGCCAGCACGACGAGCCCGCAGCTATGTTTCAATCGACTGTGAATAGTAACCTTAAATCTACACATAATCATCCGAATCCGGCTTTGATAATCTAAAACAGAATAAGAACAATTACAAATTACAGTTGCTTTGTTTATTGTAATATGGCAAAATTCTTTTGTAAAGAGAAAATAACAATAATCATTACGGAACGGATTGATTTATATGTCCGAACAAAATGGCTCATTGAAAGGACGGATTTATATGTCAGAGAGAAATGATACCCGCCAAATACAGCGGTCCGATATTTTCCATATCGGCTTTTACAAAAAAACATGGTTCCACGGCAGCTTTCAGGGCATGCATTACCGGATTGAAGGAATCACGGACGAAGCAGGCACAAAAAAACTCCGGGTAACCACATGGCCCGGCCCCTATAATTTCAGTCACACGGATGACAGCCAAAAAGAATCCGCTCTGTTTGAATTCAGCGACAGCGGTCTGGACGCAGTGACAGATTATCTGAACAAATACCACCGGGAGCATTTTACAGTTCACAAATAAAGTGTCGCTCGAATCATCATGATAATATAAAATTCTATGAAAAAATACTCCCGGAATCTGCTGTCCTTCTGTGCCGGAACTCCCGGGAGTATTACATCTAAGCGGATGATGGGAATCGAACCCACATGGCCAGCTTGGGAAGCTGGTGTTCTGCCACTGAACTACACCCGCGCATTCTCTGACGATGCTGATGAACAAAATACATTTTATCCTGTTTTCAATGCCATGTCAAGAGATTTTAAAAACACGCGGTATCATTTCATAACCCCTGCCGGTTTTTCCGCTTCTGAAAATACTCCTGCGCCGACAACGGCTCACCATCCGGCTGCACACGGATATACCGGCCATCCGCCTGCTGCACACGCGCCTTTACATTATCTTTCATCAGAACACGGAAAATATGCAGTACCTGCTCCCGGATCTCCGGATCCATCACCGGTACCGCCACCTCCACGCGGCGTGTGGTATTGCGGGTCATAAAATCTGCAGAGGAGATGTAAACTTCTTCGTCTTCCGCCCCGAAAATATAGATACGGGAATGCTCCAGGTAACGTCCCACGATACTCCGAATCGTGATATGATCCGTCAGACCGGGAACTCCGGCAACCAGACAGCAGGCTCCGCGGACAACCAGTTCCACCCGAACGCCGGCTCCGGACGCTTCGATCAGCTTATCGATGATTACCTTGTCCGTCAGAGAATTCATCTTCGCCCCCACATAAGCCGGTCTTCCCTCCCGCGCCAGTGCTATCTGCCGGTCAATTTTTTCCAGAATCGGTCCGCGCAGACATTTGGGCGCCACCAGCAGCCAGGAGGTATCATGCACCACCTGACCCAGATAGAGATCCGTCATGACCCGGTTTGCCTCGGCACCGATTCCCTGATGCGCTGTCATCAGGGAAAAATCCGTATATAAGCGGGCCGTCTTTTCGTTATAATTACCCGTTCCGATCTGTGTATAATAAAAGACCTGACCCTTTTCACGTGTTGTAATCAGACAAAGCTTGGAATGTACCTTCAGATTATCCAAACCGTAAAGAATACGGCATCCCGCCTCTTCCAGCCGCCTCGACCAGCCGATATTATTCGCCTCATCAAAGCGCGCCCGCAACTCCACGAGAACATCCACTTCCTTACCGTTTTCCGCCGCGCGGATCAACGCCTCAACCACTTTACTGTTGCTCGCCACGCGGTAGAGTGTCATTTTTATTGATACAACGTTCGGATGATCGGCCGCCTCAGTCAGCATCTGAAGAAACGGATCCATACTGTCATACGGATAAAACAGAAAACGGTCCTTCTCCCGGATCCGATCCAGCATACTCTGTCTGCGATCCAGATATTCAGGAAACTGCGGAGAAAATTTTTCAAAAAACAGATCCTTTTCATTGCGCAGGATATCCTGTACCGCAGAAAAAAAAGACAGATCCAGCGGCGCTTTCGAACGATACATATGCCGTTTTTTCAGTTCCAGCCGACTGCCGAGAAGATTCAGCACCGCCGGATCCATCAGGCGGCTGTACTCCAGCCGGATTGGGCTTAACCGGCTCCTTTTATGAACCAGCTGCTCCATAATATTCCGGAAATCGGCATCATCATCGTACATCTCCTCATCCGGATCAATATCCGCGTTGCGCAGGATGCGGATCAGAGATTTACTGCTGATCTCATAACTGTCAAATATTTCCGACATAAAGTGCAGAATCAGTTCTTCCATCAGCATATACCGGTTTTCATGCTGCGGAATACGCACCAGACGTGAGAATACAGGCACACTGCAAGGCACGATTCCCAATCTTTCCTTACCTTTTTTGACAAGAACCGCCATCGCATAAATATCCCTGTTATTTAAAAACGGAAACGGCTGCTTTTTCCCCACAATCTGCGGAGAAAGCAGCGGCAGAATTTCGTGCCGAAAGCAGGTTGTCAGAAACTCCTGATCCTGCGAATCCATCTCGGCAAAACTCAGAATCTCTATGCCGTGCTGTTTCATAACTTTCATCAGCTGCGCATAAACGGCATCCTTGCGTTTATTTAAAATCTTCACCTGATCAAAAACTGCCAGAAGCTGCTCCCTGCAGGTCATATTTGTCTTATTGTCCCGGATATCCTCCGATACAAGCATCTGGTCATACAATGAGCCGACGCGAACACGGAAAAATTCGTCCAGATTCGTCTGGAAAATGGAAGCAAAAGAAAGTCGTTCACAGAACGGATTGCGCTCGTCCTCCGCCTCCTCAAGCACTCTGGCATTAAATTTCAGCCAGGACAGCTCACGGTTATCATAACAGGGCTTTGCGCCGGGTATGGCCACCGGGAAATTCTCTTCCGGCATATGTGCATCTGAATGTTTCTCTTTATATTCCGAATCATTTTCGGATTCCTTTTCTTCAGAAGAAAGTATCTCTTTATCAGTATCATCTATACCTGCGAGTTCTTCATCTGTATTATCTTTATCTGTATCCTTTTTATCTGTATTTCCTGTATCTGCATTTTCTTCAGTTATGCTTTTTTTATCTTTACTTTCATTACTAAAAAGCCTGCCGAGAAAGTTTTTAAAGAATGCTCTCAATTTATCCATAACAATCTATCTGCTGCTCCTATTATATGACATGCAATATCCGAAATCAGTATACTTATTTTTCTCTATAAAGTAAAGAAAATCTGCGTAATTTTTAAGTGATAATTCTGCAAAAAAGCGCAAAAAAGTCCGTATGTTTCCAGACGAAACAATACGAACAGCAACAGATTTCTGATTTTATTATGTAATGGGCGGAGAAGGATTCGAACCTTCGAAGTCGTCGACAACAGATTTACAGTCTGCCCCCTTTGGCCGCTCGGGAATCCACCCATGGCGTAATCATAGCACATCAGCACCGGATTTGCAATCTTTTTTTATTCTCATGGCACGTCAGAGGATTCTTATGAAGAATGCAACACAAAACACCGATGATATTACAGCCGTCGCTTAAAGCACCGCCACCTTCCTCTTATAACTTCCACGCAGCAGAAAGATACCGATCACCGTTGTTATCACCTCCGCGATCGGGAATGTCCACCACACAGCCGAGGCCGCCGCACTGCCCGTCAATATCATGCGCACGAACAGCCATGCCACCGGCAAAACGAAAATCAGCTGTCTGCAGACGGAAATAATCAGAGACTGCAGACCGCCGTCGATGGCCTGAAAAATTCCCTGAAACGCGATGCTCGTGCCCGCAAAAACAAAACTGATGGATATGATCCGCATCGCCGCCACGCACAACGCCTGTGTCTCACCGGAAATACCGAAAACACCGCAGAGCGGCACCGCCAGCACTTCCAGAATGATCGTTCCGGCAATCATGATCACCAGCGTATAGAGAATGCCGTATTTCATCCCCGCCTGAATGCGCTCCCGATTCCTCATCCCGTGACTGAAGGATACGACCGGCGTAATCGTATCCCGGAGTCCGAACGCGGCAAACAGAATGAACTGCTGAATCTTATAGTACAGGCCATAGGCCGTCACCATATTCTCTCCGACCACCACAAGGATGCGGTTCAATCCATATGTCATAATCGACATCAGCGCCTGCGCAATGATGGCCGGCAGACCGATCGCGTAAATCTCTCCAATGGTTCTCGGAACCGGTTTTAAATAGCGAAAAGCATTGCCGAATTCCTTATCAAATTTTAAATGAAAACCAAATGCAGCTGCAAAGGAAGCAATCTGGCCGATGATCGTGGCAAACGCCGCGCCGCGCACACCCATCTCCGGGAAAAATCCCAGTCCGTAAATAAGAATCGGATCCAGCACAATATTCGTCACTGCACCGATCGCCTGCGCAATCGTGGAGTAAACAGACCGGCCCGTGCACTGAAGCAGCTTCTCAAACACGGAAAAGTATACCATACCGAAGGAAACCACACAGCAGATCCGCAGATAACTGACTGCCATCCCGTAAATCACGTCATTCGATGTCTGTGTTCCGATGTACCACTCCACCCCCGAATATACCGAACAAAATCCAGAAAATATAGATAAGAAGCGTCACAAAGCAGGCATTACCCGCTACCCGGTTTGCCTTCTCAAAATCCTTCTGTCCCAGCGCCTTGGCTGCCAGCGCATTCGTACCCACACCGGTTCCGACACTGACCGCCACAATCAGCAGCTGCACGGGGAATGCCAGCGTCAGCGCATTCAGCGCCTCCTCGCCGTACTCCGCCATATTCGAGACAAAAGCACTGTCTACGATATTATAAAATGCCTGCAGCATCATGGATAAAATAATAGGGATGCCCATACTCATCATAAGTTTATTGACAGGCATGGCAACCATCCTGCTCTGTTCTGCTTTTTCTTCCATTTCATTCGCCTCCGACAAAATAGTTCTTTTAAACGACAAAAAAAGCGTGCAGCAATAACTGGTTTTACGCAATTTGCTACACGCTATGCAATTATTATAACGATTTCAGCCAAAAATGCAAGACTTTTTTCGCTCTGAGTTGAAGTAGCAAAAATCGGACTCCTGTGTTATACTGTTGCCGTAAAACATAAAAAGGAGTCTCAAAGTCCTGTGAATAAACGAAAATTTTTCTCAACCATCGGCATAGCCTATTTCATGCTGATTCTTCTGATGCTCATATTGCCGGCCATACTGGCGACAATGATTCAGGCGGCCGTTCCCGGCAGCCTTTACCGCTATCCGCTGCTCTACTGGATCGTCTCTCTGGCGCCGCAATACCTGATCGCGATGCCGGTCTGCGTCCGCATCATGCGCCGTCTGCCCGCCGTGAGATTATATCAGAACCGCCTCGGAGGCGGCGGTGCGTGGTTCTCCACCCTGTGCATTGCGATCTTTATCATGGAAATCGGTAATATCATCGGCAATCTGGTCAATGCGCTGATCAGTCGTCTGTCCGGAATTGAGATAAGCTCCTCTGTGGAGGAACTCTTATCCGAAGGCAATCTCGGCATGGTCTTCCTTTTCACGGTAATTCTTGCACCCATCCTGGAAGAACTGGTCTTCCGCAAGCTGCTGATTGACCGCGTCATTGTATTCGGCGACCGAACCGCCATCCTGCTGTCCGCATTGCTCTTCGGACTGGCGCACGGGAACTTCTATCAGTTTTTCTATGCGTTCGGACTGGGGTGCCTGTTCGCCTATATCTATATACGCACCGGAAAGATCGGATACACCATTTCCTTTCACATGGTCATCAACTTCCTCGGAGGATTTGTCAGTTCTTTTCTGTTGGAAAAACTGGATTACAGTCTGTGGAGCAACGGCGAAACCGCTCAGATGATGTATTCCCTGTATATGCATCCCGGCGCTCTGTTGGGTCTCGCGTTATTTGTCATCCTTCTCGTCGGATTATCCATCGCAGGACTGGTATTTTTCATCACATCCATCCGGAAAGTAAATCTGAACTCCGGGGAATATGAGATGCCTGCCGGAAAAACAGCAAAGGCCGTTTTCGGGAATGCGGGGATGATTCTGTTTCTCATTATGACGGCTGTAACATTTATAATTGAAATCATGGCATGACACCTGCACTGACGCAACAGTCACTTACCTGTCACCGTAATGTCCTCTGCAGTGAGAGATATAAATACGTCCGTCCTCTATATGATATACCAGACGATCCTGATCATTAATCCGACGGCTGAACTCTCCCTGCAGATTTCCTGTCAATGGTTCAGGTTTGCCAATCCCCTCCATACAACCATTTCGTTCAATATCCTTTATCAATTTGTTGATGCGTGCCAGTGTTTTCTTATCCTGCCTCTGCCAGTAAAGATAATCTTCCCACGCATCATCTGACCAGATTTTTTCACTCATCCTCTACCTCGATCAACTCATGCGGCTTTCCTTTTCCTGAACGGAGTTCCCGAACAGATTTTTCAACGTACGTCAGATTTTCCTTCGAATAAAACGGATCCGGATTGGAAGTTATATCAAATGGAATACGATTCTCACGCAGCACTGCCTTTACAAAAAGATTAATCGCAGCAGAGGTGTTCAACCCAACATTCGAACAAAACGAGTCAAACCGAATCTTATCACTTTCATCCACTCTTGCTGTTATTGTTGCCTGTGCCATACAAAACATCTCCTCTCTGTATGCTATTTGTTTTTAATGTATCACTATTGTATGCCAATTGCAATATATCAGGCACTGTTTTTATGATCTTTTTGCTTTCCACGTTACTTTTCACAAAAGACATATTTTTACATCACATTATTTTCGCACAAAAAATGGTTGATTTGCAAAACTGATTAATACACCATAAAAACTGCCGTGCCGACCATTCTCCGGTCAGCACGGCAGTTTCGTTTATTTTACTCTACTGTCTGCTTATCTCTATTTCTATGTGTCAGTGACAACCTCCGCAGCCGGAGCAGTCACCGCCGCAGCCGGAACAACTGCCGCTGCATCCGCTGCATCCTGTTTTGCCTTTATGATGAATCTTGTCATCCAGCAAATACCAGACATCCAGACCGACAATGCCGAAAACAATAATAGCTACGATCACGGTTGACATGACTGACTCCTTTCCTGTAAGAAAAACAATGCCATATTTGCAGGTTGATAGCAGATTTAAGCGGTCACCTCTACGCCCGACGTCCTCTGATACGGATTCTTCCGAACCAGCATGTAAATATAGAACACCAGCATGATGATCGCAACAATCAGTCCGACCGGATGAACATTCCCTGCCACCGCGCAGCCAATCTGATATACGATAATGGATACCGTGTAAGCCAGAACGCACTGATAACCGATCGCTGCCCAGAACCATTTATTATTGTTCATCTCTCTCCGGATTGCGCCCATCGCGGCGAAGCACGGTGCGCACAGGAGATTGAAGATCATAAAGCTGAATGCCGCCAGCGGTGTGTAGGCAGCCTGCAGGGCAGCCCAGATCTCGGCACCGTCTTCCGCGACTTCGTCAAACCCGCCGTACAGGATACCGAAGGTACCGACAACATTCTCTTTCGCAATCAGGCCGGTAACCGCTGCCACCGTCGCGCGCCAGTTGCCGAATCCTGCCGGACGGAAGATAATGCACACGGCATTTCCAATCGCCGCCAGAACGGAATCATCCGCATCTGCGACCATACCGAAGCCGGATCCTGTCATACCAAATCCCTGTAAGAACCAGATCAGCACGGTGGCCGCAAGGATGATCGTACCCGCACGCTTGATGAAGGACCAGCCTCTCTCCCATGTAGGACGAAGGATGGAACCGATCGTCGGGATACGGTAAGGAGGAAGCTCCATAACGAACGGAGCCGGGTCGCCCGCGAACGGTTTTGTCTTCTTTAACATAATACCGGAAACAACGATTGCCGCGATACCGATAAAGTATGCAGATACGGAAACCATTGCCTGATGTTCCGGGAACATCGTTCCCGCGATCATGGCAATGATCGGCATCTTTGCTCCGCACGGCATAAATGTCGTCGTCATAACCGTCATCCGGCGGTCTTTTTCATTCTCAATGGTACGGGAGGCCATAATACCCGGAACGCCGCAGCCAACGCCGACCAGCATCGGGATAAAGGACTTGCCCGAAAGTCCGAATTTACGGAAAACACGATCCAGTACAAATGCAACACGGGCCATATAGCCGATCTGCTCCAGGATGGAAAGCATCAGGAAGAGCAGCAGCATCTGCGGTACAAAACCTAATACTGCGCCGACGCCGGCCACAATACCGTCGTTGACCAATCCGGCCAGCCAGGGAGCCACACCCGCGGCATCCAGAGCATTGCCAAGTGCCGCGCAGATTCCGTCAGCAAACACCGTGTCATTGACAAAATCGGTCAGGAATGCTCCAAGTGAGTTCATCGCCACCCAGAACACTACAAACATAACGCCCACAAAAATCGGAATACCCAGAATACGGTTTGTCACGATCCGGTCAATCCGGTCAGACATCGTCATGTCATGCAGCGCCGCCTTTTTCTGAACCGTGTTCTCACAGAGTTTCGCGATATAGGAATATCTCTGGTTCGTGATGATACTCTCCGCATCGTCGTCGAGTTCGTTTTCGCACTCGACGATATGTTCCTCGATGTGTTTCATCAGGTCTGCCGGGAAATTCAATTCCTCCTGCACCTTCGAATCACGCTCAAATAATTTCATTGCATACCAGCGAAGGTTTTCCTTTGCAACCTTTGACTCGATAGACTCCTCAATATGGGCTATGGCATGCTCCACGCTTCCGGTGAATACATGAAGCGGCTCGGCAAACTTTGCCTTTTTCGCTGCCTCAACAGCTTTCTCTGCTGCCTCAACACCTCCCTCGCCTTTCAGTGCGCTGATCTCAATCACCGCACATCCGAGCTGGCGGCCGATCTTCTCTACATCAATCTTGTCTCCGTTCTTGCGGACCACATCCATCATATTGACTGCGATGACAAGCGGAATGCCAAGCTCCATCAGCTGTGTCGTCAGATATAAGTTTCTCTCAAAGTTCGTGCCGTCCACGATATTCAGGATGGCGTCCGGACGCTCATTCACCAGATATGTACGGGATACAACCTCCTCCAGCGTATACGGAGAAAGGGAATAGATACCCGGAAGATCCTGAATGATGACATCTCCCTTATGTCCTTTTAGCTTTCCTTCTTTTTTCTCAACGGTAACGCCGGGCCAGTTTCCCACATACTGGGCATTGCCGGTCAGCTGGTTGAACAGCGTCGTCTTGCCGCTGTTCGGATTACCCGCGAGTGCGATTTTAATACTCATATAACTCTCCTCTCTTAGCTCTGATACGTTTTAAAAAGAATCATATCGCTAATTTACTCCACTTCGATCATCTCGGCGTCCGCCTTGCGGATACTGAGCTCATAGCCGCGGACATTCAACTCGATCGGGTCGCCGAGCGGCGCCACTTTCCGCACCATGATCTCCACGCCCTTGGTGATGCCCATATCCATGATACGGCGTCTGGTCGGCCCCTCTCCATGAAGGCGTTTGACCACCGCGGTATCGTTCACCTGTACATCCTTTAATGTCTTCATTCTAGCTCCTTTCCCTATACCATAATTCTGTTTGCCATCGTCTTGTCAAGGGCAACCCGGCTGTCTTTTACCTGAATGATCAGGTTGCCGCTCACCTCATTCACAATCTTGACTGACGCCTCCACAACCAGACCAAGTTCAGCCAGATGTTGTCTGACCTCATCCCTGCCTGTAATCTTTTTGATGACAACAATCTCTCCTGTTTTTGCCATAGATAAAGGCATCATCGCATTTCCTCCCTGAGTAGTGATTGGCAATTAGTTTTGCCGTTCACTATCAATTATTAGCTTTTGGCAATCATTTTTATTATACGCTATTTATCGTTAGAACTTTCTAACCCGACATAAGGAGTTTAACACCCCTCTTGTTTGTTGTCAAGAAATTTCTGTTCAATTTATCTGCAATCTATCTGCAATTTATCTGTCTATTGTTTTCAATCCTCTCTGAATATGATATAATTTATACAAACGAACAAAACTATTGGCACAGCGCGCCGACATCCATGAAAATTCATACCTTCGTTCACGAAAGAACATACATTATTATCAATAAGGCCCTGCTGAACAAACAGGAGAAAATGCTATGACCATCAATCAAATAGAATGCTTTGTCGAAGCCGCAAGATTAGGAAACATTTCCAAAGCCGCTGAAATCCTGTTTATTACGCAACAGGCCGTCAGTAATCAGATAAAAACTCTGGAAAGAGATTTGGGATATACCGTATTAATACGCGGAAGTAAGGGTGTCTCCCTTACAAAAGAAGGTGAGATTCTGTTTTCTTATTGGAAAACGATTCTGGATAATTACCGCATTTCCATAAAGCAGGCACAGGATTTTCATTCCCGAAGAAGCAGACAGATATTGATTGGTCTGGAGGACATGGGCAAATTCAGCGAAGATATCATGCAGGCATTACCCGAGTTCGGCTCCCTGTACAAGGACCTTCAGATTCAGTCTCAGACTTTGCCGCCCAAGCAAATGCTGTCACAATTCGAAACCGGTGATCTGGATTTGGCCATATTATACGAAAGTGAATTTCAGTCCTGCAGATTTTTAAAGTCTCTGCCGCTCCATAAACACCAGATGAAAGTATATCTGTATTTTTCTCACAATCATCCTCTGGCTCAAAAAAGCAGCCTGACACTGGATGATATAAAGGACGAAACCATAGGCGTCTTAAACAAACAGTATTCTCTGGATTTCGAAAAAAAGATGCAGGCTTTTTTTGATTATAATCATGTAGCGCCGCCGACAAACCTGTTGGAATATTCTTCCAGACGGGATCTTGAAATCGGCCTGTTGGGAGGGCAATGTATTGCCATAGTTTATGAAGAAATGTTTTTTAACAGGAACCATCAGCTGATTTCACAGGAAATAGACGTGGGAAACAACTCTTCCAGAATGGCCATTTTCTGGAAATCAGATACTATGTATGCAAAAGCCCATTCATTATGTGAAATATTAACCAAATACCTCCATCGCTATTTATCCTGACCGAATAATCAGAGACTTGTCACAACAAATCAGTTGTAATATTTTGAGATTGTTTTTGTTGGATTTTCCGATTATATATACATACAATAATCCTAAGAGATCTCTTGTACCACACAATCCCGATGTCTGTCTGACAGGCATCACACAGACAGGAGAATGTATATGGAAAACAATAAAAAATTATCTCAGAATCTGACAGACAGCCGATTCGGAAAATGGGGCTGGAGTATGATCATATATTCTATGATCATGTACTTTTTCTTTGCTGCGCTTTCTACAGACGGGCAAAACCTGTTTCCGAGCGCATTTGCCGGAGTTTACGGATTTGACGCAAACGCGCTGCTTGTCTATGCTACTCCGGCCAGTATTGTCGGCATTATCGGCGGCTTCCTTTTCGCGCGGCTGTTGATCAAAATCAGCACAAAGATAGTCAGTACCATTTCTTTAATTATTACCGGCATTGCATTTGCCGCATGGGGCATGTGTTCCAGCGTTGCGTTGTATGTCATTCTTTTAATGGTCATCTGCTTCTTTGCCTCCGGGTTCAGTTTCATTGCGCCCACCTTAATGGCTGACTGGTTTCCGCGCAAAAAAGGTGTTGCTCTCGGTTGGGCGACCATAGGTGCACCGTTAAGCAGCGCGTTTTTTGTATCCGGTTTTTCTATTCTGCTTACAAAGGCAGGGTTTCGGACAGCTTTTCTTGCCGTAGGTATTGTCATCGTTATAATCGGTATTATCTCGCTGTTCTGGGTCAAAGATACTCCGGATCTGGTGGGACAGCAGCCGGACAATATGGATCCGGCCATTGCAACGGAGCTGTTCGCGGAGCAAAATGCAGTCGGGGAGACCGACATAACCATTTCGATGGGAAAAGTCCTGAAAACGCCGAACACCTGGCTGATCGGTATCGGCTACGGATTACTCTGGATGGTTACGGTAGGGGTAGTGAGTCAGTTTATCCCCCGCATGATGTATGTAGGCTACACCAACGCGCAGGCTCTTACATTTC
>Ga0192242_10182_pt1 | contig 30283 bp, 20 predicted proteins | sample Koala_Koa27_J3_FD_131235 | JGI IMG/M metagenome (GOLD analysis project Ga0192242, IMG submission 131235) | Enriched cells from koala feces incubated with labeled cellulose particles, San Francisco Zoo, California, United States - Koala_Koa2-7_J3 ...
ATCAATACAATGCGGACGATATTGAGAAACTGGTTCGCCCGATCCTGGAGGGCAAATCCGATATTGTGATCGGAGAACGCCCGATCGACCAGACGGAACATTTTTCACCATTAAAGAAAAAGCTGCAGCATCTGGGCAGCTGGGTTGTGCGCAAGGCGTCCAAGTCCGATATACCCGATGCGCCGAGCGGATTTCGTGCATTGAGCCGTGAAGCCGCGATGCACATGAATGTGATCAACGAATATACATATACGCTGGAGACGATCGTACAGGCCGGACGCACGAAGATCGCAATGGATTCCGTGCCGATCCGGACGAATGAGGAACTGCGGCCGTCCCGGCTGTTCAGCAGTATGTCCAGTTATGTGAAAAAGTCCATGCTGACGATCATCCGGGCTTACGCTATGTATAAACCGCTGATGTTTTTCTCAGTCATCGGCGGCATTATATTTGCCGTCGGTATTGCCATCGGCATCCGTTATCTTGTATTTTTGGCCATGGGAGCCGGAGGAGGTCATATCCAGTCTCTGATTCTGGCGGCTATATTGCTGATGATCGGTTTTCAGACGTTTGTGATCGGTTTGCTGGGGGATGTGATCGCCGCTAACCGCAAGATGCTTGAGGACGTGCAGTATCATGTCAGAAGGATGGAGTATGACAAAGACCGGGATCAGAATGACAATGAAAAAACGAATGACTGAGGTATATCATAATCTGAAATATGGTCGGGAGAAACATGGAAATTTCAAAGAAAAACTTCTTTAGAAGACTGTATTTGAACAGTAAAAATCCGGGCCGCAGCGCATATTTCTGGAATATGCTTGCGGCTTTAACCAGTTCTTTCCAGAGTATGTTGTTCATGCTGGTGCTGACGCGCTTCGGAGAGATTGAGGCCGCGAGTTATATCGCGATCGGCTTTGCAGCTGCGAATCTGGCCATGACGGTCGGAAAAGTCGGTGTGCGGAATTTTCAGGTCACGGATGTGTCAGAGAAATATTGCTTTCAGAATTACAGGAATCTGCGATATCTGACGGTCGCGGGCATGCTGGTGTTTACGCTGGTCTACTGTGCTTTTAACGTGGTATATAAACAGTATGTGCCGGTCAAGACAGCTACTGTGGCTCTTTTGTGTATTTACAAAGCCATCGAGTCCATGGAGGATGTGTGGCACGGACGGCTGCAGCAGCTTGGCAGGCTGGATATATCCGCAAAGATATGGGCAACGCGTAATGTTCTGTTTATTGCGGAATTTATCGTTTGCTATCTATGTCTGGGAGATCTCATTCTGTCACTAATCATATCGATCGTTACGACGCTGGTGCTGAGTCTTTTATTAAACCGTATCCCCCGCAGGGAATATCAGATCACGCCGTCACCGGAAAGTAACGGGAAAACAAAAACGTTGCTGGTTGAATGTATTCCCGTGGCGTTTGCTACATTTCTTTTGATGTATATCAGCAACGCACCGAAGTATATCATAGATTCTGTTGTCTCGGATCAGGAACAGACCTATTTTAATATTCTGTTCATGGTTATCTATGTGGTGACTCTGCTCAGCAATTTCATGTTCAATCCGGTATTAAACCGAATGGCGCACTGGAGGGAACGCGGTGAATATAAAAAGCTGCTGCGGCGTATTCTGCGTCTGATCATTACTGTGGCGGGGATCGTAGCGGTCGGGATTCTTTTTGCCGAGGTGATCGGCAGACGACTGCTGGGCTGGATCTACGGGGTCTCTCTGGAAGGATACCGGACGGAACTGGATCTGATGATGATCGCGGGCGGGTTGATCGCTATTCTGAATCTGTTGTATATGATTATTATACTGCTTCGGAAACAGGCGATTTTCTACGTTTTATTTACGGCAGTGTCTCTTATCCTGGTGGGGAGCGGCAAGAATATTTTGCGCTCGTATGAGTTAAAGGGACTGTGTGTTTATTATATCGGTATATTGCTTCTGGCAGATATCATCATGTTCCTCTGTGTGTTCCGCCTGATCAGGAAGGAGAGAAGGGAGAACGCTGACAGTAAGAGCGGGACAGATAAAACAGGTGATGATATGAAACGGATGAGTGATATCGCGGCCGGGAAAAAGGTTCTCTTTCTGTCTACGAAAAACAGGGACTATATCCGGAATCTTCAGGAAATACGTATCCTGCAGGATGCCGCCGGGGATTATGAGGAGATCGTATTTTCGGATAAGTCTTATATCAGGAGAGTCCTGAAAGTGTGGCGCGGCTGTCTGGGGGGCGCATGGAAACGGGCGGATGTGATATTTGTCGGATTTGCTCCGCAGTTGCTTTTCCCTTTCTTGAAAAAGTGGAATGCTCAGAAGACGATCATCATTGATTTCTTCATATCCATGTATGATACCTGTGTCAATGACAGGAGTTATTTTAAGAAAAAGTCGCTGCCGGCACGTATACTGCACCGGATTGACAAAAAGGTATTGGAAAATTGTTCGCATGTGATCGTGGATACGGCGGCGGACGGACGGTATTTTGCGGAGGAGTTTCAGGTCTCCGGGGAGAAAATGGAGGTTCTGTATCTGGAGGCGGATACCGGCATTTATGATAAGAATAAATACGCTGCACGGCAGAAAGATAATCGAGTCGGAGGGCTTTCGGTGTTGTATTTCGGAAGTATCCTGCCTCTGCAGGGCGTGGAAGTGATTCTGAAAGCGCAGCGTCTTTTGAAGGACAGAAGCGATATCCGGTTTACGATGATCGGACCCATCGATGAAAAAACCGTGCGAAAAGAGGATTATCCGAACACGGTATTTTATGAGTGGCTGTCGCAGCCGGAACTGGCGGCACAGATCGCACAGGCGAATCTGTGCCTGGCCGGCCATTTTCATCCGACCATTGACAAGGCGAAACGAACCATTCCCGGCAAAGCGTATATTTACGAGGCAATGGAGAAGAAAATGATTCTAGGGGATAATCCGGCGAACAGGGAATTGTTCGGTGAGGATGAGAGACATTTCTTCGTGGAGATGGGGAACGCTGATGCTCTGGCGGAAGTGATTGAAATGATGACAGAGAACGGAGTGGCAGATTGAAAATGTGAGGTAACGGAATGCAGTTGAAACAGAAAAACCGGGTATTACATTTTATAAAGGAAAACTGGATGCTGATTGCGGGAATTATTGCTGCAATTTTGTTTGTGTATTCTAATTTCTTTTTCGGAGACTATCAGCTTTCGTTCACAAATCTGATGTATCAGGTGCTTCCGTGGAGCACGGAGTCAGTGGCGACGGAGGGGCCTACGATGTCGGATGTGGTCGATTCTGCCATCCCGTCTCTTTATACAACAATTACAAACGGCACACCGGCCACCTTCTGGGATTCGAATGTTGCATTGGGAACTTCTGTGGACGTATCCAGTTGGCTGTATCCGTTAAATTATTTATATCTGCTTCCTTTGGGTGCAGCAGAATTTCTGCGGAGTGCTTCCGAGTTTTTTATCGCGTTTATCGGGATGTTTTTGTTGATGAAATCGTTCGGATGTCAGAAGGGAGCAGCGATCATCACCGGTACGGCATATTGTTTTTCTTCTGTGATTGTATTGTGGCTGGGGTGGCAGCATAGTGACGTGGCTGCTTTTGCGCCGTTAGTATTTTTCTTTTTTGAGCGTTTTTTGTCTTCCCTAAAGATAAAGTATTGCTTTGGTCTGGCCACTGTTGTTTATCTGATGATCGTTGCAGGAATGCCTACTTATGCTGCATATTTTCTGTATCTGCTGGCGGCTTATGTGTTGTTTCGTACCATTTGGATTTATAGACATGAAAAAAAGCGAATTTTGATCGTTTTTGCAGGGACAATTGTGGCGGTTTTCGTTGCAGTTCTATGCAGTTTACCCTATACGATGAGTCTGCTCTCTTCATTGTCCGGGAATGGGTATATGGATTCCCGATTATCTCAGGCGACGGCTACACTTTCTTTTAAATATTTGTTTTCTCTGTTTTTTCCGTATCTGAGACTCTGTGAACGATTTGGTGAAAGTGCAACCTTCAGTGAGTCGACGATTTATGTGGGACTTATTACGATTGTTATGCTTTTCTTTACTCCACTGCGATTTTTTAAAAAGAAACGGATGGTTTTCTGGTGCGCAGCTCTTGCGACGGTGTTTTTACTGATTTTTACTCACAAACTGGATTTTATTTATATTCATCTGCCCTTGATCAATACTTCTTTAAAGTTTCGGATTATTACACTGTTTAATTTTATTGCTGTTATTATCATGGGGCTTAATCTCAACGATCTGTTGGTGCAACGAGAGGAGTATATCAATCACAAAGTACGCTCCTTTGTTGCTCTGGGAGCAGGGACGGCGCTTCTGGCTGCGCTGTTTCTACTGACACATGCGTATATTTATGGTGAAGGAAATACGGATACATATGTCTGTTATCTGATTGTAGCACTTCTAATGTTCGTCGGTATTGGCGGTTTGCTTTTTAAAAAAGTTTCTGTTCGTGGCATGGTAATTTTGCTTGGATGCGTTGTATTATTTGATATGGGATCATTTGCAAAGGAATATCTTCCGTGGATTGAAAAAGGAAGTTCTGTGATTCCGGAAGCTACGGATACGATTGAATTTCTTCAGGAAAATACGACCGATGAGCGAATTGGAGCTGTAGGTACATGGGCATTGTTTGCTAATACGAATGTTTTCTATGATCTGAATGATGTCCGCGGACATAATTTTGTTTTTACAAATGAAGATATGGCGAGCTATTACCAGGCTATCTCATCTGATAATGCAACGTCATCTACCCGATATGATCTGGAAGGAAAATTGAATACAAATCTTTTGCAATATCTTGGTATGAAATATCTGGTAAAAGGAATTGAATATACGGGAACCTATGACGTGCCCGGTGAAATCAGTTGTGAGACAACGGTTTATCAGGAGTATACATTTGAGGATGATTATCCGACAGCAATTGTTATATTTGCCGCCACATACGGAGTGGAGTTTGAGGGAGAAGAAAAACTGCTTCTGACAATAACAGAGACAGATTCCGGAGAAATTGTGTATGAGGGAGAATATGATTTGTCTGCAATGAAAGACAATAGTAGCTTTGTGATGCGCCTGGGTGAAAATGATCTTAGAGCCGACATTTCCTACACGCTGTCCTTCACTACAAATACGGATAGTGACCATCCGATTACTTTCTGGTTGGAAACGGAGGATGTGCTGCCTTCGGAGGTATACTATGACGGGACAGCCACGGATATGGATTTGTCGATTGATGTAATTTATGAGGCAGCATATATCGGAGAAGATTCTTTATATGTGTATGAATTTGAGGACTATACTGACCGGGTTGAACTGGCTGATACCGTGACAGTACTTGAGGATGAGGAAGCTGTGCTGAACCAGATGTCGAAGGCGTATGCCAAAAACACTGCTTTTCTGACAGAGGAAGAGGCGGAAAAATTGTCTGGTAACGATATTGGGGAACTGGCAGCTTCTGACATGGCAGAAATTACGGAGAGAACAGCTAATACTGTGACGATACAGGTTACTGCGGAGACGACAAAGCTTCTGATGCTCAATGAGTATTTTACCGATGACTGGAAGGTTTATGTAAACGGAGAGGAGCAGGAGGTGATTCAAAGCAATTATCTGTTCCGGGCAGTTGAGGTGCCTGCAGGGGAGAGTACAGTAGAATTTCGCTATGAGCCAAAGACATTGATACGAATGTTTTATGTGGCTTTGGCAGGGGTAATTTTTTGTGCGTTATTGATTATTTTTCACAGGAAAATTCAGTGTCGGACTGATTGTTGGATCGCAGGTGACGGTGTGAAAAATGACTATAAAGGTTGAATGATATAAACGTATTGAAATAAATAGGGGTTTGTATTATGATATATGAGCATAAGTGATTTGTTCTCACAGAATTAAAAAAGAGGTAGCATTATGAGATTTAAGAGAACTTTAGTAACTGTTCTGACAGTCGGTGTATTTATTTCGTCGATGCCGTTTTCATCCGTTTATACAGAGGTAGTACATGCGGAGGAAGTCTCTGCTTCATATGAGACGGAAACGATGGATGCTGTGTCGGAAGGATTAGCTGACAATGCGGATATGGAGGAGAATCCGGATCGACCGGAGGCTTCCGGAGAGGAACGTGCTGTTACCGGCGTAGATGAGTATGGACAGGTATATGAGATCGAGACAGAAAGTGACGGCGTTGTGTCTGATACAGACATGCATATGTATGCAGATTCTGTTTATATCGTGAATTTCCGTGCGGATTCCTCAGGAAATGCTGTGTCGGGAACGACCTCTTATACAGAATACAGTACTGGTTCATCAGGTTATACGAACGGCGCGTACGGTGCAGATGCTGCTTATCTGGGTACGACGTCAGACGGGAAAGTCAAGTTCATGCAGAGCGGTGTCGTCGGTCTGGTAAATGCATCGGCGGTTCAGGTGGTCAGTCTGAGCAGTGTAAAAAGCTACAGCTGCTATTATGCGGATGGAACCAACATTTATCACAGAATCTGCACGGATATGACCACTTCCGGCTGGGGTGCGAGTCTGAATATCGGTCCGCAGCAGTCCTATATGGTGACCGGGACGACCTACTACAGCTATGACGGGCATTATTTTTATACAAATTACAGCACCATGCTGACGGATTATAAGAATGACACGAGAAAAAATTCTGTTAATCCGGATGATCCGTATTATAACTATTTTCAGTATCTTCCGCTGCGTGGGATATCAGCTTACTCCGCCGGTCAGTTATCTTCGATTATAAACAGCTATGCTTCGAGCAGCTCAAAAATGTACAATATGGGAGCACAGTTTGTGAATTATCAGAATACGTACGGAGTAAACGCACTTCTGATGGTGGCAATCGCAGCGAATGAGAGTTCATGGGGATCCAGCAGTATTGCGATGAATAAAAATAATCTGTTCGGCCTGAACGCGGTGGATGCTTCAGCATCGACAAGCTCCAATACATTTTCCAGCGTCAGCGCCTGTATTAAGGATTTCGCGGAGACCTATATGTCCATGCGGTATCTGAGAGCCGGATATACTTATTACAACGGCGGATTCCTAGGAGACAAGGCCAGCGGGATTAATGTCAGCTATGCTTCCGATCCTTACTGGGGAGAAAAGGCGGCTGCAATCGCCTGGTCCATGGATAGTAAAGGAGGCAATCAGGACAGGTATTATTACACGATTGGTATCAAGGATACGATTTCTACATCAAAAAAAACTGCAAACCTGAATGTCAGAACGGAGGCAACGACGTCCTCTACAAGCGTATATAAAACAGGAAACAAATCAAATTACGCATTTATTATCTGGGGAACTTCTTCCGGGTTTTATAAGGTGCAGAGCGATCCGGTTTTAAACAGTGCGAGAACATCTGTGAATGCTGACAGCGGCATTTATTCTACAACGGATATGTATCTCTATGCCAGTGCAGACTATATTACAATAGTATCTCAGGGCAGTGCGACGACTCCGATTGCAACCTCAACTAGTACAGGATCTTCGTCCGTATCAGCGGATACGTTTGCGGTGCGCCGCGGCAATGCTTATTATTTCCGATATGCGCTTACGACTGGTACGGCCGATGCGATTGTGTACTATGGAAAGATCACGGATGAGGTCTATGTGGGCGACTGGGACGGAGACGGCATGGATACACTGTGTGTGCGCCGCGGGAACACCTATTATTTAAAAAATTCGTTGTCCGGAGGGGAAGCAGACACGGTGATTACCTACGGCAAAGAGACAGACGAGGTTTATGTAGGCGATTGGGATGGAGATGGTGTGGACACGCTGTGTGTACGGCGCGGGAATACATACTATTTTAAAAATTCTCTGAGAAGTGGAAACGCAGATACAGTGATCACTTATGGAAAATCCACGGACGAAGTGTATGTGGGCGACTGGGACGGAGACGGTGTGGATACGTTGTGTGTACGGCGTGGAAAAACGTATTATTTTAAAAACAATCTCGGAAGCGGCAATGCAGACACAGTAATTGCTTATGGGAAATCTACAGATTCTGTTCTGGTCGGTGATTGGGATGCGGATGGGTTAGATACGCTGTGCGTACGGCGCGGAAATGTATATTATTTAAAGAACAGTCTTGGGGGCGGAGACGCGGATAATGTGATTGCTTATGGAAAAACAACCGACGCAGTTTATGTCGGGACATGGAGGTAAGAAATGAGGAGAAAAATAGTCAGTCTGATTCTTTCGGGAGCAATGATCTTTTCCATGGGGGCTTCACCTGCTCTGGCAACAGAAAGCGGAACTGTTGTTTCAGACACGGCGGAATCGGAAACAGATGGGGATGCTGATGTGGAAGATATAGAAGAAAACGACTCGGATCAGACAGACACAGACGGAATGGATCAGGATACGCAGGGCAGTTCTGACACAGAAGACGGCTCCGACACAGAAGACGGAATCGACATGGAAGATGGTTCAGGAACAGAAGAGGACTCCGGAGCGGAAGAGGATTCTGGTTCAGGGGATGATCAGGGGGAATCAGAGGGCGGAATCACAGATGAGACGATTACCAGTGAGTATGATGTCTTTTCAGAATATGACTTGGATTTTTCTGTAAACAGTATTAATGAAGAGGCTCTGGATACGATCATAGAGTATTATGATGAAAATGGCGGCGAGTCTGTATTCGGTGAAATGGTTGATGACGGATACACAACAAATGATGGAATCTCCTGTGTGGAGTGTGAGAACGCGATGATTTTTACATCTTCTTATGGGACGTTTTGTGTGAAACTTCCTATTCTGAATGTGTATATATCGAGCGGAGGTGTACAGTACCTTGGCGCGCCGACCGGTGAAGCGTATGCGGATTCCTATACAGTATGGCAGACGTTTGAAAAAGGAACCTTATCTTATGAGCAGACACTGGATCCGGATACGTTGGTTGTGAGGAGAGGAAATATCTATTATTTTAAATATTCTATGTCTGGCGGGAATGCGGATGAAGTGATCGCGTATGGCAAAGACACGGATGAAGTATATGTCGGTGATTGGAATGGAGACGGTGAGGATACTTTGTGTGTGCGTCGCGGAAAAACTTATTATTTTAAGAATTCCATATCCGGCGGAGAAGCGGATAAGGTGATTGCATATGGCAAAGAGACAGATGAAGTATATGTAGGCGACTGGGACGGAGATGGTGTGGATACATTGTGTGTACGCCGCGGTAAGACTTATTACTTTAAAGATTCCATATCCGGCGGAGAAGCGGATGTGGTAATCGCGTATGGTAAAGAGACAGACGAAGTCTATGTGGGCGACTGGGATGGTGATGGTGTAGATTCATTGTGCGTGCGCCGCGGGAATACTTATTATTTCAAAAATTCACTGCCCGGCGGAGAAGCGGATGTTGTGACAGCGTATGGGAAGGATACCGATGACGTTCTTGTTGGAGATTGGGACGGAGATCGGTACGATACGCTTTGTGTGCGCAGGGATAATATTTATTATATAAAGAATACGATATCCAGTGGTGAAGCGGATATGGTGGTTCCGTACGGAAAGGCAGATGATGAGGTTTATGTCGGAACATGGCAGGTAAGCGAGGAAATGGAAAAACTGTCGACTTCCTCTGAAACGAATATTCTGCTGAATAATTCCCGGGATTTTTCCTATAGTCTGCTGACTTTGGCCTATGCGGGGAATTCTGTGAATTCCACTTCTTTCCGGAAAAGTTCTGTTACCACATATATAGATGACGATGGAAATGAAATACAATATTGCGCATATTATGATTATTATGGAATGGTCGTGGTTGCCCAGCGCGTCAACTCCGGAGAATGGACGTATCAGTGGACCGGGTTGAAGGGAACGATTTCCGATGCGCACAATGTTATCTCTCTGGCTGTGGATGGAGATGGTTATCTGCATATGGCTTGGAGCCGGCATGATACCGGTACTCTGATGTATGTTAAAGCGAAAAAAGCCGGCTCTCTGGAGTTTGAAGTAGAGACGATGATTGGAAATCTTGAAAGCAGCGTGACTTATCCGGAGTTTTACGTTCTGCCAGACGGCGATATCTTTTTCCTGTATCGCAACGGAGGATCCGGTAACGGAAATCTGGTTCTGAACAAATATGACACGTCCGAAAAAACATGGAGCCGTGTCAACAGCAATCTGATTTCCGGAGAAGGGGATCGGTCTCCATACTGGCAGGCTTGTGTAGACAGCGAAGGAAGACTTCACATATCATGGGTCTGGAGAGAATCATCGGATGTTTCTTCCAACCATGATATGTGTTACGCGGTTTCAACTGATTCCAGCGGAGAGACATTTGTAAACTCCGAGGGAAAGAAATACACATTGCCGATTACTCAGTCTACGGCGGAAGTGATATGTGAAATTCCACAGGACAGCGCGCTGATGAACCAGACATCCATGACAACAGACGACGAAGACATTCCATATATTATTTCATACTGGCGTATAGATGACGTGGTACAGTATAATATTCTGACTTATTCCAATGACGGATGGACGGTATATGACACAAAAATCAGAACCACGGATTTCACACTTTCCGGCGGCGGAACGAAATCTCTTCCGTGTGCGCGGCCTCAGATATTAGTGGACGGCAGCGGTGAGGATGCTCAGATATATATCATTTTCCGTGACAGTGAGAGAGAGTCTACGGCTACGATTGCACAACTGACACCGGATGGGACTAATATGGTGATTGAAAAGATGATTGATATCACCGGAACAGACTTGGGAGAATGGGAACCGACGTATGATATAGCTCTCCGGAAACAGAAAAAAGAGATTATGATCTTTATGCAAAAAGAATATTATTCTTCGGATGGAAGTGACGGAAGCTATCAGATGGAGGCTGTATATGTTGCCGATCTTACATCTATTATGAAGTGAAAATACTAAAAGATAAAATCTTCGGTTGCATTCCTGAAAAAGTGCAGCCGGCATGGGAGCAGATGTTTAGGTAATCATTCATTTAAAATCTTTATATAAGAATCAGCAGGAAAGGATAATTTTTTATGTGTCTTAAGAAATTTTTCTCCAGTTTCACTGTAGCAATTCTTGTTTTTTCTGTACTGTTTTGTACCGGTTTTCGGCATGAGACGGCACAGGCTGCAGAAACGGCTGCAGCTGTCAGTACAGAGACTGTGAATACGGAGACAGCAGGAACAGAAACTGCAGAGACAGAAATCACAGAGGAAGATACGGATACAGAAACGACAGAGGAATTAACGGAAAACAGTTGGCGTTATTCGGATGGTGAGTGGATAACGGATTCGACATTGTATTCTTTCAGTTCTACGTATGCGAATGCCTGGAACAAGGTAAACGGCGTATATATGAACAGCGAAGGTGAAGTGATTTCGGGAGCGAAAAAGAAAGGAATCGACGTCAGCAAATGGCAGGGAGAGATTGACTGGGAAAAAGTACAGGCGGCCGGTATTGAGTTTGCGATCATCCGATGCGGTTACGGAAGTAATAATTCCGCGTATGACGACACATACTGGGAATATAATGTATCCGAATGCGAAAGATTGGGTATCGATTACGGCGTTTATCTGTATTCCTACGCAACCGATACGTTAGGGGCGGCCAGCGAGGCACAGCATGTTCTCAGGCTGCTCGACGGGCATGAACCGACTTATCCGGTTTATCTGGATATGGAGGATGACTCAACGGTCAGTGCCGGCAGTGATATGCTGGGCAGTATTGCACAGACATTCTGTGATACTGTTTCGGCGGCCGGTTATGATGTTGGCATATATGCGAATAAAAACTGGTGGACCAATTATCTGACTGACTCTGCGTTTAACAACTCTTCCTGGTCAAAATGGGTTGCACAGTATAATTCCAACTGCACTTATACGGGGGATTATGACATGTGGCAGTGTACAAGTACAGGGACTGTAAACGGCATTGACGAATATGTGGATATCGATTTCTGGATGACAGAGACGGATGACGCGGATCCGGTGGAGGTGGAGGATGAGGATATTATCTCATACCGGTCTCATATGCAGACGTTCGGATGGCTGTCATGGGTACAGAACGGATATCAGAGCGGTTATACTATATATTCTAAGCGTATGGAAGCAATTCAGATCCAGATCGAAGATGATTATGAGGATCTGGGTGTCAGATACAGCACCTGCATACAGGGAGATATCTGGCAGGATTATGTCTCGGATGGTGATACGGCCGGGACGGTAGGCGAGTCAAAATACGTGGAAGCGATAAAAATAGAGCTGACCGGCGACGACGCAGCTGATTATGACATTTATTATCGCGTTTACACTTCAACCTACGGCTGGCTGGGTTGGGCGAAAAACGGCGCGGCGGCCGGAACCTATAAACTGGGCAAACAAATGGAAGCGATTCAGATCGTTGTCCAATCAGCGGGATCTGCTGCGCCGGGTTCAACCTCCAATGCTTATCGGGAAAAACCAACAGGTACGGATACGCTGGCTGTTCGGCGGGATAATATTTATTATTTTAAATATACATTGGATGCCGGAGATGCGGATTTAGTGCTTGCCTACGGAAAGACGACAGATGAAGTCTACATCGGAGACTGGGATGGTGACGGTGTAGATACGTTGTGTGTGCGACGCGGTAATGTGTATTATTTTAAAAATTCACTGGCTGGCGGCAGCGCGGATGTTGTCATTGCTTACGGAAAATCTACGGACGAGGTGCTGGTAGGAGACTGGAACGGTGACGGAACGGATACTCTTTGTGTACGCCGCGGCAATACCTATTATATCAAAAATTCTCTGGGAGGCGGTAATGCGGATCAGGTTCTGTATTACGGGAAAGCCACGGATACGGTATTAGCTGGAGACTGGGATGGCGATGGAGCTGACACATTGTGTGTGCGTCGCGGCAATACCTACTATATCAAGAATTCATTGAACAGCGGCAATGCGGATCAGACCATATATTATGGAAAAGCCACGGATGAGGTACTGGTAGGAGATTGGGACGGTGACGGAACGGATACGCTGTGTGTGCGGCGAGGGAATTTTTACCATTTTAAGAATACGATTTCAACCGGGACGGCTGATTCGGTCGTGGCATACGGCAAGGCTTCGGATGTAGTATATGCCGGAAAATGGTAACATATTTCGGAGTATTGATCCGGGTTTCATAATTTCTTTGCGGATCATAGGGTGTTTTGTGCTTATACATCTGTGAAGGAGGAGAAAAGGAGAGTATCATGAAGAAAATTACAAAAAAAGGATTTGCTTTGTTGCTGACGATGTTGGTTCTGTTGGCTGCAGTGGTTCCGAATGGCATCATTTATGCACAGGATACATCGGGAACTGTACAAACAGAAAAAACTTCTGAGGCCGATGAAAGCGGGCTTGTACAGGAACTGTCAGATGGAGAGTCCGAGAACGAGAGCCTGTCAGAAGAAGATACATCGGGCGATGATGAGACGAATGCTGAAATGACAGATGAATTTTTGAATGGCGATGAATCGTCAACCGATGATACAGACGCGGATTCGGACGGAACGGATGATACAGTTTCGGATGAGGATTCAGACAATGCAGATGCTGAGGGAGAACAGATTCCGACGCTGTGCTATCAGGCACATATTGCCAAAAGGGGTTGGTTAAGTTCCGTGAGCGGAGGACAGACGGCCGGGACGACCGGTCAGTCACTGCAGCTGGAGGCGATTACTGTCAGTCTTGAGAATGTTGATTCTGAAAAATGGGCCGGCAGCGGGATCACTTACAGTGCTCATGTGCGCAAGATCGGATGGCAGTCTTCTGTCAGTAACGGACAGACGGCCGGGACAACCGGTCAGTCACTGCAGATTGAAGCGGTTAAGATTGAACTGACCGGATCGATCGCAGAGGAATACGATGTTTATTATCGCGTCCATTCTCAGACCTATGGCTGGCTTGACTGGGCAAAGAACGGAGAAATTGCCGGCAGTGTCGGATATGCAAAACGTGCTGAGGCGATAGAAATCGTTCTGGTGAAAAAGGGCGAGGCCGCGCCGGGTTCTACTGATAAAAGCTGTGTTTATTCCCGGGTAAATTGCTGGGCTCATTCACAGACAATCGGCTGGCAGAGCGTAGTGAAAGAAGGCGAAATTTCCGGGACGACAGGTCAGGCGAAGAGGCTGGAGGCGCTGAAACTCCAGCTCTCTTCGGAGCTTGAGTACAGCGGGAGTATCGAATACCAGGTATATGTACAGAAATACGGCTGGATGGACTGGAAGTCAGATGGAGAAATTGCTGGAACCACCGGTGAGGCAAAACGTATCGAAGCGATTCGTATCAGGCTGACCGGAGACATAGCGAATTATTATGATGTATATTACAGTGTACATATGGCAAAAATCGGCTGGTCCGGATATGCCTGCAACGGGGCGGTGGCCGGCACCATAGAACTGAGCAAGCGGCTCGAAGCTGTGAAGGTGGTGCTGGTGAAGAAGGGCGTTGACTCTGCGCCGGACACCTCCGGTACAAAATATGTGGAGGGTCACTCATCCGGAGATTTTTCCTACAGTGCTCAGATCAAGGGAGCCGGGAGTACCGGTACCGTGGTTCAGGGAGCCACAATCGGAATGACGGATTCTTCTGCCCAGCTGCAGAATATCACATTGAACCTGAAGAACAGTACGAACTCTCCGTCAGGTACGATTCAGTATACAACGCATATATCCAAAACAGGTTGGACAGGATGGTCGACGGCTGGGACATCCAGCGGATCCGATAGCAGTTCTTACGGAATCGAGGCTGTTAAGATTCAGCTGACCGGAGATCTTGCGAAATATTATGATATATATTACCGGGCTTATGTGGAAGAATACGGCTGGCTCGGGTGGGCGAAGAACGGACAGACAGCTGGGACGACAGGGATATCGTATCGTCTTGGAGCGCTGCAGATCCTGCTGGTTTCAAAGGACTGCGCAGCGCCGGGGGCGAATACGGGTTATTATATGACACAGAAGAAGGTGACCGTGTCTGATACGATGCATGCGAAAGCCATGCAGTATTCCAGTTCCACGCAGTATCTGATTATGGTGGACAGAGATGCCCATAAGGTCGGTATCTTTACCGGTTCGAAGGGACAATGGACGTATGTGTATCTGTGGGATTGTGCGAACGGAAAGGCAAGCACGCCGACAGTGGGAGGCGTTTTTACCGTAAAGAGTAAGGGGTATTATTTTGATTCCGGCTCCTCGCGTTGTTACTGGTATACGCAGTTTTATGGGAATTACCTTTTCCATTCCGTGTTGTATAATAAAAACGGAACGCTGCAGGATGGTCGGGTCGGTATGGCTTTATCCCACGGTTGTGTGCGGCTTCTGATTGAAAATGCGAAATGGATTTATGATAATGTACCGTATGGAACTACGGTAGTTGTATATTAAATCAAATATACGACTGATAGTTATGAGTGTGATTAAAAAATCAAATTAAGTTTTATAAACGTCTGCGCTCTTGAAAAAAGGGCGCAGATGTTTTATAGTATACAATTGCATGAGATAAAACATGTAATTACTGATTATTTAATGGAGAACAGTATGTCGAAACTGAAACATATATGGATCTTAATCAGAAAAGCAATTGTTTACTGTAAAATGTATGGAATAAGAAACACATTTGAAAGAATATGGTGCAAGTTGCCGATGACCAGTTCTTACGATGTGTTTCGAAGAAATCACAGACTGACCAAAACCGAACTGGATCGTCAGAGGAAGGAAGAACTGGCATATGAACCGATGATATCTATTCTGGTTCCGGTTTGTAATGTGCCGGACAGGCATCTCATTTCCTGTATCGAATCTGTGCTGAATCAGACGTATTCCAATTGGGAGCTTTGCATGGCGGACGATTGCTCTGCATGGGAGAACGTTCGGGATACATTGCGCAGATACGAGGGTCACTCGCAGGTCAGGATTGCCTGCCGGAGTGAGAATGGTCATATTTCCAGAGCTACGAATTCCACGCTGGAATTGGCGACGGGAGAATTTATCGCTTTTCTGGATTGTAATGACATACTGACACCCGATGCTTTGTATGAGGTGGTAAAACTGCTGAATGAAAATCCGGAACTGGATTTTATTTACAGTGACGAGGATAAGACGGATGATGACGGGAAAAAATTTTATATGCCTTATTTTAAATCCGACTGGGCGCCGGATACGTTGATGACGCATATGTATACCGGTCATCTGGGTGTATATCGGAGATCGATCGCAGTAGAGATCGGCGGACTTCGAACGGGAGTGGAGGGTTCACAGGACTATGATTTTACATTGAGATTTACGGAAAAGACAGATCGAATCGCCCATATTCCGAAGGTCCTGTATCATTGGCGTGTGAGAGAGGAATCGACGGCCGGGTCGGAGCAGGCCAAGCCTTATGTTCTGGAAGCTGCGAAGAAGACGAAAGAGGATGCGCTGGCCCGCAGAGGTCTGTCAGGAGAAGTGGAACTGATAGAGGATTTACATCAGTTTCGCGTCAACTATCTGCCGGATGTCTGGCCGAAGATCAGTGTGATTATACCATCGAAGGATAATTATGAGATACTGAGCCGGTGTCTGTCTTCCTTTCATGAATTGACGGATTATCCTGATTTTGAGATTATTCTCGTGGATAATGGCAGTACGGATGAGAATAGGGTCAGATACAGGCAGCTTTCCGATCAATATCATATGACTTATCTGTATCAGAAGGAAACGTTTAATTTTTCTCATATGTGCAATATAGGAAGCAGAGCGGCTGACGGAGATTATCTGCTGTTTTTGAATGATGATACAGAGGTGATCGATGCGAAGTGGCTGAAGCGTATGGCAGGACAGGCTTCCCTGGAGCATACGGGAGCGGTAGGTGCCAAGCTTCTGTATCCGGATCGGGAAATGATACAGCATATCGGTGTTCTGAATCTGGAGTGCGGTCCGAGTCACGCACTGACAGGATTCAGTGACAAAAAGGTATATTATTTCGGCAGAAATCGGCTGGATTACAATTATCTTGCCGTAACAGGCGCGTGTCTTCTGGTTAAAAAGAAGAAGTTTGAGGAAGTTCACGGTTTTTGTGAAGAATTGCCGATTGCTTATAATGATGTGGATTTTTGCTTCCGTTTGGCTGAGAAGGGTTATTACAATGTCATGCGAAATGATGCGGCGCTTTTGCATCATGAATCTGTCAGCCGCGGATTAGATTTTCTGGATCAGAAAAAAATGGAGAGACTGGCAAGAGAACGCGGAAAACTGTATGAGATGCACCCGAATTTCTATCAGTATGACCCGTTTTATAATCCGAACCTGGCACCGCGGAACATAGATTTTTCGCTGAATATGGATGATACAAGGGACAAAAGGTCAGAAATCGGATGCTCGCATCCGTATTTCTGACATTGGGGACCGCAAAAACATGAAGAAGTAGCAAATTTGACCGTTCTTTTGGTCAAATTTAGCGGATTCCGAATGTTTTTAGGATTGTGGGAGCACAAAGTGCGGAACAATCCGTAGTATCATACCCTTTTGTCGCTCGAATCATATGGATTGATTTATTAAATCAGAAAACGGAGGAACTTTGTGAATATATTTCATACTTCAAATGTAGCAGTTTTGATAGCTGTTTATAACGGTGAAAAATATCTTGCGGAGCAGTTAGATTCCCTTCTTGCACAGACTTATACAGACTGGATAGCTTATATTCATGATGACGGTTCGTCAGATCGTACACCGATGATTCTGGAACAATATGCGCATCGGTATCCGGAACGTTTTATTCTTCTGGACGGGGAGGCAACAGGAAGTGCGAAAGATAATTTTTTTTACCTGTTTGGCAGCGTAGAAGCTCCTCTGTATATGTGCTGTGATCAGGATGATGTCTGGCTGGCGGATAAAATCGAAAAAACACTGCGGGAAATGAGATTGGCGGAACGAGAAACAGATATACCGTGTCTTGTTTATACAGATCTGAAAATTGTGGATGAATCTTTGCATGTCATTTCCGGGAGTATGGATCAATATCAAAAACTGAATTGCAGGGATGCCCGGATCAATCATGTGCTGGTTCAGAATGTTGTGACAGGATGCACCATGATGATCAACCGGCAGCTGCGGGATATGATCCTTTCGCTGAAGGACAGGGAAAAGATTGTCATGCATGACTGGTGGGCGGCTTTAATCGCTGCTCAGTTTGGAGTTTTGCACTATTTGGACGAAGCAACTATTTTGTACAGGCAGCATGATGAGAATGATACCGGGGCTAAAAAAATTGATCTGGCATGGTATATCAGGAAGATTCTGTTTCACAGACGTGATATGAAGCATTCTCTTGAAATGATGAGGAAACAGGCGGAAGCGCTGACAGACACATTTCAGGTAGAACCGGATTCTGCTGCTGCAGCGTATGCTGTGATTCACAAGTGTCCGAAGCTGAAAAGAATGAAAATTTATCGGAAGTATAAGATTACATCGAAACCGTTGGCGAAACAGTTTGCTATTTTATTATTTGGGTAGATGTTTATGAAACGGGAAGGCTATTATTCCTCCGGCGAATTCGCGCGTTTGGCCGGTGTGACCGTTCGCACGATCCGCTATTATGACAAACAGAATATCTTAAAGCCGACGTATGTGAATGATACAGGAGCCCGCTTTTACACGGATCGCGATCTGGCCCGGCTGCAGCAGATATTACTGCTCAAGTATCTGGGATTTCCTCTGGATGATATTCGAGAGATGCTGATTGATGATCCGGATGACCGCTATTTGCGGCATTCTCTGCAGCTGCAGAAAAAGCTGGTGCAGGATCGGATTGAGCAGATGCAGCTGGTAGAACAGGCGATTGAGAGTACGGTATCAGCGCTTGAGGAGAACCATCAGATCGACTGGAGCCGTATGCTGGAGCTGATTCATCTGACTGCTATGGAGAAAAGTTTAAAAACCCAGTATCTGGATGCAGGGAACATATCCGCACGCATTCGGCTTCATCGTGACTATTCGCGGAATAAGACGGGATGGTTTCCCTGGATTTATGATCAGTGCGGCATACAAAGCGGGATGAGCATTCTTGAAATCGGATGCGGCGACGGGGCATTATGGACGGAGAACCGCCGGAAGCTGCCGCAGGATGCGGACATTCTGCTTTCCGATGCGTCGGACGGGATGCTGCGTGATGCCCGCAGAAATATCGGGGCAGGAGACAGACGGTTTTCATGGCAGGTGTTTCCGGCTCATCAGATTGCTGCAAAAGATGCGTCTGTTGATCTGGTGATTGCGAACCATGTGCTGTTTTATTGTGATGATATCCTGCGGGTCAGCCGGGAAATCTGCCGGGTTTTAAAGCCGGGCGGCGTTTTTGTATGCAGTACCTACGGCAGAAATCATATGCGTGAGGTCACAGAGCTGGCGCAGGGGTTTGACAGCCGGGTAATGCTCTCCGGAGAGAAATTATATGAAAAATTCGGCCTGGAGAACGGAGAGGAGATATTGCGCCGGTGTTTTGCGCAAGTGGAGTGCCGCCGGTATGCAGATGCTATCGTGATTGATGAAGCGGAGCCTTTGATTGACTATATCATGTCCTGCCACGGAAATCAGAAAGAGCTTTTGCTGGAACGCTATCAGGAATTTCGGGAATATGTGGAGACGGCGGTGAAGGATGGTTTCTATATCACAAAGGATGCAGGGATTTTTGTCTGCGTATTTCCCGATGAGGGGTCAGATGAAGAAAATATTCGGCTGGCTTACAGTGGTCAGATTCTTTGAGTTTAACATTATCATAAGTTGTATACAATCGTGAAATGTATTATGTTTTCGTATATGTCGGGACATCATCTGTGTTAAAAAACGGATGGTGTCTTTTTTGTATTTGCCTGTGTTTATTCTGTAAAGTATTCCTTAGTCTGCATCTGAATTCATACTTCTATTTTCTTTTGCTTTTCATATATTAAACTATAACCCGCAAAAAGGAGGACAACAACTATGCAGCGGATCATTCGTCTGTTTCCGATACATATGAGAGAAAGCCTTGAAAAAAGCGGTGTGTTTGAGCGCGATCTGGAGGAAATACGTGTGCGTGTCAATGAATATCTGATGTTTCTGACCGCAGGGGACGAGTTGTTTCTGCGGGGAACTGAATTAGTGCAGAAAGCAGATGCCGGCTGCTGCCGGATCGGACGGGCAGATGTGGATCAGATGTGTACGTTTATGTCAAACTATTCTCTTTATGCGTATGAGGAGGAAATGCGTCAGGGATTTCTGACGGTGGAGGGCGGACACCGCATTGGTATCTGCGGGCAGGTTTCCGCGGAAAACGGGCGTATCCGGAGGATTTATCCGATTTCTTATCTGAATATCCGGATTGCGTCGGAGCGCAGAGGATGTGCGTCGGGTATTTTTCCGTATCTGCATCAGAATAACGAATTTGTAAACACGCTGATTCTGTCTGCCCCGGGAATCGGAAAGACGACGCTTCTGAGGGATCTGGTGCGCCTGATTTCCGGCGGATGGGAGGAATTTCGCGGGAAAAAGGTCGGCCTGATCGATGAAAGATCGGAAATAGCAGGGAGTATTCACGGGATTCCGCAGAATGATGTCGGGCTGCGGACGGATGTCCTGGACGGATGTCCGAAGGCGGAGGGCATGATGCTGATGGTACGCACCATGTCGCCGGAGGTTCTGGCAGTGGATGAGATCGGGGGTGAGGGTGATCTGCGGGCACTTACGTATGCCATGCGCTGCGGATGCAGGGTTCTGGCAACGGTTCATTGCCGGGATCTGGAGGAACTCCGGGACAAGCCCGGATGGGCGCAATTCCTGGAGCAAAAGCTGTTTTCACGCTGCGTAGAAATGAGGTGTGAGGGAGGAAAACGTATGGGTCTGGTGTTTGATGAAATGGGGCGATGGGTGTGCTCGGAGGAATGCAGCTGAAAACAGCCGGTGCAGTCTGTGTCCTGACCGCGTGCATTGGATATGCCGCTTCGCTCACGGAAAGGCAGAAATATCACAGAGATGTTCTGTTGTCACTGATTCAGATTCTTGAGCTTCTGGCCGGAGAGATCCGTTATGAACGGCTGACAATGGCGGAAGTGTTTCGGAATATGGATAAGAAATACCACGGACCGGCGGGGGAGACGATGAGGCATATCGCTGACAGGCTTGTTTCATCAGAGTATGAGAATCTGGAGAACGTATGGAGTAGCGCGTTCCGAAAGGATAAAAAGGTGCTGATGCTCTCGGAGGAAGAACTGGACATTCTTCTGGATACCGGAAAAAATCTCGGATATCTGGATGTGGAGGCACAGATGAATCATTTGTATCATTGCCGTCAGCGTCTGGAACAAAAACTGCAGGAAGCACAGAAAAGTCTGGACGAAAAAAAACGACTGTATCGTTATCTCGCTGTTGCGGCCGGTGTGATGGTGATACTGGTGCTTCTGTAGGGAGGATGGGCATGGATGTAAATCTTTTATTTAAGATTGCCGCGGTCGGTATTCTGGTGACGGTGATCGGACAGGTATTAAAACACAGCGGTCGTGAGGAACATGCGTTTCTTGTCAGTCTGGGCGGCCTGATCATCGTGCTGTTCTGGATTGTTCCGTATATTTACAGTTTGTTTGAGGAAATTCGGGATTTGTTTTCTCTGTGAGATGGGTGGGAGGTTATGATACGGATTGCCATGATCGGCCTGGGCGGCGTTGTACTGGCGCTGATGTTCCGGCAGCAGAAAAGTGAATATGCGCTTTATATCAGTATCGGCGCTGCTCTTCTGATCCTGATTTTGTCTGTAGAGAAACTCGGAAGCGTGGTGGAGACGGTACAAAATATCCGGGCGCATATACAGTTGGATTCCGCCATGATAAAAATACTGCTTAAGATGATCGGAATCACCTATGTGTCGGAATTTGCCTCTCAGATCTGCCGGGATGCCGGATTTGGTGCGCTGGGCAGTCAGATTGAGATGTTTGCGAAGCTTTCAATCATGGCGGTCAGTGTGCCGGTGCTTCTGGCACTGATTGAGGCGGTGGAAGGCTTGATGGGGGGCGTAAGAAAGCGGGGTGATGATCGTGAGACTGATGAATGGCAGGCAGATGAATGACAGGAAAATAAAGATATGAATGCGAAAATGGCGTTGCAAAAACAGATGAAGAAAGGATGGATATGGTGTTTAGGGGCAGTGTTGGCGCTTTGTCTGTCAGAACCGGTGTCGGCGGCGGAAGCAGGTGAGAGCATGCTTTTGGCAGGTGAGGTATCAGGAAAAGAAAACAGAGGATTTTCGGAAGATGATACGGATGAAGATGATAACGCCGGGATATCAGAGGGGGACATCGAAACCTTAACAGAAGGTTTGCTTTCAGAACTGAACCTGAACGATGTCGATGATGTGCTGGCGGAGAATGAGGATACAGAAGATCTCTCTTTTTCAGGGTTGGTCAGCGAACTGCTGGATGATGATCGGAAACTGACAAAAACTACGCTCCTGACACAATTGGCTTCACTGGTATTCGGTGAACTGGCAGAGTGCAAATCGACATTTATTCAGATTTTGCTGTTGACGGCTGCGTTTGCGTTTTTTAACAGTTTTATCCGTGTGTTTGAAAACAGCCAGATATCAAGGACAGGGTTTTACATGTGCTTTCTTGTGCTGATGGCGTTGTTAATGAAATCTTATCTGCTGATTTCCGATTTGTTTTTACGGGTGATGGATCAGACTGTGGAGGTGATGCGGGCGATGATACCGGCCTTCTGTATGACAATGGTTTTTTCTTCTGCCCGGACAACGGCGGCTGCTTTTTATCAGATTACGATTGTGGTGATTTATCTGGTAGAACGGCTGTTGGCGTCTGTCATTGTACCCTGTATACATATCTTTGTGATTTTACAGATGCTGAATTCTCTTACCGGAGAAAAAATGATCTCAAGGTTTACGGCGTTGCTGAAAACAGTGATCCTGTGGAGCTTTCGTGTTATGCTGGCGGGAGTGACCGGTATGAATGTGATTGAAAATATGATTGCCCCATCGGTTGATAATCTGAAAAAAATGTCAGTTACGAAGGCGCTGGGGATGATTCCGGGTCTGGGCGGTGTCACGGAAGCCGCGAGCAGTATTTTTCTGGGGGCGGCAGTGGTGATCAAAAATGGCGTGGGTGTGGCGGCGATGGTGGTGCTGCTGTGTATTGCGTTGCAGCCGATTGTAAAAATACTTGCATTTGAATTGATGTACCGGTTGGCCGGATCAATCGTGCAGCCATTTGCGGATACGCAGGTCTGCGGGTGTATTGACAGCGTAGCGGAGGGCACGAATCTGCTGTTTCGCGCGCTGCTGACAGGTGTTCTGTTGTTCCTGATTACTATTGCCGTTGTGGTTACGGCGGTGAAATGATCAGTTAATCGTGAGGAGGTGAAGAGATGCTGTCACAGGGGATGAATTGGATACGGCAGATGATTTATCTGATGATTTTTCTGACATTGCTGCTTCAGATTCTGCCGAAAAAAAGTTATCGCGGATATGTAAAATTTTTTGCCGGGCTGATTTTTGCGGCAGCAGTACTGCAGCCGGTGTGTTCTTTGATCGGAAACGGGAACTGGGAGGAAACGGTGATTTCGCGGATCACAGAACTGGAAGAATCGATGGAATCGGATGAAGAGATGGATCTGTCGGAAATGGAAAAGAGGCAGCAGGAGCTTCTGGAAGAATATGCAATTGAGGTATCGGAATCGGATGGAACTGCGCCGGGAGAGTGAAAAACGGAGATTTTGGGGCTAAGAGAGCGGCGGAGGTGTTTGTATTCTCGTGAAGGAATTCATGGATTTTATCAGGCAGAAGAAATGGAAAAAAATGGAAGAAGGATCAATGGCTGATTTTATTTCTGGCAGGAATTTTGCTGCTGGTGATTGCACTTCCCGCGAACTGCGGGGGCTCATCTTCCGGTGCGGACGAAGATGAGGAAAAAACCGGAGAAGGGAGCGCAGCAGAAATCAGTACTTCAGATTATCAGACGGAACTGGAGGAAAGGCTGGAGAAAGCGTTGTCCCGAATGGAAGGGGTCGGAACGGTTCAGGTGATGATCACGTTTCAGGATGGAGGGGAGACGGTCGTGGAAAAGGATGTGACTTACTCGGAAAATCTTCAGGATACGGAATCTGCTGACGGAAGTATTACTTCAAACAGTCAGCTGGAGAGCAGTGAGGAGACAGTGTATGCTTCGGATTCCGACGAGGGAGATCCGTTGATCAGTAAAGAAATTGCACCGACGATCGAGGGCGTGCTTGTCATCGCGGAGGGAGGGAACGATACGGCGGTGGCCATGAATATTTCTGAGGCGGTGGAAGCATTATTCGGGCTGGAGGCTCATAAAATAAAGGTAGTTAAGATGGTTGACGGACAGGAGGAATCAGATTGAAAAAAATATTTCGAAAAAACCAGATTATCATTACGGCGCTGGCGCTTATGATCGCTGTGGCAGGCTATGTCAGCTATACGCAGACGAATGCAACGGATGAGTCTGTGACAACGGCTTCCGATGAGGCGGCGGATACATATGAAATTTCCGATGAGGATAGTGTAGCGGAGATTTTTACGGATACAGAGGCTGATACGGAAACGGCATCTGCAGAAAACACGGGGGGAAGTGATTCGGAAAACGGGACAGCAGATACCGACGAGTCGGGGGATGCGGCAGAGGATGCGGCTGATGAGGGAGAAGGCGGGAACTCGGGTGAGGCATCTGAGACTTCGGAGACGGATGTTTCCGATGCCGGTGAGACGGTTCTGACATCGGCCGGAACGACGGTGGATTTTGCGTCAGAGGTAAAATTAAACCGGGAACAGGTGAGGTCTAAAAATAAAGAGACTTTGCTGGAGATTATTAATAGTACATCACTTTCGGACGCACAGAAACAGGATGCTGTGGATGCGATGGTCGCCATGACGGATGTGGCAGAGCGCGAAAACGCGGCGGAGCTTTTGCTGCAGGCGAAGGGTTTTACTGATGTAGTGGTGAGCATTACGGATGACAGTGCGGATGTTGTGCTGAATATGGGTGATGTGACGGACGCGAAACGGGCGCAGGTGGAGGATATTGTGAAGAGAAAAACAGGAATCAGTGCGGAAAATATCGTGATCACGCCGATTTCGGAGACGGCGGATTCCTGAGGCGGCAGGCTTGAACCGGTTGGGTTTGAATTGTGTGGTATGGAGCAGTGTTTGTTATGCTATGTCGGCTGGAAAAAAGAATTGTTGTGATTGGTGAGCCTGGCAGAGAAAACAGAATCGTTGAGATATCGATGAGCTTGATTTCCCGTGTGACCGGATATATAATAATGGTTAGAATGAACCTGGTATTTACAGAGGATCAGACGGATGCGTTTGCATGACCGGATGACCTGTGTTTCAGAAAGAAGGTATTGTGTATGAAGCGTATTTTTTTGATTGTTCTGGACAGCTTCGGCATCGGTGAGATGCCTGATGCGGCTGATTACGGTGACACGGGAAGCAATACGTTGAGGTCTGTTTTGAAAAGCCCGTTTTTTTCCATGCCGAATATGAGCAGGATGGGGTTGTTTCATCTGGACGGAGTAAATTCACCGGAATATGTGAAGCGTGCAGAAACGGGCGTATCAGAGGATGCACAGAATATCGAATCGGGTGCATTGGATACTATGCAGGATATTGGAGCGAATGCACCAACGGAGATAAATGCATGCGCGGGAGGGATATCTGTGACTTCAGGGGCGCCTGTCGGATCATATGCCCGCATGACAGAGCGTTCCGCCGGGAAGGATACGACGACCGGACACTGGGAGATTGCCGGTCTGGTTTCAGAGAAACCGATGCCGGTCTTTCCGGATGGCTTCCCGCTGGAAGTCATTGCGGAATTTGAACGTCTGACCGGAAGAAAAGTGCTGTGCAACAGACCTTATTCGGGTACTGCAGTCATTGAGGATTATGGAAGAGCGCATATGGAGACGGGGGCGCTGATTGTCTATACATCTGCGGATTCCGTATTTCAGATTGCTGCGCATGAGGAGATTGTTCCGGTACCGCAGCTCTATGAATATTGTGAGATGGCGCGGGCGATGCTGACAGGCGAATATGGTGTCGGGAGAGTGATTGCCCGGCCGTTTGTCGGAGAACCGGGGCATTTTGTACGTACGGCCCGTCGGCATGATTATTCACTGCTTCCGCCGAAGGATACCATGCTTGACCAGATGAAGGAGGCAGGATATTCTGTGATCGGCGTCGGGAAGATTAATGATATTTTCGCGGGAAAAGGAATCACGGAGTTTGTCCGGACGTCCGGTAATGCTGAGGGGATCGACCGGACACTGGAATATATGGAACGGGATTTTGAGGGACTGTGCTTTGTAAATCTTGTAGATTTCGATATGCTTTACGGACATCGAAATGATACGAACGGCTATGCGAAGGCGCTGTCTTATTTCGATGAAAGACTTCCTGAGATCATGGCGAAAATGCGGCCGGAGGATATTCTGATGATCACGGCAGATCACGGCTGTGACCCGGGAACGCCGTCCACCGATCATTCGAGGGAATATACGCCTCTGATTTTATACGGAACGCCGGTGCCGGCCGGTGTGAATCTCGGAACAAGGCCGACGTTTGCGGACATTGGGGCTACAGTTCTTGCGTATTTTCGGATTCCGTCCTGTATTGAGGGGGAGACACTGCTGCATTTCTGATATAGTTTGCGTTCTTGCGATATGCTCTGCCGGATTGTGTTTGCCTTGCATTTCACAGAGCTCTGTTGATCAGCTTTTTAACGGAACATTTTAACGGAACTCTGTCTTGACATGTGCGGTTATCTGATTTACACTGATAAACTGTACTGAAAATAGGAGGACATATTTTGGCAAATATACAGAAAGAAATCGAAAAGCGGCGGACATTTGCGATCATATCCCATCCGGACGCGGGAAAGACGACGCTGACAGAGAAGTTTCTGCTTTACGGCGGACAGATTAACCTCGCCGGTTCGGTGAAAGGAAAAGCAACAGCCCGTCATGCGGTGTCTGACTGGATGGAGATCGAGAAACAGAGAGGTATCTCGGTGACTTCCTCGGTTCTGCAGTTTGAGTATGGCGGATACTGTATCAATATTCTTGATACGCCGGGACATCAGGACTTTTCGGAGGATACTTACCGTACATTGATGGCTGCGGATTCAGCTGTCATGGTGATTGATGGTTCCAAGGGCGTGGAGACACAGACGAGAAAGCTGTTTAAGGTCTGTGTGATGAGGCATATACCGATTTTTACTTTTATTAATAAGATGGATCGGGATGCCAATGATCCGTTTGACCTTGTCGATGAGATTGAGAAGGAACTGGGGATTGCCGTATGTCCGGTGAACTGGCCGATCGGTTCCGGAAAAAATTTTAAAGGTGTATACGACCGGAACACACGCCGGGTCATGACTTTTTCTGATACCCTGAAGGGAACGAAAGAGGGACAGGAGCGGGAGTTTGATCTGGATGCGGCGGATTTGTCCGCGGAGATTGGTGAGGATTTTAAGGAACAGCTTCTGGAAGATATCGAGCTTCTGGATGGAGCCGGTGTTGCATTTGATCAGGATCTTGTCTCGAAAGGAGAACTTTCCCCGATGTTTTTCGGTTCCGCACTGACGAATTTCGGTGTGGAGACGTTCCTGCAGCATTTTCTTCAGATGACATCATCGCCGCTTCCCCGGCAGTCGGACGCGGGAGAGATCAGCCCGTTTTCGGAGGATTTCAGCGCATTTGTATTTAAGATTCAGGCAAATATGAATAAGGCGCATCGTGACCGCATTGCTTTCATGCGTATCTGTTCCGGACGGTTTGAGGCCGGCATGGAGGTGTTTCATGTGCAGGGCGGAAAGAAAATACGTCTCGCCCAGCCGCAGCAGATGATGGCTCAGGAGCGGAAAATCATTGAGGAAGCTTATGCCGGTGATATTATCGGAGTATTTGATCCGGGCATATTCGCGATCGGAGATACGCTGACGACGGCAAAGGACCGGTTTGCCTTCGAGGGTATTCCGACCTTCGCGCCGGAGCACTTTGCGCGGGTGACGCAGCTCGATACGATGAAGCGCAAGCAGTTTGTTAAGGGCATTACACAGATCGCCCAGGAGGGCGCGATTCAGGTCTTCCAGGAATATAAGACCGGCATGGAGGAGATTATCGTGGGCGTCGTAGGCATCCTGCAGTTTGATGTCCTGAAATTTCGTCTTGAGAATGAGTATAATGTGGACATTCGTATGGAGACTTTGCCTTACGAGCATATTCGCTGGATTGAGAATAAGGAGATTGATCTGGATCGTCTGAGCGGCACTTCGGATATGAAGAAAATTCGGGATCTGAAGGGAAATCCGTTGCTGCTCTTTGTCAATTCATGGAGTGTGGGTATGACGGAGGAGAGAAATAAGGATTTGATTTTGTCTGAGTTCGGAAGAAATTAAGCGAATACTGATTTGGAAAGTAATAACACCAGCTCCTGTATCGTACAGTGTGCTGGTGTTGTTGACTTTTTCTGTTCAGAACATTTTGTGGTAAGTAATCATGTAACGGCGTATGATAAAACACATGTGTTTCAGAAAAATGTATCGGAGAAATGTCAGCTTTCATCCATCAGACGGAAAACATATTCTGCGGATCCTTCCAGCTGAAATTTCGCTGTGCGGATGGCATCTGCCTGTTCCGGCGTCATGCTGTCGGCTTTTACGCGGCGCATGGCTTTCTGCAGGTTCAGGATATCGGAACGAATGGTGGATTTCGTGCTTTTGTCAACCTGTTTTTTTGTTCTGGACAGGGCGTTTTCTGCTTTTCGTATAAGCTGTTCTGATTCGGATAGCAGGTCAAAGTTTTCCTTCCGCTGGCTGTCAGTTGCCGCGTATTCCGCGGCGTCAGCCATGGCGCGTTCTACCTCCTGATCGGACATATTGGTGCCCGTGGTGATGGTGATACTCTGTCCTTTCCCTGTACCGAGATCTTTTGCCGATACATGTACGATGCCGTTTGCGTCTATGTCAAAGGTGACTTCAATCTGCGGTACGCCCGCCATGGCGCGCCGGATGCCGCGCAGAGTAAACTGCCCGAGAAGCTTGTTGTCGCGGGCAAACTGGCGCTCACCCTGCAGCACTTTGATAATAACGGAGGTCTGGAAATTCTGTGCCGTGGAAAAGACCTGACTGTAGCGGGTCGGGATGGTCGTGTTGCGCTGAATCAGCGGTGTTGCTACACCGCCGACTGTCTCAATCGAAAGAGTCAGCGGGGTGACGTCCATCAGAAGAATCTCATTCAGGTTGCTGTCGCCGGCCAGCTTGCCACCCTGGATAGCCGCGCCGAGAGCAACGCATTCATCCGGATTCAGGTTTTTGCTCGGCTCCTGTCCCAGAAGCTGTCGTACCTTTTCCTGCACAGCAGGGATGCGTGTGGAACCGCCTACCAGCAGGACTTTACCGAGGTCTGCCGGGCGCATGCCGGCATCAGCCAGAGCTGTCTGCACCGGTCCGACGGTGCTCTCCGTCAGGTCGCGGGTCAACTCTTCAAACTTAGCGCGGGTCAGGCGCAGCTCCAGATGTACCGGCCCCGTGCGCCCTGTGGCGATATAGGGCAGATTGATATCAATCTCTGTGGCAGTGGACAGAGCAATTTTGGCTTTTTCGGCCTCCTCGATAATGCGTTTCATTGCGACGGGATCTTTTTCCAACCGGATGCCTTCTTTGCTGTAAAACTCACGAAGCAGATAATCGCTGACTCTTTTGTCATAATCGTCTCCGCCGAGGCGGTTGTTCCCGGCGGTAGCCAGAACCTCAATCATGCCCTCACTGATCTCGATGACAGATACGTCGAAGGTGCCTCCGCCCAGATCATAGACGAGAATCTTCTGCGGCTGTGCGTTGTCCAGACCGTAGGCCAGAGCTGCGGCAGTCGGTTCATTGATGATACGTTCAACGTTCAGACCGGCGATCCTGCCGGCATCCTTTGTGGCTTTACGCTGCGCATCGTCGAAATAAGCCGGAACGGTGATCACTGCGTCAGTGACGGGCTGCCCGAGATAATCCTCGGCATCTTTTTTTAATTTCTGCAGGATCATGGATGAAATTTCCTGCGACGTATATTTTTTCCGGTCGATGGAGACGGTATAATTCTTGCCCATCTCACGCTTGATCGATGAAATGGTGCGGTCCGGGTTGGTGACTGCCTGTCGTTTGGCTGTGTCTCCGATGAGGCGCTCGCCGTTTTTGGTAAATGCAACGATGGAAGGGGTTGTCCTGCTTCCCTCCG